>Ga0115001_10001238_pt1 | contig 19789 bp, 16 predicted proteins | sample ArcticOcean_MG_C_12_FD_89869 | JGI IMG/M metagenome (GOLD analysis project Ga0115001, IMG submission 89869) | Marine microbial communities from western Arctic Ocean - ArcticOcean_MG_CB8_130 | ecosystem: Environmental > Aquatic > Marine > Oceanic | place: Arctic Ocean: Canada Basin | collected... | reverse complement strand
TTTTTGTAGTTTAGAAACTTTTTCTCTAAGAGATTTTACTTTTTTTTGATATTCTTCTGGTGAAAGGGCTGCTTTTTGAGAAATAATTTCAGACTCTTGTTTTCTAAGACTTGCTTCTATCTTGTTAAATTTTTTCGTATCAGCCTCAATTTTTTGCTTTAATTTCTTTTGTGCTTCAGCTCCTGGTTTACTGTTATTCAATACTTTACTAAAATCAATAAAGTAAGAATCATTGGCAAAAGAAATAGTGGGTTGTGCAAATAAGAGTGCAATTATAAAAATTAATTTTTTCATATTATAAGTAAAAGTTTAAAATGTAGTTCCTAATCTAAAACTGAAGGACTCTGTAACATCTGTACTTGCTTTTGACAAGTTTTGTGAAAAAACAAATGTCATCGGTCCAGCAGGTGAAAGCCATCCTACGTTAGCACCTACAGAAGATCTTATTTTATTTGAAGCATCCATAGTTTTGTCATAATCGACACTCCAAACGTTTCCAAAATCTAAAAACAAACCTACGTCCGTTTTTGTACTTTCTGGAAAAAAGTTAGGAAGGCTTGCTTCAAAATTTGATGCTACTGCATAATTTCCACCAACATAATCTTTTCCATCTTTAGGACCAACTTTCCCTGGCTCAAAACCTCTTAGTTTGGCACCTGGTATTCTTGCTCTTTTACTAATTCTAACATCTTTATCATCTAAACCATTTACAGCTGTTGCGTAAAATTTAAAGGAACCAATGACATTTGGTGTCATAGTTTGATATGCGCTTAAACTATAAGTATTTCTTAAGTCTGGTGAGTCTGCATAAAGAGGTAATCCTTGACTAAAACTCGAGTAATATCCATCTGTTGGTGCAAAAACTCTGTCACGATTATCTATGGCTATCCCATAATCAAAACTTAAATCTGTAAAAGATCCTTTTTGTTTTTTTAAAGCATCTGATGCAGTACTTTGAACTGTCAAATCATCATATGAAAGGGATAAACCTGGAGAGATGTAAATGTTATTATATTGTTCAAAACTGGTTCCGATTCCAGTAGTTGTAATATTATTTTTAAATCCTGAGTCAGGTTTATCGTTTGATGTATTCTGAACAAAATAGTTTAAAGAATTTCCAGAAAAATTATAATTTGGATCATTGACAGCTAAAGTACCTGACAAAGATTCTGAACTTACATCTAGACTAGTTGTAAGGTTTATACCTTTACCAAGCCAATTATTTTCACTTACAGCAAAGGCAAATGATCCACCACTAGTTCCAATACCTGCGCCCGCACTAATTTCACCAGTCGGTTTTTCTTCAACTTCTATTTGGACTAATTTTAGATCGCTATTTGACCCATCTTGTATTTTATATTTTACTTCGCCAAATAAATTTCTTGCTTTAAGTTTAGCTATAGATTTTTCAAATTTTAATTTGTTGAACGGATCACCTTCATCGACTAAAAGTTCTGATCTAATGACCGATTCATCAGTTACTGAATTACCAAAAACATCAATTCTTTCCACTAGTTGTTTTGATCCCTCATAAATATTAATCTTAATCTCAATTTCATTTCCTTCTAAAATTTCATTAACGTCATGCTCAATAAATTGTAGATCATTATTTACAATTAAAAGATCTAGTTTATCTAGTAACTTCTTAACAAGAAAAGGAGAATAATACTTTCCAATATTTTTTACATAATGATCTTGCATTGGCACAAAAACTTTTTTATCTAAAACATTGCTAACATCCGTACTAATTTTTGTAATTCTATATCTAACACCAGCGTTAATTGTATATGTAAGAGTTGTTAGATTATCTTTGCTGACTTCTGCGTTACTAGATAGTACTTGGACATCATAGTATCCAAGAGATTTATAGTAGTTAAGTAATAATCTTTTATCTAATTCAATGTTATTATAATTTAAATAAGTATTTTTAGATAAAAATTTCCAGAATTTATTTTCTTCAGAAACAATAACATCTCTTAATCTTTTATTTTTAACTTTTTTATCACCGATAAAGTTTATTTCTGCGATATCAGTTTTTTTCCCTTTATCTAAAACGTAAATAAGATTTATAATATTATTATCAAATTTTTCTATTTTAGCTTCTACGTTCGCAAAATTAAATCCAATAGTTGCATAAATTTTTTTAACTAAATTAATATCTTGTGATAATTTATTTTCTATAAATGATTGTTTTTCCTTAAGATTCAGTTTTTCAACTACTTTTTTTCTTACTTGATTAGATTTTTCACCTTCAAAAACTATAGCATTAATAATTGGGTATTCTTTAACTACAACGTTTAAAGTGCCATTAGTTAGAGTAAGTTTAATATCTTCAAAAAATTCAGTTTTGTATAAATTTTTTAATACATCATTTAATTTAAAAGATGAATATTCTTCTCCAAGGTTAATCTCACCGTATACTTTAATTGTTTCGTCGCTAATTCTATTATTGCCTTTTACTTCAACTTGCTGAATAATTTCTGCGGATAGATTTAAAAAGATTAAAAAAAATAGTGAGATGTAAAATTTAAACATAGTTTATCTTTTTCTTTCTAAAATTTTTAAAGCTGCTTTTCTAGCCCAGTTGTCTATTGCAAAAATATTTTTTAAACTACTGACAGACAGTTTTGAAGTTTTTATATAGCTTTTATCTTTTAAAACAAGTTTCAAATTGTTAACAATATCGTTAAAACTAATATTATTCTTAAGGAATTCATCAACAAATATTTCATTTGCTGCATTAATTATAATAGGAGTTGTTTTTTTACTGTTCATTTCAGGTATTAAGTTTATTGAGGGAAATCTTTTTTTATCTACTTGGCTAAAATTTAAACTATGAATTTTTTTGTAGCTTTTATTTTTTTGAACAAACAATTTTTTATAATTGAAATTTTTTAGTAAAGCATTTCCTATCGGAATTTTCATATCTGGAAAATGATACAAAAGAATAGATGTACCATTCTTGAGTCTTATAACTGCATGAACAAGGGAGTCAGGATGAATTATAATTTTATATTGATCTAGTCTGAATGGAAACAGTTTTAACGCTTCAGTAATTTCTAAAACTTTATTCATCAAAGTTGCAGAGTCAACAGAGATCTTTTTTCCCATCTTCCATTTAGGGTGCTTTATTGCATCTTTAGATTTTATATTTTTAAACTTGTTAATTTTTAGATTAAGAAAAGGGCCACCGGATGCAGTAATAAAGATTTTTTCAATTAGATCTATTGGGTAATTATTAATTAATTCATTGATTGAAAAATGTTCTGAGTCTACAGGAACCAATTCTGTTTTATATTTTATTGAATTTTTTTTTATTAAATTCCATCCACAAATGATTGCTTCTTTGTTAGCTAAAAGAATTTTTTTACTAATCTTTGTAAATTGTATTGTTGGTTCTAAACCTGCGATCCCTGGTATGGCTGATACGACTATATCCAATTTTTTTACATATTTTTCAATATTATATGTATTATTTAAAATTATTATTCTTTTGCCGTATTTTTTTTTGATTTTATAATAAATATTTTTATTGTTGATAATAAAAATACTCGGCTTAAAAAATTTAATTTGCTCTTTTATTTTTAAGTAATTTTTATTTGCTATTAATAATTTAACATTAAATTTTTTTGTTTTTCTCACAATTTCTAATGTTGATTTGCCAATTGATCCGGTTGAGCCTAAGATAGCTATAGTTTTTTTTTTCATTTATATTATTGAGAATAATTTTAATAGAAAACCAAATATCAAAACAAATATCAATCCATCAATTCTATCAAGAATGCCTCCATGCCCTGGCAAAATATTGCTTATGTTTTTTATTTTAATTTTTCTTTTTAAAAAAGACACTAAAAGATCCCCAAGTTGACATATCATAGATATTAAGATTGTTAGAAAAATAAAATTGAATTTAAAAAAGTTTATTAAAGCTTCATTAAGATAAAAAGTTTGTAAAAGGTTTACTATCGGTAAAGATAGAAAGCTTAAAATAATTGAACCCGCGGCTCCAGAATATGTTTTGTTTGGGCTTATCTTAGTAAGTTTTTTTCCTTTGAATATTTTTCCAAATATATATCCCCCCACGTCAGACAAAAAAGTAGAGATTAAAATCCATAAGAAAACTATCAAAGAAAGTTCATCGTTACCTCGCAAAAAATAAAAAGAATAAAATGATAAAACTAATAAAATATTTGAAACAAAAATAAATAATAGATTTTTGGTATTTTTTATTATTTCATAGAATGATAAAATATAAATTATTAACAGAAAAATAATTAAATAAATGCCCGAATAAACTGTGGCATATATCAAGAGTGGTAAGAGGATTATTGAGGTTAAAATTCTTTTTAAAAGTTCATTTTTCACTTTAAATGCCTCCAAAATTTCTTTTAATTTTATGATATTGATTTATTGTTTTTTTTAAATCATTTTTTGTAAAATCTGGCCATAACTTATTTAGAAAGAAAATTTCGCTATAAGCAAGTTGCCATAGCATAAAATTACTTAATCTTTTTTGGCCTCCAGTTCTAATAAGAATATCTGGAAATGGTAAGTTGCAATATAAGTTATTATCAACATTTTTTTCCGTTATTTTTTGAGACGCGTTTGTAATTTTTTTAATTGCATCTATTACTTCGGATTTAGAGCCATAATTTATAGCTAAATTAATAATAATTTTTTTATTTTTTTTGGTTTTATCTTTAACTTTTTTAAGAATATCTCTAATTTTTATGGGTAAGCCTTTTGTTTTCCCAGAAATTACAATCTTGATATTATTTTTTATAATACTTTCAAGTTCTTTTTTAAAATAAATATTAATTAAATTGAAAAGATAGTTTATTTCCGATCTAGGCCTTTTCCAATTTTCTGTTGAAAAAACATAAAATGTAATAATTGGTATTTTAAAAAAAATAGATGACTCAACTATTTTTTGAACTGTTTTAACTCCTGCAAGATGTCCGTAATTCCTACTTCTTTTCTTTTTAAGGCCCCATCTTCCATTGCCATCCATAATAAAGGCAATGTGATTAAGATTGTTCATACTTGTAGGATTTCTTTTTCTTTTTCTGTCAATATCTTTTCAATATTTGCAATATGATCGTCTGTAACTTTTTGTATATTTTTTTCAAAAACTTTATTTTCATCTTCACTTATTTTCTTATCTTTAATAAGTTTTTTAAGTTCATCGTTACCTTCTCTTCGGATATTTCTTACTGCAACTTTATTTTTTTCTCCGATAGTTTTAAGAATTTTGATAAACTCTTTTCTTCTTTCTTCAGTTAAGTCAGGAATTCTCAATCTTAAAACACCGCCATCTATCTGCGGATTTATTCCTAAATCTGATTTTTGTATAGCGGAATCTACTAATTTTACATTTGATTGATCCCATACTTGAACTGTAATTAATCTTGCTTCTGGAACACTTACAGTTGCTAATTGATTTATAGGCATCATCTGACCATAAACATCGACTTTAATCATATCCAACATGGATGCATTAGCTCTACCAGTTCTAATTGATGCTAAGTCTTTTTTAAATGATTGAATTGTTTTATCCATCTTAGCTGAATAATCTTTTTCATTGAAATCTCCGCTCATAACTTAGACCCCTTCGCCAACTTTATATCTTATGAAATCTAATATTTTTATATCATTTTCTTTCAAGATATCTGAAACTTTTTTTTTAGAATCCATTATCCATATTTGGTTCATCAGGGTGTTGTCAGAAATAAATTTATTAATTTTACCTTTTGATATTTTTTCTACTATCTCTGGTTGTTTTCCTGAGTTTGATAGTTCAGCTTTTATGATTTCCATTTCTTTATCAATAATTTTTTTATCTAAATCTTTTTCTTCTAAGCTTATTGGAGACATCGCAGAAATATGCATTGCAATTTTTTTTGCTGTTTCACCATTATTTTTTTTAGATATTTTTACTATTGATACTATTTTTCCAATTTTTGCTTCTATAGCACCATGAATATAAAAAGAGTTTTCTCCATTTGTTTTATCAAAAAAGTTAGCTCTTCTTATTGTTATTTTTTCTCCAATTTTTGCAATTAGATCAATTAAATTTGTTTCAACAGTTAAATTATTTTTCATAATAGATTTATTAATTTTTGATATATCGGCTTTATTCTTAAAATTAATTTCTGACACTTCTTTACAAAATGAGATGAACTCCTTATTTTTTGCAACAAAGTCTGTCTCGCTATTTATTTCGAGCAAAGAGACTTCTCCGTTTTGTTCCTCTACAAGACAAAGTCCTTCTGAAGCTGTACGGCTCATTTTATTAGATGCTTTGGCTATTCCTTTTTTTCTTAAAAATTCAATAGCTTTATCTAAATCCCCATCTGTTTCGTCGATAGCAAGTTTGCAATCCTTAAAACCAACTCCTGTGATTTCTCTGAGTTTTTTTACGCTTTCAAGCAAATCTTTACTAGACATAAAATTGAGTTTAATTAGCTATTTTTTTTTCTACTGGAGCTTTGACTTCTTTAGTGTCTGTTTTTTTTGTTATTGTTTTTTCTTTAATTTCTTTTTCAGTCGATTGCTTTTCAATAAATTTTGAAGCAGTTAAAATTGTATTCTTTAATAGATCACAATATAAATTTATAGATCTTCTAGCATCATCATTGCCTGGAATTGGAAACTCTATATCTGTAGGGTCTGAATTTGTATCTAGAATTGCCACTATAGGAATGTTGAGTTTTCTAGCTTCTGCTACTGCTAATGACTCTATGTTTGTATCTATAATAAAAATCATTTGCGGTAATTTTTTCATATCCGCTATACCTCCTAATGATCTTTGAAGTTTTTCTTTTTCTTTGCCTAGTTTTAAAATTTCTTTTTTTGTGAAACCCGTATCTTCTTTTGAAAGTCTGTCCTCCAACATCTTAAGTCTTTTAATTGAATTTTGAATTGTGTTCCAATTAGTTAACATCCCGCCAAGCCATCTATAATTAACATAGTATTGATCAGTTTCTTTTGCTAAATTTGTAATCTGCTCAGAAGCTTGTTTTTTTGTCGATACTATTAAAATTTTTCCTCCACTCGAGATACATTTGTACACTTCTGTTAAAGCATTTTTGAAATAAACAACTGTTTGAGTAAGATCAATTATATGAATAGAGTTTTTTTCCCCAAAAATGAATTTTTTCATTTTTGGATTCCATCTCAAGGTTTTATGACCCAGATGTACTCCGGCTTCTAATAATTGTTTAATGCTAACTTCAGGTATATTCATAGTTCTCCGGTTAATCCACCACAGCAAACCTCTTTCGAGACCGGTAGGATTTTACTCCTTAACGCTGTGTGCGAAATTACGCTCTCTTACATTTAAATATTTAACAAATCAAGCTTCTAAAAGCTTATTTTTTTAACATATTCCTTGTTTTTTATTAAACTAAACAGATTAAAATCAAACTTTCTGGTCTGTTCTAGCTCAAATTTGTAATTTTTATTATTATCTTTCAATACTACATTTATTTTTGTCTCACCAGTTTTGTTTAATAATTCATTTAGTTCTTTAAGCTTTTTTTTATCGCTTAATTCAATAGAAACACTTTCGTAAGTTTTATTGACTAGATCAGAAAGATCTACAAGTTTTCGTATATTTATTCTTCTTTGAGCATTTTCAGTATTTGTTTTTTCTTTTTGTAAAGTGAGAACAAATGAATTGGACTCTTTTAGCTTCTCTCTATTCAGAGTAAGCAAATCAGAAAATAAAAATATTTCAAATTCACTATAGTTATCGCTAAATTTTACAATAGCAAAAGATGTTCCTTTAGCACTTTTCTTTTCTTGAATAGACATAATTGTCCCGGCAACTAAAGTTTCAGATTTATCACTATTTACAAAATTTTTATAAGAGTCTATTTCAAGTTGAGTAAAAAATTCTTTATATTCATTTAATGGATGGTCTGAAATATAAAAGCCTAATGATTTAAATTCTTCGGCTAGTAATTCTTTACTTGTCCACTCATTTGAAGTTTCAAATTCAAAATCTTCATTTTCTTTATTACTTTCGGTATCAAAAAGATTGCTTTGATTGCTAATTTTTTCATCATATTTACTTTTTATTGTTGATATTATTTTCGGAATAGAATCTACGAGTTTTTTTCTGTTACTGTCAATTTCGTCAAAAGCTCCTGCTTTTACTAAACCTTCTAATTGGAGTTTATTAACATCTTTAGGGTTGGCACGATTAATAAAATTAATAAACGATTTGAATTTTCCATTTTTTTCTCTTTCATTTACAATATTTGAGATCGCTTCAAATCCAACACTCTTTATTGCCCCTAAACCATAAAATATTTTATTAGTTTCAGCTTTAAACTCTGCAAAACAAGTATTGATTGATGGTCTTATCACTTCAACTTTTAATCTTTTCAACTCTTCAACATACTCACGTAGCTTGCTAGTGTTCGTCAACGTTGTTGACATAGATGCAGCAATAAATTCCTCTTTATGATAGGTTTTCAAATATGCAGTTTGAAATGCAATAAAAGCGTAAGCTACTGCATGACTTTTGTTAAATCCATAATCAGCGAATGGTTCTATTTTAGTGAATACATAATTAGCAACATCTTTCTTGATTCCATTTTTTATTGCTCCAGCGATAAACTTTTCTTTTTGCTTTTCAAGTTCAGCTCGTTTCTTTTTTCCCATAGCTCTTCTTAAAATATCTGCTTCACCAGCTGTAAATCCAGCTAATGTTTGAGCTATCTGCATTACCTGTTCCTGATAAATGATAATGCCGTAAGTAGGTTTTAAAATACTTTCTAAAGTTTCGTGAATATAATCTGGTTTTTTTAAACCATTTTTACAATCATTATATATTGGAATATTACCCATAGGTCCTGGTCTGTACAGGGCGACTAAGGCTACGATATCATTAAATTCTGTAGGTTTCATTTGACGTAAAGTGTCCCTAACTCCAGTGCTTTCTAACTGAAATAACCCAGTTGTTTCACCAGTAGTCAACATTTTAAAAACGTTTTGATCCTGAAGATTTATTTTACTGATATTAAGACTAATTTTTTTTTGTAATAGCATTTTTACAGTTTTATCAATTACTGTTAAAGCGGTGAGACCTAGAATATCAAATTTAACTAGGCCAGCATTCTCTGAGGAATGCATGTCAAATTGGGTTGATGGTAAAATCAAATCAGCAGAATGATCTTTGTAAAGAGGAACTTGTTCTGATAAATTTTCTCCAGCTATTACAACGCCCGCAGCATGCGTGGCCATATTTCTATTTAATCCTTCCAATTTTAGTGAAAGCTCAATTAGTTTCTCAACTTTTTTATTATTTTTAACTTCTTCTTTAAATCTTGGCTCACGATCTATAGACTCTTGAAGAGATAAAGGCCTTGAGGGGTCAAAAGGTATCATCTTACTTATTCTATCAACATGCCCATAAGGTAAACCTAATACTCTACCAACATCTCTTATAGCCATTCTAGCTTTTAATTTTCCAAAAGTAATAATGTGTGCAACTCCGTTTTTATATTTAGACTTTAAATATTCAAAAACTAGATTTCTTTTCTCTTCACAAAAGTCTATATCAAAATCTGGCATAGAAATTCTGTCAGGATTCAAAAAACGTTCAAATATCAGATCAAATTCAATAGGGTCAATATCAGTAATATCTAAACAGTAAGCAACTAATGAACCAGCGCCCGATCCTCTACCAGGTCCGACGGGTATATTATTTTTTTTAGACCAACGAATATAATCAGAGACAATTAGAAAATAACCAGAATAATTCATTGAATTAATTATATTAATTTCATGGTTTAATCTATCTTGATATAATTTAAAGATTTCGTTAGATTTTTTATCTTTATTTTTTTTTAAAATAAAATTATCTAATCTATTTTTTAATCCTTCTTCTGCTTGTAGCAACAACTCTTGTTCCACAGTCACATTTTCCTTGGTCTTAATTGTAGGTAGAACTGGTGCAGATTTTTTTGGTTTAAAGTTAAATCTATAAGGAAAATTATAATTATTTTCTAATGCTTCTGGAATGTCTTTAAATAATTCAATTAATTCCTCATTTTTTTTTAAATAATGTTGATTACTGTATTTCACTCTATTCGTGTCATTGATAAAATTTTTTTGACCTATGCAGATTAATGCGTCATGAGCTTCATGCATATCTTGTGTTAAATAAAAAACTTCCTGCGTTGCTATAAGTGGAATCTGATACTTTGCTGATAATTCAATTATAAAATTTTCAAAGCTTACTTCGCCTAGCTCATTATGTCTTTGTATTTCAAAATAAAATCTATCTTTAAAAATATTTTTTAATTCTTTAATACATGTTTCAATCTGTTTAATTTTATTCATTTTAAAAAGTTTTCCAAAAAAACCATAAAGATTCCCGCTTAGTAAAATAATATCTTGATTAATATTTTTAAGTTCATGGATTTTACAATGTGGGTCACTTTTTTCATCTGAGCCAAGGTAACTTTTTGAAGATAGTTCAATTAAATTTTTATACCCCAAAGAAGAAATACTAAATAAAGATAGTTTTCCAATAATACCTTCTAAATAGAAATTTATTTGAGTCCCAATGATTGGTTGGGTGCCTGATTTACTAACTTTTTCAGCAAACTCTAGAGCACCACATAAATTAAAACTGTCACATATACCTATGTTCTTAATCTTGTTTTCTTTGCAATGCGCTGCTAAATCTTCAATTTTTATAGCACCTTCACAAATAGAATATTGAGTGTGAACTTTAATATTATTAAACACTTGAGCATTAAACATTTGTTCTTTTTATATTACCACTCATAATACTCAACTTGTAATCTGCTTTGTTAGCAAGTTCTCTATTGTGAGTTGCAAAAATTATAGTTTTATTTAATTTTTTTAATTTTAGAAAATAAGAAAAAATTTCAAGTGATGTCTTATAATCTAAATTTCCTGTTGGTTCATCAGCTAAAATAAGATCTGTGCCGGATATTAAAGCTCTTGCAATTGCAACTCTTTGCTGCTCACCGCCAGATAATTCGTCAGGAAAATGGTTGTAACGACTAGATAAATTAAAATTATTTAAAATAATTTTAGCTTTTTCATGAGATTTCTTCTTGTCTTCATCTTTTATTATTAGTGGCATAATAACGTTTTCTAGTGCAGTAAAATCATTAAGAAGATTATTGTTTTGAAATATTACTGAAATATTTTTTTTTCTTAAAAGGTTTTTTTCGTTCTCATCAAGTTTTTTTAAATTAATGTTATTAAAAAATATTTCACCAGAATCTGGTTTGTCTAGAAGAGATATCATGTTTAATAAAGTTGATTTGCCAGATCCTGATGGGCCAACCAGTGCTACTAAATCTCCTTTTTTTATTTCAAGATTTACATTCTTAAAAATCATAATTTTTCCATTTTTGTGACTAAAGGATTTCTTAATTTTATTTATTTTTAAAATATTTTTATTCATATTTTAAAGCCTTAATTGTATTCATTTTTGTAATAGATAGCACAGGTATTAGCGAAGCAATCGTCGTGGTAAATATTGACAGTACAAATATTACTAATATTGAAATTGGATTAACCTCACTTGGCATTTTATCTAAAAAATAAATATCAGCTGGAAAGATTTCTATATGTAAAATATTAGATAAAAAAATTCTTATTGGTTCAATATAAGTTGCAAATAACGTTCCTAAAATTATTCCAGCAATAGTAGCTGTTAATCCAATTGTAAAACCAGTGAGAAAAAAAGATTTTACTATAGACTTTTTATTTAAGCCTAATGTTTGGAGTATTGCTATTTCTTTAGTTTTGTTTTTTATTAAAATTGTTAACCCTGAAACTATATTAAAAGCTGCAACGATTATAATGAGTGCTAAAATTATAAACATAACATTTCTTTCTACCTTTAAAGCTCCAAAAAAAGATTTATTTAAATCAATCCAACTATAAATAAATAAATTGCTTTCAAATTCTTGGATTTGATTTTTTATTTTGTCTGCATCAAGAGGATTTTGAAGATAAATTTCTAAATTAATGTCTTTTTCAGTTTTGTTAAAGAAATTTAGTGTTTGATTTAAATTTAGAAAAATTACGTTTTTATCAAACTCATAAAAACCACTACTGAATATACCTTTTACAACATAAGTTTCTTGTTTTGGCAGTCCGCCAAATGGTGTGCTTATAAAAGATGAAGAAAGTAAGTTTATTTTATCGCCAGGTTGCAAATTTAAGTCTATTGCTAATTGTTTTCCAACAACTACTTCATCGTTTTTAATTTTGTAATTATTTCCTTCTACTAAAATTTTTTTTAAAAATATAAAATTTTTTTTATTACTTTGATCTAGACCTTTGATTATAACCCCTTTAGTAGCGTCAGTCCTCATAACTACTCCTTCTCCACTAAAAGACTCTAAATATTCTACTTCTTTAAAATTATCAGTAAGTTTTTTTTTAAAATTATTATTAATTTTTTCATTGTTGTACGGTTTAATAATTAAATGTGGATTAAAGCCTAGAATTTTATTTGTAAGATCTGTTCTAAAACCATTCATAACAGACATGACTATTATTAAAACAGCAACACCTAACATAATGCCAACAAATGAGAATGCTGAGATTACCTTTAAAAAACCCTCTTTTTTTTTAGGTCTTAAGTTTCTTAATGCTATTAATTTTTCTACAGAACTGAACAATTTATTTTTTTAATTTTTCTTTTATATCTTTTAAGCTTAATATCAATGCATCCTTGCCAACTTCTTTAAATTCAAACTTTTCAGCATCTGATTTTGATCCAATTATAATCTGATAAGGAATTCCTAGCAAATCATGCTTTTTAAATTTTGCAGAAATATTTTCGTTAACATCATCTAATAATACATCTATTTTATCTTTTTTTAACTCTGTGTAAATTTTGTGAGACTTTTCTAAACTGTCTGTGTTATTTTTGTTTATACTTGGAATGATGACTACATCATAGGGTGAAACTGATTTAGGCCATTTCATAATGTTGTTTGTAAATTTAGCTTCAATAATTGCGCCAACTAATCTTGACACACCTATTCCATACGAGCCCATTTTTACTGCAACTTTCTTGCCTTCTGGATGATCGACTAAACAATTTAAAGGTTTAGAGTATTTATCGCCAAAATAAAAAATATGCCCAACTTCTATTCCTTTTGTTATAATTTGATTGTCTTTTTTTACTTTTTTTTCAAAATTATCTTTATCAAATTTTTCATCTGTTACAGCATATAATGCTGAGAAGTCATTTCTCATTTTTTCCAATGAATCTTTTGTAAAATTATAATTACTCAATTCAATATTGAAAATATTTTTGTCTGCATAAACATTGCTTTCTCCAGTTTCTGCCAAAATAATAAATTCATGTGACAAATCTCCACCAATAGGTCCTGTGTCTGCAGCCATTGGTATGGCTTGAAGATCTAATCTATTAAACGTTTTTAAATAAGCAAAAAACATTTTGTTATATGAATCCTTTGCTTGCACATCATCGATATCAAAAGAATATGCATCCTTCATATAAAATTCTCTACAACGCATAATTCCAAATCTTGGTCTTACTTCATCTCTAAATTTCCATTGAATGTGATAAAGCATTTGGGGTAATGATTTATAAGACTTTATACTTGACCTAAAAATTTCAGTTATAAGTTCTTCGTTTGTTGGACCATAAAGCATTTCTCTGCCTTGACGGTCTTTGATTCTTAACATTTCTTCACCGTAGTCGTCATATCTTCCACTTTCTTTCCAAATATCAGCTGATTGAATTGTGGGCATTAACATTTCTTGTGCATTAATTTTATTTTGTTCGTCTCTAACAATTGTCTCGATTTTTTTCATGATTTTAAAACCTAAAGGAAGCCATGAATATATTCCTGCAGCTGATTGCTTGATCATTCCCGTCCTAAGCATAAGTTGGTGTGATTTTATTTTTGCATCAGCAGGAAGATCTTTAGTTAAAGGTAAAAATAGCTTTGAAAGAAACATTATTTTAAATAACCTCTTAAATTTAAATAATTATTAATAGCTAGATAGTATATTACAGCAAAAATTATTGAAGTAATTAAAGTAGTTATTAAAAATTTTTTAGCAATTCTTGGGTTTTTTGGTGCTCCGGGATCGTTTCCTCGAAGATCATCTTTAAATTTAACATGCTGCGATTTTATCCCAATTGGTAAAACAGAAAAAAATACCATCCACCAGATACAGATATAAATAATTATAGCTCCTGTGATTCCCATTAAAGTCTAGAAATATTTATTGTTGTGTAGGGTTTTTTTCCTGTTCTATCTTTTACTATTTTTTTACAATTCTGTTTTAGTGTATCTATTAAATTTTTTTCTTGGTTTTTACTCTGGACAGAAAATGTTCTACAAATATTATCTATTTCATCTTCCATGTCAAATACGAATGTTTCAGAGATTTCCTCTGTTGGTATACCTTTGAAGGAGATAATTGGTTTTTTTATCTTGCCGTTATTTCCAATTAACACTGTTACTTCTAAATAGCCGTTTATAGATATATTTTTTCTTTCTTTAATAGAATTAGAATCTTCTCTTACACCTATAGATCCATCTAAATACATTCTGCCTGATGGAGCCTTGTCAATAATCTGAGGAGCATTGCTAGGAGCAATACGTATAATATCACCATTTTCTACCTGTAAAGTGTGTGGCACTTTCATTTCTTTTGCAAACTTAGCTTGTTCCTGCATGTGTCTGTGCTCACCATGAACAGGTATAACTGATTTTGGTTTTACCCATTCATACATATCTTTTAAATCATCTCTGTTAGGATGTCCTGATACGTGAACAAAAGCATTTTCTTCTGTTATAATTTCAATTCCATTTCTTACTATTTCATTGTGCATTGCATAAAGTTTTTTTTCATTTCCAGGTATAATTTTTGAGGAAAAAATTATTGTATCACCTTTCTCTAAATAAACGTCTGGGTGCATACCGTTGACTATTCGTTTAGTGGCTCCCATAGGTTCACCCTGACTACCTGTGCTTAAGTAAATAATTTTTTCGCGAGCAATATTTTTAGCCTCACGAGGGTCTATTGGTTCGATTAAATTTTGTAAATAACCACATTGTCTAGCAGCTTTATAAATTCTATGCATTGATCTACCTACTAATGATATTTGTCTATTAGTTTTTTTTGCACAATAAAAAACTGTTTCCATCCGAGCAACATTGGAAGCAAAAGTTGTTACAATTACTTTTTTTTTCTGTTGTGTAATAATATTTAATAAACTGTCTCTAACGTCTGACTCTGATCCCGCTCTACCTTCGTTAAAAACATTTGTGGAGTCACAAATCATTGCTAGAACATTTTGATTTCCAATTTCTTTTAGTTTTTTTTCATCAACTTTTTCACCAATTAATGGATTTGGATCACATTTCCAGTCGCCTGTGTGTAAAATAATACCAGCTGGAGTTCTTATGCTTAGTCCGTTTGGTTCTAAAATTGAATGTGTCAGCGTAATAAATTCTATTTCAAATTCGCTTAATTTTATTTTACCATTAAGTTGAACAATTTTTAGGTAATTTGTTATATCGATTTTTTTTTCTTTAAATTTTTCTCTAACTAATGCGGCTGTGAATGGTGTAGCAAATATCTTACATTTAAGTTCAGGCCATAAAACAGCAACGCAACCTATATGATCTTCGTGAGCATGCGTAAGCACAATTCCTAAAAGATCTTTCTTTTTTTCTATAAGAAAACCAGGGTCAGGGTATATTAAGTCTATTCCTGGAATAGAATCATCAGCAAAAGTAACGCCCATATCTACTGCTATCCATTTTTCATTATCTTCTTTTCCATAAGCATAAAGATTTAAATTCATGCCTATCTCGCCTGATCCACCTAGTGGACAAAATAGAAATTGTTCTTTACTCATTTAATTAAATTTTTATAAATAAACATAATTCCTTTTATAGTAATATGTTTGTCTGTTGTTGTTTTATTATGAATAAATTTTGTAAAAATATCAGCGTAGCCACCTGTTAAAATTATTTTAAATTTTCTATTAAATTTATAGTTAATCTTTTTAATTATATTGCTTATTAACCCCTGATAACCCAAAAGAAAACCCGCATTTAAAGCATCTTTAGTGTTTTTTCCAAATACTCTCGAATTAGACTTCAGCTTAAATATCGGTAAGGCGGCAGTAGATCTGCTTAAATTTAAAATTGATAATTTGATACCCGGAGCAATAACACCGCCTTCATAAATGCCAGGTTTTTTAACAATATCGAATGTAGTCGCTGTTCCAAAATCTACAATCAAGCAATTTGTTTTAAATAGGTTATAAGCTCCAATAGCATTCGCTATTCTGTCAGAACCAAGTTCTTTATAATTGTCTATATTAATTTTTATTATTTTTTTTAGTGGCAACTTTTTTATCTCATAAGCCGTGAAATTTTTACTAATTAGAAATTTATTAATTTTATTATAAATATTAGGGACAACACTAGAGAATAATATTTTTTTCTCTATTTTTTCTTTTAAAACCTGTTTAAAAAATTTATCTATATTAATATCTATTAGCAAGTCTTTAGTCTCAATACTGAGTTCTTTTAAAATTCTAGATTTCTTATTAATTATACAAATTTTAGTTGATGTATTTCCAATATCTCCTAATAAATAGTTCATTTCTTTAAATATATTTATTTTTAACGTATGTAAAATTATTATTGTTTAAATCATTTATCATTTTTTCATACGCAATTTTTAAGTTTTTAATGATTTTTACATTTTTAATAATTTTTTTCGTATGTTTGTTGAGGCAGGTTGAAATGAATCTTTCATTACAAGGTGCGACAAATGTATTTATGCCTATGCCAGTAATTAAATAATTATCATTATTATATTCAATAACTTCTTGTAAAATTCCACAAATTTTTTTATTTTCTATTAATATGTCATTAGGTTTTTTAATTTTAATAATTTTATTGGTGTAATTTTTAAGAACTTTCTTAATAATTTTTGCATTTATTATTAAAAAAAAATTTATACTGTACTTAGTTAAGTCAACCTTAAAAAATATTGAGATAAAGATATTTTTTTTTTTTGAAATCCATTTTTTGCCCATTGTTCCCTTACCTCTTGTTTGAATTTCAGAAACAACTAAACCTGAAGCATTTTTATATTTTTGAATTAATTTAATTGCTGTATTATTGGTGCTTTGGACGCTTTTAAATTTTATTATTTTTAACTTCATTAATTAATAATCAATGTATCAACAATATTATTTAAAAAAGATGGATACATAAAAAATGTTACGAGTATTAAACTACTCAAAAATAAAGTAGTAGAAATTCCTAAATTTTTTATTTGATCAAAAGAATTATTTGCATCATCAAAGTAAATAATTTTTACAATTCTTAAATAATAGAAAGCTGATATTACAGTGCTTAGCAAACCTATGATTGCAAGCGTGTACATCTTGTTCTCTATTACAGCAATGAATATGTAAAATTTTGCAAAAAAACCAGCAAGTGGAGGTATTCCTGCTAATGAAAATAAAATAATTAATAATGCGATCGACAAAATTGGGTTTTGCTTGGATATTCCAGATAGATCATTTAAATTTTCACAATATTCTCCTTCCCTTTTCATTGAAAAAATACAGGCAAACATACCCAGATTCATTATTACATAAATAGAAATATAAGTTATACTGCTGCTGTACCCTAAGGTCGTACCGGTGGAAATTCCTGCTAAAGCAAAACCTATGTGTCCGATAGAGCTATAAGCTATAAGTCTTTTAATATTAGTTTGACCTATTGCAGCAACCGCTCCTAAAATCATAGAAGATAAAGAAATAAAAATTAAAATTGGCTGCCATTGATCAACAATTTCACTAAAAGGAATTTGCATAAATCTTATAAAAACTGCAATACCAGCAATTTTAGGCACAACGGCAAAAAAGCTTGTTACTGAACTTGGTGCGCCTTCGTAGACATCTGGTGTCCACATATGAAATGGAACAGCAGAAACTTTGAACGCTAAGCCTACTAAAATAAAAACCATAGCAAATACTGTTCCTATGTTTTCGGTGCTTGTATTTAGACTGATAATTTCAAAATTTGTTGATCCGCTAAAACCATAAAGAATAGAACAACCATAGAGTAATAGTCCTGAAGCCAATGAACTTAAAATAAAATATTTTAATCCCGACTCATTAGATTTTAAATTATCTCTATTAAGTGATGCTAAAATATATAAAGATAGAGATTGTAATTCTAAGCCTAAGTAAAAAAGGATTAAATCATTAGCGCTTATCATAATAAACATACCTAGAACTGATAGAAGTAGAATCAAAGAATACTCAAAATAGTTTATTTTGGTTTCTTTTATAAAGTTTTGTGTAATTATTAATATGAAAAAAGTTCCTATTAAAATCAAGATTTTAAAAAAATTCGTAAAAGAATTAGACGTAAAACTATTAGAAAATAATTTAAACGAAACATCAAAAGAATTTAAAATAATTAATATTAAAGAAATTATAATTCCATAAACAATACTTGTTACTAAGATATAACTATTTTTAAAAAAAACACCAATCATTAGAGTTGCCAGTATTGAAACTGTAAGAAATATTTCTGGTAAAAAAAAATTTATATTTTCCATTATTTGACAGTATTTAAAATTAAACTTAGTTGGTAATCATTGATTAGTTTATCAACTGAAACATGAATGGTATCTAAAATTAAATTTGGATAAAAACCAAAAAATAAAGTTAATCCTGCAAGAGTAAATAGTATTAGCCCCTCTGATAGATTTAAATCTTTTAATTCAGTTAATTCTTTTTTTTCTAATTTTCCAAAAATTACTCTTTTGTACAACCAAAGCATGTAAGCTGCTCCTAGGATAACTCCAATACTTGCAATTATAGCAACTAAAAAATTCTTTTGAAAAGCGCCTAATAAAATTAATATTTCACCAACAAAACCACTTGTTCCTGGAAGACCTATAGCTCCTAGCATAAAGATAGCAAATACTAATGAGTATTTAGGTAAAATATTAACTAACCCCCCATACGAATTTATTAATCTTGAATGTACTCTGTCATAAACAACACCAACACATAAAAATAAAGCTGCTGAAATAAGTCCATGACTTAACATTTGGAAAATACTTCCTTCTATTCCTTGTTTTGTGAAAGTAAAAATACCAAGTGTTACAAATCCCATGTGTGCTACAGAAGAGTATGCAATAAGCTTTTTCATATCTTCTTGCATTAAAGCTACTAGAGACGTGTAAATGATAGCAATAATACTTAATGTAAAGACTAAAGGCACAAAATATTCTGAAGCAATAGGAAACATGCCAATAGAAAATCTTAAAAAACCGTACCCTGCCATTTTTAGCAATATAGCTGCAAGAATTACTGATCCAGCTGTAGGAGCTTCAACGTGGGCATCTGGCAACCAAGTATGAACAGGCCACATTGGCATTTTAACTGCGAAGGAACTAAAAAAAGCTAACCAAAGAAGATACTGAAATTCTTCAGGTATTCTGATTTGAAATATTTCAGTTACATCTGTGGTTCCTGTTATCCAATAAATTGAAATTATCGCAACTAACATTAAAACAGAGCCTAAAAGTGTAAATAAAAAGAACTTAAATGCTGCATAAACTCTATTTGGACCGCCCCATATTCCAATAATTAAAAACATGGGTATTAATCCAGCTTCAAAAAATAAATAGAATATGACTAAGTCTAAAGAACAAAAAACTCCAATCATGAATGACTCTAAAACAAGTATCG
>Ga0115001_10001229_pt1 | contig 19837 bp, 20 predicted proteins | sample ArcticOcean_MG_C_12_FD_89869 | JGI IMG/M metagenome (GOLD analysis project Ga0115001, IMG submission 89869) | Marine microbial communities from western Arctic Ocean - ArcticOcean_MG_CB8_130 | ecosystem: Environmental > Aquatic > Marine > Oceanic | place: Arctic Ocean: Canada Basin | collected... | reverse complement strand
CTGGTGAATGATGATGCAGGAATAATGCTAATTAGCGATAAAGGAACAATGATAAGAACCTCTGTATCTCAAATACCAACATTAAGTAGAAATACCCAAGGAGTAAAAGTAATTACTCCAAAAGAGGGTGAGAAATTAATTGAATGTGTAACTATTCCAGACGAAGGTGATGATGAGGTACAGGAAGAGGCTACTGAGTAATGAGAGTCAGGAACTTCTGTGCTGGCCCAGCAGTTATAGCTGAATCTGTTTTAGAGGAAGTTAAATCAGAATTGCTTGAATGGGGTGATTCAGGTATGTCTATTATGGAAATGAGTCATAGATCTTCAATATTTAATAATGTTGCAATGACCGCTAAAGAAGATTTTATTAATTTAATGTCTATTCCTGACGATTATGAAGTTTTGTTTCTTCAAGGAGGTGCCACTCATCAATTCTCAATGGTCCCAATGAATTTTTCAACAAAAAAAGAATCTGCAGATTATTTACTTTCTGGCATCTGGTCAAAAAAGGCAATAGCAGAAGCTTCTAAGCTATCAAATATAAATATTGTTGCTTCATCTGAGGAAGATAAATTTACTCATATTCCTAGTTTTGAATCTTGGAATTTAGATCCCAATGCTAAATATTTTCACTATGCTCCTAATGAGACGATTCAAGGGGTAGCTATGCACAACCCTCCTAGTATAGAGACTCCAATAGTTGCCGATATGTCTTCTGTTATTTTAAGTGAGCCTATTGATGTATCGAAATTTAGTCTAATTTACGCAGGCGCACAAAAAAATATTGGCCCTGCTGGATTAACACTTGTTATTATTCATAAAGATATGTTTAAACAAGAGAATACCGATATTCCAAGTATCTTTAGATACAGCAAGCACTCCGAAAGCAACTCATTTCAAAATACACCCCCTACATTTGCCTGGTATTTGGCTGGTAAAGTTTTTAAATGGCTTAAAGCTGAAGGTGGACTTAAAGTCATGAAATTCAAAAACCACGAGAAGGCAGAAACTCTCTATAATTTTATTGATAATTCAACTTTCTACTCAAACCCTGTCAATATTGCTGATAGATCTATTATGAATGTTCCATTTTTTCTTGCAGATGCAGAGCTAGATTCACTTTTCTTAGAAAAAGCTAAATACAAAGGGCTACTCAACCTAGAAGGTCATAGGTCTGTCGGAGGAATGCGCGCTAGTATATATAATGCAATGCCAATTGATGGAGTTCATGATTTAATAGGCTTTATGAAAGATTTTGAAAAGTATAATGGTTAAAAAAATAAGTAAAGAAAATTTAAAACAATATCGTAACAAAATAGATATTATTGATAACAAGCTCCTAAAGCTAATGCAAGCTAGAGCAGATCTTGCGCTTAAGATTGGTAAGATTAAATCAAAAATTGATCCCAAATCATCGCTTTACAAGCCAGATCGTGAAGCAGATGTCCTAAGAAAAATTCTTAAAGATAATCAAGGCAATATTTCTGATAAAAAAGTCAAAACTATTTTTAGAGAACTAATAGCAGCATGCTTATCTTTAGAAGAAGAAATAAAAATTGCATATCTAGGGCCTGAAGGAACGCATTCAGAGGCAGCATTGATTGATAAATTTGGTTCATCAGCTTCAAGAATTGCATCAACTTCTATCGAAGATGTTTTTAGAAAAATTGAAAGTGGTGAAGTTTCCTTAGGATTAGTGCCCGTTGAAAATTCTTCAGAAGGTGTAATCAACTCAACACTTAACTGTTTGGCAGATCATAATTTAAAAATATGTGGAGAGACATATCTAGATATTCATCATCAACTTGCATCTGCAAATAAAATTAATCTTAGCCAAGCAAAAGTGGTAGCATCGCATCCTCAAGCCATAGGTCAATGCTCTAAATGGATTGAAGCTAATCTTGGAAATATTGAAAGAAAAGTAATGAATAGCTCTGCAGAAGCAGCTAAGTATGCAAAGAAGAACAAGTCAGCATTATGCATTGTAAATAATCTTGCGATAGATAAATATAAGCTTTTTTGCCAAGAAAAAAATATAGAAGATGCTCTTAATAATAAGACTCGTTTTCTTATTATTGGAAATGATTTAATTGGCAAAACCGCAAGGGACAAAACATCATTTTTAATACAGACAAAAAATGAGCCAGGGTCATTGTTAAAAATTCTTAAACCTTTTGAAAAGAAGAAAATAAATTTAAGTAAAATAGAAACTAGACCATCTAGAACTTCTTCTAAATCACATGATTTCTTTATTGATACTGAAGGTCATCAGAATGATGCCAAGCTAAAATCTTCAATAAAAGAGATACAGTCTTTAGGTGCTTCATTAAGAATATTAGGATCATATCCTGAAGATTTATGAGTGAGTCAGTTTTATCTTTTATTAATAGCGGTATTGAAGATCTTCATCCATATGAGCCAGGTAGATCGATAGATGAAGTTATTGCAGAATATAATCCAGAGAAAGTTGTAAAACTAGCGAGTAATGAAAATCCACTAGGTGCATCACCAAAAGCTAAAGATGCAATAAAAAAATTAGGCAATGAATTACATTTATATCCAGATGGCGATGCTCTGAAGCTTAAAATGCAGATTGCTAAATTAGAATCAGTGTCTATTGATCAAATTATCGTAGGTAATGGGTCTAATGAAATATTAGAGCTTGCAGCAAGAGCTTTTTTAAATAAAGATTCAAGTGCTCTAATGTCAAAACATGCCTTTGCTGTATATAAAATTGTTACCCAGTCCTATGGTTCCAAAATTATTGAAGTGCCAATGATAAATTGGAAGCATGATCTAAGCAGTTTTAAGAATTATCTTGAAGATAATACTAGAGTAATATTTGTAGCAAATCCTAATAATCCTACAGGCACATATAATACTAATAAAGAATTTAAAGAAATGATGGAGAGGATTCCTTCCTCAGTTTTGGTCGTGCTTGATCTTGCTTATTTTGAATATGTAGATTCAGATGACTACGTCAATACAAATGAGCTGTTAAGTGAATACAAGAATCTTTTAATCACTAAAACTTTTTCAAAAATTCAGGGACTTGCTAGTTTAAGGATTGGTTATGGGATAAGCAGTTCAGATATTAGCGGAGTTTTAAATAAAATTCGACAGCCCTTTAACGCAAATTTTTTAGCTCAAAGCGCAGCTATAGAAGCTATAAAAGACCTTGATCACATTAATCAAAGTAGAATACTAAATTCATCTGAACGCCATAGAGTCCAAGAAGCTCTAGAAGCTCTCGGAATGGAGTGTATTAAATCTTATGGTAATTTCATTTCATTTAAAGGCCCTTTTAACGCTGAAACACTCTTTTTTTCTTTGATGAAAAAAGGAGTTATTGTAAGACCAATAGCTATCTATGAGATGCCTGAATATATAAGAGTAACAATTGGAACTGCGGAGGAGAATGATTATTTCTTAGATCATTTATCAAAATTATTATGAATTCTATTGTAATTATCGGACTTGGATTAATGGGTGGGTCAGTAGCCAAGGCACTAAAAAATAATAATCCTAATATATTTATTAGTGCTTATGATCATAATGATTCAGCTTTAGAGTTAGCCCTAGATGTAGGTATTATTAATAAAAAAATCGGGACCCTAGAAGAAATAAATTTATTGAAATCAAGTGATGTAGATATAATAATTATTGCAGTACCAGTTATAGAAAGCCTTAAAGTATTTGATTCAATTAGTGATTTATTTAACTCAGATATAACAATTACAGATACAGCAAGCGCAAAATTATTGATTCATAGTCATCTTGAAGATAATTATCAATCACCTTCAAATATAATCCTATCTCACCCGATGGCTGGCTCTCACAACACTGGAGTTGGTTATGCAGATGAAGCTATGTTTAATAATAAAAAAGTATTAGTAACCGAATTAAGCGCCGTAAATAAAAACTGCTTAGAAGCTGTTAATAGTTTATGGGAGAGTTTAGGTGCTAATGTCTTTACAATTGATTCAAAAGAACATGATGAAATCATGTCATATGCAAGCCATCTACCTCATGTTATTTCATACGCAGTCTTAAATAGCATGATGAAGAATTCTAATGAAAATATTACGACTTTCTCAGCAGGTGGTTTAAAAGATTTTGTTAGAATTGGTGGATCAGATCCTAAAATGTGGACTGATATTTTTTTAAGTAATAAAGATAGTATTCTTAATGCTATAGAGGCACATAAACAAAGCCTGAATGAAATTAAGCAATTATTAGAAAAAGATAATGATGAAACTTTGCAAGACTTTCTATCTTCAATAAAAGAATATAAGAACTCTAAATTTTGAGACTTTTTGCTAAAAATACACCTTCTTTAAATGGCGAAATTGTATGCCCAGGCGATAAATCTATTTCTCAAAGAGCAGTTATTATTGGTGCTCTTACAAATCAAAAACTCTCCATATCAGGCTTCTTGGAAGGCGAGGATCCTATATCAACAATAAATGCTCTTAACCAGATAGGTTCACAAATAACTATAAAAGATAAAATAGTAACTTTATTCAATCGAGATATTCCATTTACAAATTCATCTGATCCTATTGATCTTGGAAATTCAGGAACTGGCATGAGATTAATGATGGGATTAATAAGCGGTCTTGGTTTAACAGCTACACTGATTGGTGATAAGTCGCTCATGAAAAGACCTATGAAAAGAGTTTCTATTCCTTTAAATGAAATGGGAGGAGATGTCTCTACTACTCATGGACTACCTCCTGTAAAAATTAAGCCTAGAAAAATATATGATGATTATTCTTATGCAATGCCTGTAGCAAGTGCACAACTTAAGTCTTCTATTTTACTTGCTGGAGTAGCATCAAATAAAAAAGTATCTATTTATGAGCCGTCTATTACTAGAGATCATACTGAAATTATGCTGAAGTATTTTGGACTAAATGTAGAGTCTAAAGAAAAAGATAAAGGTAAGCAGATTACATTTAATCCTGGAAATGTGATGGTAGCCAAAGACTATATAGTTGTTGGAGATTTTTCATCTGCATCATTTTTGATAATTGCAGCTCTAATAGCAGAAAATGCTAATGTCCTTATCAAAAATGTTGGACTAAACCCTACTAGGTCAGGGCTTATCGGTATTCTCCATTCAATGGGTGGCGATATACAAATTCAAAATGAAAGCATTCAATGCGGAGAAGTGGTCGGAGATATTTTAGTTAAATCATCAACGCTTAATGCTGTTGATATAAGTGGAAGTATTATTGCTAATATTATTGATGAAATCCCTGTTCTTTGTATTGCAGCTGCATGCGCTAATGGAACTACAAAAATAACTGATGCTCAAGAATTAAGAGTAAAAGAATCAGATAGATTAGAAGCAATAGGTAGGGGACTTTCCAACCTAGGAGTTCAAAATGAATTATTTGCTGATGGCATTTCTATTAAAGGAGGAATTCCCTCACATACTAAGCCAATTGAAATAGATTCATATGGTGATCACAGGATAGCAATGAGTTTTCTTATTTCTAGTTTAAAAATTAAACAAGGCGTTAAAGTAGATGATTGTAAAAATATCTACACTTCCTATCCCAACTTTATAGAAACCATGAATAGTCTAGGCATGAAAATGAATGAAGAATAGAATTGTTATAACTATTGATGGTCCTTCAGCGGCAGGAAAAGGCTCGCTAGCTAGAAATTTGGCTGTTTATCTAGATTTCTCTATTCTAGATAGTGGAGCTTTATATAGAGCTTATGCTTATTTCCACAATCAAGGGGTAGAAAATAAAGCTATAGAAAATGAGATTGAAAAACTTGTATTTATACCTGAAACAAATGATACAAAGATTTTTTATAAAGATAATGATATTACCTCGTTAATAAGAAATGAAGAAATAGCAAAAGTTGCTTCTCAGCTCAGCGCCTTAAGTGAAACCCGTGAGTCATTGATAGATATCCAAAGAAACTTTATGCAAGGCAGTAATTTAATTGCAGATGGAAGGGATATGGGGACAGTAGTTTTTCCTGAAGCTGAATTAAAGATATTTTTAATTGCATCAGCAGAAGTTAGGGCAAAAAGAAGGTATTTAGAGTTGCAGAATCGTGGTCAAGAAGTTAACATGCGCGATCTGATTGCTGATATTGAGCATAGAGATATGAAGGATAAAACAAGAACATTATCCCCACTAATCCCTGCAGAAGATTCAATTATTGTTGATTCTTCAAAAATGTCGCTTGAGGAAGTACTGAGTTTTACTAAAAAGCTTACAAAAAAGGAATTTGATAAATGACAGAATCATTCGCAGCTTTACTAGATGAAAGTTTAAGCACACTAGACATGCAACCAGGATCAATTGTATCGGGGGTTGTTTTAGATGTAGACAAGGACTGGGTAACAGTTCACGTAGGTTTAAAATCAGAAGGAGTAGTTTCTCTTGATGAATTCAGAAATAATGAAGGGGAGCTAGATATCTCAGTTGGAGACGAAGTTGAGGTTGCTTTAGAAGCAGTTGAAGACGGATATGGTGAAACGAGAATCTCTAGGGAAAAGGCAAGAAAGATAACTACTTGGAAAATGCTTGAAGATGCATTGGAAAGTGGTGAATTTGTAACAGGTAAAATTATAAATAGAGTGAAGGGCGGTTTCTCTGTTGAGGTAGAGGTTGTTAAAGCATTCTTACCAGGATCATTGGTTGATGTAAGACCAGTAAAAGAAGCTCCAGATCTAGAGAATACCGTTACAGAATTTAAAGTTATTAAACTAGATTACAAAAGAAATAATGTAGTCTTATCTAGAAAAGCTGTATTGGAGAAAAATAACTCTGCAGTTAAAGTAGAACTTCTTAAAAATCTAGAAGAGGGTCAAATAGTTAAAGGTGTTGTTAAAAATATCACTGATTATGGAGCTTTTGTAGACCTAGGTGGTCTTGATGGCTTGCTTCATATAACTGATATTTCATGGTCAAGAGTGACTAATCCTGGTGAAATTTTAAGTCTTGGCGAAGAAATAGAAGTTAAGATCCTGAGTTTTGATAAAGAAAAACTAAGAGTATCTTTAGGTCTTAAGCAAATCCAAAATGATCCATGGGAAAATGTTGATGGCAACTATGCTGTTGGTGGCATCTATGAAGCAAACGTTTCAAATATTACCGATTACGGTTGTTTTGCTCAATTAGAAGAAGGAATAGAAGGTCTTATTCATCTTTCTGAATTAGATTGGACAAGTAAGAATATTCATCCTTCTAAAGTTGTAGAGATGGAGCAAAAAATTAAAGTGATGATTCTCGAAATAGATTATGACAAAAGAAGAATTTCACTAGGACTAAAACAAACAAAAGCTAATCCATGGACTGAGTTCTCTAATAAGTATACTTTAGGAGATAAAGTAGAAGGTCAAATTAAATCTATTACTGACTTCGGAATCTTTGTTGGTCTTGAGGGCGATATTGATGGATTAATTCATCTTTCTGATATTTCAGATGATGAAAATCCAAAAGATGCATTAAAAGAATACAAAAAAGGCGATAAAGTAAGTTGTGTAGTCTTCGGGGTAGATGCAGAAAGAGAAAGAATTTCTTTAAGGCTAAGTGAGTAGATCCAAAGATAATTTTAATCGTTCTGACATAGAGTCAAGTCTCGCTAAAGATTTTCCAGATCTAACCAAAGGTCAAATATCTAAATCTATTGATGTAATTATTGACTCCATAGTCGTATCTATAGCTAAAGATGAGAAAGTTGAGATAAGAGGTTTTGGTACTTTTTCAAAAAAATATATTAGACCAAGAAAATTTGTAAACCCTAAGACAAAAGAAGTTTCTTATTTGGGAGAAACAGCTACTCTTCACTTCAAACCATCTAAATCATTACTAGAAAAGTAAATACTAGTTTAATATTCTTAATATCATGACTAAATCAATTATTGTAGCCTTAGACGAACATGATAAAAATTCATTTAATAGAGTTATTGATGATTTAAACTCAGATCTTTGCATGATTAAAATTGGTAGCGTTTCCTTTAATGCGCTTGGCCATGATGTAATTTACGCGGCAGCAGAAAAAGGTTTTCATATATTTTTAGATCTTAAGCTGCATGATATTCCAAATACTGTAAAAAAATCTATTTTAGGCTTATCAACCTTACCAATCAGCATGCTTACAGTTCATGCTTCTGGTGGAAAAAAAATGTTAGAAGCTTCTATGGATGCAGTTGCAAATACTAATATTAAGATATTTGGTGTTACTGCTTTAACTAGCCTTTCAGATAATGATACAAACCAAATATATAAAAGAACAGCTCAGGAACAAGTTTCATGCATGCTAGATTTAGCAGAAGAATCTGGTATTCATGGAGTAGTATCTTCTCCTCATGAGCTTAAATTAGTTACATCTCGAAATTCACTGTTATCTATCACACCAGGTATTAGACTTCAAAAAACTGACGATGATCAGGTAAGAGTTATGACTCCGAAGGAAGCGATAGAAAAGGGTGCAAACTATATTGTTATCGGAAGACCAATCACCGAAGCTCAAAATATTTCAGAAGCTTTGCTAGAAATTTATAATTCTATTTATGACAGATAACAAAATGAATGATAGCTATGATCATATCTTTAAAAGTGATTCACTTACGTACACTTCTTTATTAACCGGCTTTAATCAAACTTTATTTGATACTTTAAATTTAAAATATGAAGAATTAAAAATAGATAATGTAATACAATCTCTCTTTTCTGGAAAAAAGATTAATACAACGGAGAATCAGGCTGCTATTCATCATGTATATAGAGAGGCATTTTCATCTAATCCAAATAATTTTTTATCAGCAGATGTTATTGAGTCAGCTAAATCTTCAATTCTTACATGTATTGAATTAAAAAACACTCTTCAAGAAAATGGAATTAAGAATATAGTTACTATTGGTATTGGAGGATCTTTTGAAGGACCTAAACTATTGCTTGAAACTCTTACAGAGCCACATAAAAGACTATTTAATCATATTTTTTTAACAGGACCAGATATTTTAGAATTTGAACAAACAGTAAAACTATTAAATAAAAATGAAACTTTTTTTATAGTCTCATCTAAATCTTTTAGTACTGATGAAACTCTTCAAAGTATAAATTTAGCAAAAGATTGGATATCTTCTCTTGATAATCCTCATAATCATTTTCTAGCTGTAACAGCTCAGACAGACAAAGCAAAAGAGCATGGTTTTACTAAGCAATCTATAATCACTTTTCCTAATGAAGTAGGTGGCAGATACTCATTATGGTCGCCAATAAGCCTTCCTGCGATTCTAGAAATGGGCACCGATTTCTTAGAGCTATTAAAAGGAGCAGCTCAAGCAGACTATCAGTTAATTAATGATATTGATTATAAGAATTTTATTAAAACAATATCTTTTAGCGATATCTGGTTTAATAATTTTAAAGATAAAGCTACTAGAGTTTTATTAATTTATAGCTGGAAACTTAGGTTTTTTAAAGATTATGCTCAGCAACTTGAAATGGAATCTATTGGCAAGCATCCCAATAAGAATTCTGAGTTCAAGAAAACTGGTCAAGTAATTTTTGGTGGCTTTGGCTCAACTGCACAACATTCATATTTTCAATTATTACACCAAGGAACTGCATCAGCTTGTTCAGATATTATTTCCATAGAGGATTATAAAAAATCAAATAAATTACTATATGCGCAAGCAAAAACACAAGCAGAACTTTTGGCAAATGGAGCAGAATCTAATCTAAAAGATTTTGAAGAAGTGAATGGCAATATTCCAGTAAATTTCTTTAGTCTAAATAAGCTAAATGCATATAATTTAGGGTATTTAATTGCAACTTGGGAACACAGAACATTTGTTACTGCGGCAATGCTAGAAATTAATCCCTTTGATCAATATGGGGTTAGCGCTGGTAAAATATTTACCAAAAAGTACCTTAAAAAAAATGGAGCATAATTTAAAAAAAGTTCCTGAAACTCCCGGCGTTTATAAGTTTTTTAACAATTCAGAAATTATTTATATTGGCAAAGCTAAGAACCTAAAAAAAAGAGTTTCAAGTTATTTTGGCAATTCTCAAAAAGATCGTAAAACTTCTCAAATAAAAAAATTAACAGATCATATAGAAACCTTCACCACGAAAAATGAAGTAGAGGCGCTCTTACTTGAGCAAATGCTGATTAGAGAAAATAAACCTAAATTTAATATTCTCTTAAGAGATGATAAAACCTATCCTTATATCTACTTTTCACTTGATCATGATTTTCCTTCTGTAAGTTTGCAAAGAACAAAGCAAGCTGTAGATCAAAAGTATTTTGGTCCTTTTATTAGTTCTTACGCCGTCAAAGCATCTATAAAAGAAATTCAAAAAGTATTTAAAATTAGAAATTGCAGCGATACCACTTTTTCTTCAAGAACTAGACCATGTATAGAGCATCAAATGAAGAGATGTAGCGCTCCATGTGTTAAAAATATTTCAAAAAATGAGTATTTATCTGATGTAACGAATGCAAAGAGTTACTTAAGTTCATCTGACTCCCAAACAATAGAACGTTTAAAAAAAGAAATTCAATTATCAGTATTAAAATTAGATTTTGAAAAAGCTGCCGAGGTTCGTGATCGCCTGAATAGATTAACTTTATTAAGAGAAGAGCAGGCAGTCACTACCTTAGCAAAAGATATAGACATTTTTTCAGTTTATGAGGATAACGGCTACTTAGGAATATGCATAATTGTTGTAAGAAGAGGAAAAATTAGAGGCACTAAGACAAATCTTGTAAAAAAAGGCTACTACAATTCAATAGAATCTGTATATCAGGGCGCAATTCTAAATTTCTACAATAATAATATAGATATACCTAATAAAGTTCTTTGTATTAATAAACTTAAATCAAAAGAATTAATTGAAGCTGCTATAAAAAAGAAAAACAATATAAATCTAAAGATCACCTTCTCACCAAGTAAAGATATCAGACCTATCTTTAATTTATGTAAGATAAACTCTCAACAAGTTATATCTAATCATCTTAGTAAAAAAGATAAATATACATTTGCATTTAATGAACTTAAAAAAGCTTTAGGGGTTTCTCCTGATATTAAAAGAATAGAGACCTTTGATGTAAGTCATCTATCTGGAAATCACTGCGTGGCTTCATGTGTAGTTTTTTCAAAACTTGGCTCCGAGAAAAAAAATTATAGATTGTTTAATATGCCTAAAGATATTTCAGGCAATGACATTGGATCGCTTGAAAATGTTATAAAAAGAAGACTAAAGTATTACGATGATAAAAATATTAAACCCCAATTAATTCTTATAGATGGGGGAAAGACGCAACTTAAGTTTACAAAATCAATAGTAGACAATTCAATACATAATGACATTGAAGTTATTTCAATAGTAAAAGGAGATAATAGAGTTAGAGCAACTGAAACAATACTATCCTCTAATGGAGTTGTAGAATTTAATAAGTATTCAAAATCTTATCTGCTTCTCCAAGAGATGCGAGATGAGGCTCATAGATTTGCAATCTCTGCGCAAAGAAGGCAAAAGAAGAATAGTATAAAAAAATCTGAATTAGATTCTATTCAAGGTGTAGGAATTATTTTAAAGAAAAAACTACTAACAAAATTTAAAAATATAACCTCGATTAAGAGTGCCTCAGATGAAGATTTAATGACTATAAGTGGCATTAATGCCAAAATGGCAAAAAATATAAAAAAAATATTAACTAAATGACAAATTTTATAAATTTATTAACAATTTCAAGAATAGTTTTAGGTGCTTTCATTTTTATTCTATTGACTAGACCTGAGGGCTATTTATTAGCATTCATATTATTCTTTTTTGCTGGTGCAACTGATTTTTTTGATGGTTATCTTGCAAGAAAATACAATGCAGTTTCTGAAATTGGAGAAATTTTAGATCCAATAGCTGATAAAATATTAATTGTATTTGTTTTATTTGGTCTATCGGTAAATCTTACAAGTTACTATATTGCCTTTATAAGTGCTGTTATTATTACAAGAGAAATTTGGGTTGGCTCCTTGCGAGACTTGAATGCTAGAAAGGGTAGATTAGATGCTACTAAAGTTACTTTTCTTGCAAAAATTAAAACAACAACTCAGCTTTTCACTATAAGTATTTATTTATTAGGCCTTACAATTAATAATATGCTCTTAATACTATTTGGAGATATGTTTTTATTTTTATCATTATTAATAACGATATATACTGGTTATATTTATACAGTTAATAGCTTTAAGAATTAATTTTTCACTTTTAAGATAAGATGTATACAATACACACTGCAAAATTAGGCTGGATGGCAGAGTGGTCATGCAGCGGCCTGCAAAGCCGTTAACTCCGGTTCGATTCCGGATTCAGCCTCCATTATTTTTTAAAGACTTTTTATCATAAAAAAGTATAATGAAACATAAAATCTTGGTACCAATTTATATGCCCGAGTGGTGGAATTGGTAGACACAAGGGACTTAAAATCCCTCGATAGAAATATCGTGCCGGTTCAAGTCCGGCCTCGGGTACCATTAAATTATATGAAAAAAAAATGGCTTATTGCCTTATATAAAATTAACGAAGTCAAAAGAGTAGAAAGCAATCTATTAAATCAACAATTTGATTATTATTTACCGAAAATAACAACAATAAAAATTAATTCTAACCCCAAAGTGGAAGTACTTTTCCCGGGCTATATTTTTATAAATACTAGTTTTGAAAATTACTCAGCTCTTAAATATACAAAGGGTATAAAAAATGTTTTAAAATTTGGAGATAAAATCTCCTACATCTCTGGTGAAGATATTAAAGCCATACAAATGGCAGAAGAAATATCAAAATCAAGCCCAGTAGCTTCACAAATAGAAATAGGTCAAGAAGCAATTGTTACAAAGGGCTTCTTAAAAGGAAGTATAGTTAAAATTTGCTCACTTCCTTCAAAAAAAAGAGTTGGTATCCTCCTTTATTTTCTTGGTTCTTTGCGAAGAGCTTCTGTATCCGAAAAAGATCTTATCTTTTAAATGTATTGCCTAAAAAAACACATAACTATACAATAGTTCAATAGTTAAACGGTGCTAATTAAATAATCATTTTAATTATCAATCCGTGCGGTAGCTATGAATTCCAATTATTATTTTAATATATAAATAGCTACTGAAAAATTAGTAATTTCCCATGACAAAGTTTCAAAGCATTACAGAAGACCATATAGATCTTATGCACCTTATCCAACAAGACGGAGAAGCATCTCAAAGAGAAATATCTAAAAACACTGGCTTCAGTTTAGGAAAAGTAAATTATTGTATTAAGGGATTGATAGATATGGGATTTATTAAAATATACAACTTTAATAAGTCGTCTCAAAAACTAAATTATGCATATATTTTAACGCCGAAGGGCATTCAACAAAAAGCAGTAATAACAAAGCATTTTATTCTTAAAAAGAAACAAGAATACGATAAACTTAATTCATACATCAATACATAATTTTTTATGCAAGAAAAACATAGCAATAACGACTCCAACAATTTTGAAAATGAAATAGATTTTCTAGAACTTCTTTATGTTCTATGGCAAGGAAAATGGATTATTGTTTCCTTGACCGCTTTTGTATCAATTATTGGGGTTCTTTACAGCCTCTCCTTGCCTAATATATATACATCTAAAGCCTTACTAGTACCTGTTAACTCATCTAGCGGTATTTCTGGTGCTCTTGGAGGAGGTTATGGTGGGCTTGCTGGGCTTGCCCGGATAGGCCTTCCTTCTAGTGGTGATCAGGGTAATTCTGTAAAAGCACTAGAAAAAATTAGCTCCCTGAGTTTTTTTGAAAACAACATACTAACAAATGTCTTCCTGCCAGATCTTATGGCTGTAAAGTCTTGGAACTCTCAGACAAATATACTGACTTATGATGAGAGTATTTATAAAATGGACAGCAATACCTGGGTTGGAGGCAATTCTTATCCAACCGCTCAAGAAAGCTTTGGAGCATTTAGCAGCCACTTAAGCTTAAGTGAAGATAAAAAATCTGGCTTCATCACTCTATCAATCAAACATCAATCACCTTTTATTGCGAAGCAATGGGCTGAGTTGGTTATCGATGAAGTTAATGCTTATTATAGACAAAAAGATAAATCAGAGTCAGAAAAGGCTGTTACCTACCTTAATCAACAAATTGCAATGACTGGTTTATCTGAAATCAAACAAGTCTTAGCTCAACTCCTGCAAGAAGAAATTAAAAAGTTAACCCTCATTGAAGCCAATGAATCTTTCGTTTTTGATTACATTGACCCTCCTGCTGCAATGGAAAAGAAATCAGAGCCACGAAGAGCTTTCATTTGTATCTTAAGCGCAATTTTGGGTGGGATGCTAAGTATTTTATTAGTGCTTATAAGGCATTATCTTTTTAGGAAAAAGGTTGCCTAAGTTTCTGAGTCTTTAGTTCTTAAATTTAGAACAAGTTAACTCACCATAAAGGCTATTGTGGCATTATAGAGAGAAGTTTTCCGAGTTTTTAGAGCTTTAAAAAAAATGAAACAGGCTCCAACACTTAATTTTTCTAAAGTAAGCAATTATTTAACATTAAATTATAGGTCTAGTTATTGATGAATAAAACAAAAATTACTGTTGTGGGTTCTGGCTATGTCGGCATGTCGCTTTCAGTTCTGCTTGGTCAGCATAACGATGTGGTTATTCTTGATGTAGATCCTGCTCGGGTTGATAAAATTAATAATAATCAGTCTACCGTGGCTGATGCTGAGATCGAAGTATTTCTAGCTGAGAAAGAACTTAGCCTGACCGCAACTCTTGATAAGCAGATGGCTTATGAGGGGGCGAGCTTTGTGGTGGTGGCAACGCCAACCAATTATGACTCTGAAACCAACTGCTTTGATACCAGTTCGGTGGATGGTGTTGTTGAAGACGCTCTAGAACTAAATGCGAAGGCGCTTGTGGTAATCAAATCCACCATCCCTATAGGGCACACAAAATTATTGCAAGAAAAGTATGCAACAGACCGTGTAATATTCTCACCTGAATTTTTACGAGAGGGCCAGGCGTTAAAGGACAACCTCTACCCATCTCGAATTATTGTGGGTAGCCAACTCGAGGCTGGAAAAGCATTTGCTAACCTATTAGCAAAGGGCGCTAAGAAGAAGAATATAGAAACCTTATTTATCCGCTCAACAGAGGCCGAGGCTGTTAAGTTGTTCGCAAATACCTACCTTGCCATGCGTGTGTCCTTCTTTAATGAGCTTGACTCCTATGCCCTGGCTCATGACGCAGATGCTGAAAGCATTATTAAAGGCGTGTGTTCAGATGAGCGAATAGGCGACGGATATAATAATCCATCATTTGGCTATGGTGGCTATTGTCTTCCTAAAGATACAAAGCAATTACTGGCCAATTATAATCAGGTACCGCAAACACTAATAAAGGCGATCGTATCATCAAATACTACACGCAAGGATTTTATTGCGGACTCAATTATTAGTCTGAATCCTAAGGTTGTTGGAGCCTACAGGCTTGCAATGAAACAGGGGGCGGATAATTTCCGGGCCAGTGCCATCCAAGGGATTATGAAAAGAATAAAGGCTAAAGGTATAGAAGTTGTTATCTATGACCCAAGTTATCAGGAAAGCGAATTTTATAACTCCAAGGTCATAGACTCATTGGAGAGCTTTAAAGACATTTCAGACCTTATTATTTCTAATCGTCTGAATATAGAGCTAGATGATGTTGCTAACAAGGTTTTTACAAGGGACTTATTCGGGGTTAATTAAATGAAAGTATTAGTAACGGGCGCCGCAGGATTTATCGGCAGTCATCTAGCTCAACACCTTGTCGCGAGAGGTGATGAGGTTTTGGGCTTAGACTGTATCAATGATTATTATGATGTACGAGTAAAGTATGGGCGCCTGAGTAGAGCTGGCATTGATACCTCGTCAATTAATTATGGGAAAGTTTTACTCTCAAACGCTCATACAAACTTGGGATTCATAAAGTTAAACTTAGAAGATAAAGAGGGATTAAATCGACTATTTGAAGAGCAAAAGTTTGATGCTGTTTGCAATCTCGCGGCTCAAGCAGGTGTTCGATATTCTCTGACAAACCCGGAGGCTTATATTAGCTCAAATATAGTAGGGTTCATTAATATTTTAGAGGCGTGTAGGCATAATGATGTAAAAAACTTAAGTTATGCATCTTCATCTTCAGTTTATGGCCTTAACACAAATTTACCATTCAGTACTGAACATAACGTAGACCATCCTATTTCACTCTACGCGGCTTCTAAAAAGTCGAATGAGTTAATGGCCCATACCTACTCCCATTTGTATGGTATCAGGACAACGGGATTAAGGTTCTTCACAGTTTATGGTCCATGGGGTCGCCCGGACATGGCGCTGTTTAAATTTGTTAAAGCCGCTGTCGAGGGGGAGACTATTGATGTGTTTAATAAGGGTGATATGGTCCGGGACTTCACTTATATTGACGATATTATTACTGGGATTATCAGGGTTATCGATAAACCAGCTACTAGCGACAGACTATGGGCGGGAGGCGCCTCCAGTTCTTCGGCGCCTTATAAGGTTTATAACATTGGCAATAATAATCCAGTCAAATTAATGGACTTTATTGAAGCAATTGAGCAAAAGGTAGGTACTAAAATTACAAAAAATATGATGGAAATGCAGCCCGGTGATGTTCCTCAGACTTTCGCCTGTGTGGAGGATCTTGTTCGTGATATGGATTACAAACCTTCGACCTCTATCACTTACGGCATAAGCAAATTTGTTGATTGGTACTTAGATTTCTACGATGAGCAACAACAGTAATGTATAAAATTGGTATTATTGGCCTCGGTTATGTAGGTCTCCCATTGGCTCATGCTTTTTCCGAGAAATTTAAGGTGGTAGGTTTCGATATAAACGATATTCGTATCGCAGAGTTACAGTCTAACCAAGACAGGACTGGAGAATTAAGTGAAACGCAGCTGCTAGAGTATTTTGATAATGGAGGAATGGTATCTTCTGATGTACCTTTTTTGGCCGAGTGCAATGTCTATATTGTTACAGTTCCTACCCCCGTTGATAGTAGCAAGCGACCAGATTTAAGTGCCCTACTAGGGGCAAGCAGTACTATTGGGGGTGTGCTTTCAGTAGGTGATATTGTCATATATGAGTCTACAGTTTACCCCGGTGCGACTGAAGAGGAATGTGTTCCAATTCTGGAGAAGACATCTGGGTTAACATTCAATCAAGATTTCTTTTGTGGGTATTCACCGGAACGAATCAACCCTGGCGATAAAGTACACACAGTTAAAAAAATAAAAAAGATTACATCTGGCTCAACAGTCGAGATAGGCAAAATAGTAGATAGCTTATACGCTCAAGTCATAGATGCTGGTACCTATTTGGCCTCTTCAATTAAGGTCGCCGAAGCTGCAAAGGTTATAGAGAATTCGCAACGTGATATAAATATAGCTTTCGTTAATGAGCTTGCCATGATGTTTGAAAAAATGGATATCAGTACCAAGGATGTTTTGGCTGCCGCAGAAACAAAGTGGAATTTTTTGTCATTTAAGCCAGGGCTTGTTGGTGGTCATTGTATTGGCGTTGACCCCCACTATCTCGCCCATAAAGCGCAGCAATTAGGTTATTATCCGCAAATGATTCTCTCAGGCAGGCGAATAAATGACGGGATGGGATCTTACATTGCAACACAATTAATAAAGTTAATGACCCTAAAATCACTAACGATTTTAGATAGCAAAATACTTGTTTTAGGCATTACCTTTAAGGAAAATTGCCCAGACATAAGAAATTCAAAGGTGATTGATGTTATTGAAGAACTTAAAACATACGGTGCAAATGTTTCTGTATGCGACCCCTGCGCTTATCAAGACGAGGTAAAGGTTCATTTGGGTATTGATCTCCTCCCAATTAATGAGATTGATATTTCAGAGTATTCTGGAATTCTATTGGCCGTTGCGCATACCCAGTTTTTAGACTTAGATCTACAGCTAACAAATGATCGAGTACTTTATGATGTTAAGTCTCAGTTGAAAATATCTGACAAGGCTCTCTAAGCATAGCTCGAAACGAAATGTTTTGAGTAGTCGAGGAACCAAAGTATAACTATTTTAAGAGCTCAAAAGTGTGTTAAAAAATCTCTGGAATCATTCAACTCAAATATTAAGTTATGAAGAGCTGCTTAAGTTGAATATAAATAACGAGGATAAAAATACTATATAATTCTTAGATATTATCTAGTATTATGGTTTTTTTTAGAACGGTATTAGTTAATGTTAGTGAGGGTAAGCTTTCCCCGCCAAATTAAGATGTTAATTTAGACAAGGGTGAATAAAATGGATTATCGTAAAGAAATTGAAGAAAAAGGCTATGTGGTGTTACCTAATCTGATAGCAGAGAAAGCCTGTAATCATTATAAGGCTTTGCTAGAGGATAATCATAAGATCTATGCACCAAAGTACGCTGGAAATGCTGGAGCTGCAGGACATGGATTGGATAATAAATCATTAGAAAAGACCGTCTACAATCTTCACAACAAAGATTTGTCTTTTTTTGAGCTCTTTGAGCATCAAGAAGTATTGAAAGTTTTGGACTTTATGTTGCTAGAGGGCTCTTATAAAGATGCTGAGCCTTATTACCTCTACAACAATATGGCTAGGTGCCCGCTTTTAGGGAGCCCAGGACAACAACTTCATTCAGATAGTCGGCTTCCCGGGATTAACTATTGTATTGTCGCTAATGTTCTATGGGCGTTAGACGATTTTACATTTGATAATGGTTCAACGCGGATTGTCCCTGGATCTCACAAAATTAAAGAGTTCGCTGAGGATGGTAAGATTTATGACGAGGAAATAAGAGTAAATATTAAAAAAGGAAGCGCACTAATTTTTGATGCAAACCTTTGGCATGGAGGAGGAGCAAATACAGATGGAGCAAGCAGATGGGCATTAACTTTGGGATATGCACGTTGGTTCATAAAGCCTTCTTTTGACTACATGCAGAACACGCCTATTAAAATTTATAAGCAACTATCTCCAGGAAGGAAGAAACTTATGGGCTTTGACTTAGCTGCTCCAAAAGATGAATTTACGAGAGTGAGGAGTCGCGCTCCTTCTCCAGAAGCCCCGCAAGATTATTTGTTACCTAATTAAAATATAAATGAGAAAAGAAAAATGAAAGCAAAAATTGAAGAAGATAGTAAGTTCGGGTTCAAAAGAGTTGAACCTATTCCTTCGCAGGAAGAAGTAGAAAAGTTTTATGCAAAAGAATTTTATGATGCAAACGCTCAGTACTTTAATAATTCAGCCTTACTACTCCAACAAGAGCAGTCAGATTTTTTTAATTCAAGATGGAAAGCAATTCATGAAGAGCTCCAGTCTTTTTTTGGGGATGAAATCTTAGATAAGTCTGTCTTTGATATCGGCTTTGGATTTGCGCAAGCACTTAAATATTTGAAAAACAAAGGGCTTACAGTTTCAGGTCTAGAGCCTTCTAAGGAAGGTGTCGACTATGCAAGGGAAAACGGCATTGAGGCAATTCATGGTGGAATAGAGCGTTTTGATCTTGTTAAGGACAAGTCCGAGGTTGTGCTGTTGTTAAACGTGTTGGAACATCTTCGGGAACCGGAGCAAACGCTACTTGATATTAAAGACAAGGTCTTGACTTCTGATGGGATGCTTGTCATCGATGTCCCGAATGATTTCAATGATTGCCATATAGTAGCAGATGCATAATACGATCTTAATGAGTATTGCGTTCACCCCCCAAATCACATTAATTACTTGGCACATGACTCACTCCAAAAATTATTGAAGGGCTG
>Ga0115001_10001224_pt1 | contig 19856 bp, 14 predicted proteins | sample ArcticOcean_MG_C_12_FD_89869 | JGI IMG/M metagenome (GOLD analysis project Ga0115001, IMG submission 89869) | Marine microbial communities from western Arctic Ocean - ArcticOcean_MG_CB8_130 | ecosystem: Environmental > Aquatic > Marine > Oceanic | place: Arctic Ocean: Canada Basin | collected... | reverse complement strand
CACCGTGATTGCTGATACTGATACTGATGCTGGTACTGGTACTGGTACTGGTACTGCTGCTGCTGGCAGTGGCGGTGGCGGTTCCTTCAGTCTGACACCGTTATTATTCCTGTTGCCCTTGTGGATCAGGCGTCGATGGTTGGGCTAATTTAACCAGTGGTGTTTACGGTTGCCCTTGAGATGTTCTAATGGCAACCTCGGCTAACTTTCATATAAAAATTAACTTGAAGTAAAAGTTGCGATCACATTGCTAAACTAATGACAGCCCCGCAGGTAGAAAAGACTCAGAAGCTAGCTCATGAATGTCTCGCTAAAAATTACATGGATTGCTGATTTAAGGCTGATTTCAAGCATCTACAATAGTCACTAGATCGACCTTTTAAAAAGTTTCTTGTTAAGTGATATGTTGATGGCGTTTTTTGAGCATAGGTTGCTAGTTATCCATGATTAGCAGGATGTCTTTATGTATAACAAGTGTATGGAGTTCTGTAACAGGGTAACTATCATAGACGGCGTAAGCAGTATCGTTCTGGGCAATGATTCGCTCTGGGTCCGTCGAACAAAACAAACAATTGTTAGTCATGGTTGCCTATGCGGTGGCAGTTTATTAATCGATTCTGACAGCTGATCCAGCTCCCATTCACCCGAACCATAACGACCTGTAGTAATAGAATTGTCAGTATGACCCATTAATGCAGATATTAAATGTGGTTCTACCTTAGCTGCCTTCAGGTAATCAACAAAGCTATGCCTGAAAGAGTGAAACGACTTCTTAGAGTCAGTGATACCGATATCAGATTTGAATGTACTGAACCATCTGGATGCATTCTTGGCATAACCATCTCTTGACGAAGGTAGCTCGGGAAACAGCCTGTCAGAGACGTCTAGAGCCGTTAAATCATTCACGTGCTGTATGAATCCAGAGCTAACTAACGCATTGTGTATAGGCACTCTACGTCTACTAGAGGTCGTCTTAAGGCGCTTGTCATCAGTATCATCATTAATATCCAAGTACCAGAAATCACCATCCTTTTGAATGTCAGATAAGTGCAGCTGGCATAGCTCATTAATTCTGGCTCCAGTGTAGTAGCCAAGCATTGGTAGCCATTTTTGATATTCTTTCTTGAGCCGGCTATTAGTTTTGAATATCGTATCTATATCGAACTGATCGAATGGGTATCTCTCTTTAGCTGCTGACTTACCCTTGTTGGATTTAAGCTGTAAGCCTTCAAATACATTATCTTCGATATAGCCATGACGTTTAGCCCAGGACATTAATGAGCCAACTCTAGTGATATGTTTTTTAACAGTGGTGGTTGATATAGGTGTGTGGCCTAAAGCAATAATGTCGCCTATGCTTAAACCACGGTACTCAGACTTCTTGTTTAGGTGAGGCGGTATCTTAAGCAGGGTTTCTTTGTATCGCCTAGACAACCCATAGTTTAGGTCAATAGAAGTGATTAGAGCACCAAGTATGTCTATTAAGAGGGCGTATACAGCTCGATATTCTTGTGCTGACTTCTCAGTCCAAGCATTAGTTGATTCTTGCTCTTCGCAATATTTATCGACTATTACAGACAGGGCAGTTGATTGTAAAGATTGGTTAGAGCTTTGATGAGTATCTATTGGAGTATGTTGTTCCTGCCATTTGTTGGCTAGTTCAAAATCTTTTTCATCATCACCAGTATCAATTGTTACTTCACTATTGTTTGATTTAACAGTGATAAATCCCAAGCGATGATTCTTCGGCATACTTCTTACCCGTGCAAACTCGTGCTTATAGCGTTGGATAAATCGAAGGCAATTAATACCTGCATCCAACTTATCGCGTGTTTTAAGTGATCTCTTGAGTGCTTTTATACCGAAGTGGTGGTGTAAATCAGGCGGTATATTCAACCTTACATAGAATATACCGCTCGATTCATTCTTTACTAAGTAACGATTAACAAGGTTCATGTGTACTACCAATGTGTACTAATCCAAATGAATTGGTCTAGTACCCCTTATCAATCAAACACTTAGCCTTTTTTGGTGGAGACGGCGGGAATCGAACCCGCGTCCGCCAGCCCTCTGCCATTGGCTCTACATGCTTATTCCGACTTTAATTTAACTACGTGCTACCCGCCGGACGGGGAAGACACGCAGCTGGCTCGGTATTTGTTTAGTGCTTTGGCCCCGAACAAGCCTCCATCACGATTCTATGAGAGCGATGCCGGAGTGTTCCGAAGAACCTGGACGCATAGACACGTATCCAGTCCGACAGCAGTCTACCGGAGTTTAAGCGGCGATTGCGTAGTTGTCATCGTTTGCAACTATAATTTGCAGAAAGTTTAACGAGTTTGTCTACATTCTCGGCATGCACCTCAGGTTTTGCGACCCACGTCGAAGCCAAGTCGTCCCCAGGAAATAATATTATAGCCTAACCATGACTGTTTGTGTTGGAGCATGTGTCATTTTCCGCTATTATTTGCGCTTCTTTTTTCGCCCCAACCTCTGTGTTGCCGCTAATATGCTTTGTCTCCCTGGTAGTCCTGCTTTATCTGATTTCAGACTTCAAAAATTACATCAACAATGCGTTAATCATGGGGTGAAACTCAGTAAAGTTAGTGGTCGTTTTATTCATTTGATTGATTTAGCCAGCACTGAGTGGTCGGAAGCGAACGATGCGGTTTTACGCAGCTTGCTGACTTATGGCCCTATGTCAGAAGCGGTCGATTCTGAGGGTACTGATTTTTTTGTGATTCCCCGTCTGGGTACGATTTCTCCTTGGTCGAGTAAGGCGACTGATATTGCGCATCACTGCGGATTGTCGGCAATCCGTCGTATTGAGCGAGGCATTCATTTTAGGGTTGAGTTAACAGAGCCTTGTGATTCTTTTGGTTTGATTGAATCGTTACTGCATGATCGTATGACGGATCAAGTATTCCGGTCGCTAGCGGATTGTGAGCCGTTATTTCAAACCCACCAACCCCGACCTTTGCTTGAAATTGATTTGTCAGTGGATGGACAAAAGGCTTTGGCGTTGGCCAATATTGAACTGGGTTTAGCGCTCACAGATGACGAGATTGCTTATTTAATTAATGCCTATGCGGGCTTAAGGCGCAATCCAACCGATGTTGAGTTGATGATGTTTGCTCAGGCGAACTCGGAACACTGTCGGCACAAGATTTTTAATTCAGATTGGACGATCGATGGTGAGGAGAAGGACATTTCGCTGTTTGGTATGATTAAAAATACCTTTGCGATGAATAAAAACGGGGTGTTGTCGGCGTATCACGATAACTCAGCTGTTATTGAGGGTTTTCCGGGCAGTAAGTTTGCACCCGCCACTGAGGGTGCTCAATATGGTTATGAAGACGCTCGGATCGACATTTTGATGAAGGTTGAAACGCATAATCACCCGACGGCTATTTCGCCTTTTCCAGGGGCTGCGACGGGCTCAGGCGGTGAGATTCGGGACGAAGGTGCGACTGGCATTGGGTCGAAACCGAAAGCGGGCTTATGCGGCTTTTCGGTGTCTAATTTGAATATCCCAGGTTTTGTGCAGCCTTGGGAAGTTGATAATGGTAAACCTGATCGAATTGCATCTGCACTGGACATTATGATTGAAGGTCCGATTGGTGCCGCGTCGTTTAACAATGAGTTTGGTCGTCCTAATACTTGTGGCTACTTTAGAACCTATGAGCAAACGGTGAAGACGCATGATGGCGATGAAATTCGCGGCTATCACAAGCCGATTATGGTCGCTGGTGGTGTTGGTTCGATTCGACCTGAGCATATTGATAAGGGCATTATTCCTGCGGGTGCTAATATAATTGTGCTGGGTGGTCCAGCTATGTTGATTGGCTTGGGTGGCAGTGCGGCTTCGTCGATGGCCAGTGGTAGCAGTAAAGAGAATTTAGATTTCGCCTCTGTACAACGCGGTAATCCTGAAATGGAACGTCGCGTTCAAGAAGTGATCGATCGCTGTTTTGCTCAAGGTGAGTCTAATCCTATTATTTCAATTCACGATGTGGGTGCGGGTGGTTTGTCTAACGCTTTACCCGAATTGGTGAACGATGCTGGCCGAGGTGCCGAATTAAATTTACGTGCCGTGCCAAACGATGAGCCCGGTATGTCGCCGATGGAAATTTGGTGTAACGAAAGCCAGGAACGTTATGTGCTGGCGGTTTCAGATGAGCGATTGGCTGATTTTGAAAAACTATGCGAGCGAGAGCGTTGTATTTATGCGGTGCTTGGCAGGGCCACTGAAGATAAAACGTTGCGGGTTAAAGATGCACATTTTGACAATTATCCAGTTGATATGCCGCTGGAGATTCTATTAGGGAAGGCGCCGAAAATGCACCGTGATGTGCAGCATGTAACGGTGACTCAGCCTCCTTTTGATCGGTCGAATATCAATATTAAAGAGGCCCTGGTTCGTGTGCTTCATTTACCTGCCGTTGCGGATAAAACTTTTTTGGTCAGTATTGGTGATCGCTCGGTGAGTGGATTGGTGAGCCGTGATCAAATGGTTGGTCCTTGGCAAGTGCCTGTGGCGAATGCATCGGTCACTTTAACAGACTACATCAGTTTCACCGGTGAAGTTATGAGCATGGGCGAAAAGGCCCCACTGGCAATATTAGATGCCCCCGCCTCTGGCCGAATGGCGATCGGTGAAGCTTTGACGAACATGACGTCGGCTTATGTGGGTGATTTATCCCGCACCGTGTTTTCGGCCAACTGGATGGCTGCGGCTGGACATGAGGGTGAGGATGCCCGTTTGTTCGATACCGTAAAAGCCGTGGGTATGGAAATATGTCCGCAACTGGGCATTGCAATTCCGGTTGGTAAGGATTCCTTATCGATGAAGACCACCTGGCAGGACGACACTGGTGACCACTCAGTAACATCCCCTTTGTCGGTCATTATTTCAGCTTTTGCACCGGTGCTTGATGTGCGTAAAACAGTCACGCCGGATCTTAAATCGGGTGAGCCAGGATCGCAGTTAATTTTGCTAGACCTAGGGCAGGGCAAGAACCGGCTGGGTGCTTCGGCACTGGCACAGGTATATCAACAAACAGGTGATGTTTGCCCTGATCTGGATGATCCTGAGTTATTTAAATCGTTCTTTAAAGCGATACAAATACTGCTCGAAAAAGAAGCCATTTTGGCCTATCACGATCGATCGGATGGTGGACTATTGACGACACTTTGTGAAATGGCATTTGCTGGGCGTCAGGGTGTTTCTTGCGATGTATCAAATTTGGGTTCTGATGTCTTATCGGTGTTGTTCGCCGAAGAGCTTGGGGCGGTTATACAGGTATCGCAATCCAAGTTAGAGTTAGTTGAAGACACTTTGTTAGAACATGGGCTAGCCGCTATATCTCATGCTATTGGTCAACCTGAGGATTCAGAATCGTTTATTATCAACTACTTAGGGGATTTTATTATAAACGATTCTATTGTTGATTTAAAACGCGCCTGGTCAGAGACTAGCTACCAGATGCAAAAGCTACGGGATAACCCCGAGTGTGCGCAACAGGAATACGATTTGATTCTGGATAATGTGAAGCCTTCTTTATTCTCCAAATTAAGCTTTAACCCAAAACAGGATATTGCGGCTAAATATATGGGTGGTACGCGCCCCAAGATTGCCATTTTGAGAGAAGAGGGCGTGAATGGTCAGGTAGAACTTGCGGCCGCTTTTGAGCGAGCTGGGTTTGATGCGTTTGATGTCCACATGAGCGATATTTTGGCTGGTCGCGTTAGCTTGAATGATTTTCAGGGCCTAGCGGCCTGTGGCGGTTTCTCTTACGGGGACGTTTTGGGCGCGGGTGAAGGCTGGGCTAAATCAATATTGTACAGTCCAAGAGCCTTTGATGAGTTCTCAGCCTTTTTTGATAGAAGCGATAGCTTTGGTCTAGGGGTTTGTAATGGTTGCCAAATGATGTCGAATTTGTTCGAGATTATACCGGGTGCAACCGATTGGCCAAAGTTTGTGCGAAACAAGTCAGAACAGTTTGAAGCACGCACAACGATGGTCGAAATACTTGAGTCGCCGTCGTTTTTCTTCGATGGCATGCAGGGTTCGATGATGCCAGTCGTTGTAGCTCATGGTGAGGGACAGGTCGAAAGCAGACACGCCTCTAATCAACAACTGCTTGATCAGAAACAAGCGTGTTTTCGATATGTGAATGCTCATGGGCAGCCCAGTGAGCAGTATCCAATTAATCCCAATGGGTCTGCACTGGGTTTAAATGCTTTCACGAATGACGATGGCCGTTTCACGATTATGATGCCGCATCCTGAACGTATTTTTCGAAGTGTTCAAAATTCGTGGCAATCACCTGATTGGCCTGAGTATGGACCATGGATGCGACTGTTCCGTAATGCTCGACAATGGATGAAGTAACGGATAGCTGAACTAACAATTAGCCACTTTGTCAAAAGGCTTTATTAAATTTTATAGGTTGCTTGTGACTCAATTTAAATTTAAGACCGATATTGCTCCTTCGCAGATTACTCCCGAGTCAATTTACGAGAAACGTCGAGAGTTTATGATTACCAGCGGGGTATTGGGCACTGCTTTGTTGCTGAACCCATGGACATCAGCCCGTGCCTCTGTGGCGATAAGTGATTACAAACCCAATGTAGTGAATACGGGCGAAGCGTTGACGTCTGAAAAAGATGCGACGACTTATAATAACTTTTATGAATTTGGCACGGGTAAGACCGACCCGTTGCAAAACGCCCAAAACTTGAATACCGATGACTGGAAAATTACGGTCAGTGGCGAGTGTGACAAGCCTGGCGAGTATGCACTCGAAGATTTAGTCAAACCTTTCGACATAGAAGAACGCATTTATCGTTTACGCTGTGTCGAAGCCTGGTCGATGGTTATTCCCTGGCTAGGTGTGCCAATGGCTTCTATTTTAAAGTCATTGCAGCCGACGTCTAAAGCCAAGTATGTGGCTTTTAAAACGCTTCTAGACCCTGAACAAATGCCTGGACAGAAACGCTCTGTCTTGCAGTGGCCCTATGAAGAGGGTTTACGAATCGATGAAGCGATGAATCCTTTGACGCTTTTCGCTGTTGGTATGTATGGTAAAACCATGCCGAATCAAAACGGTGCCCCGGTGCGTTTGGTCGTGCCCTGGAAGTATGGTTTTAAGAGCATCAAGTCCATTGTCAGTATTGAATTCACTGAGGAACAGCCGCAAACCAGTTGGAATATTTCGGGGCCAAATGAATATGGCTTTTATTCCAATGTGAACCCTGAGGTCAACCATCCGCGTTGGTCGCAAAAAAAAGAACGCAGAATTGGTGAGATTTTTAAACAAAAAACACGAATGTTTAATGGCTATGAAACAGAAGTTGCCCACCTGTATAAAGATATGAACTTAAAAACTTATTTTTAACAGTGCCTTAGTTTGTCAAAGGCTTACTTCACTATCTGAGTGTCGCATTTTGATCCAAATAGCCGATGTATTAAAATCTACAGCAGCTAAACCACTGGTTTTTATGCTTTGTCTAGCGCCTATGCTTCTACTGGTTTGGAATGCTTTGTATGGTGATTTAGGCGCTAATCCTGTTGAAACAATTACCCACGAAACTGGCGAATGGGGGCTAAGGTTCTTGCTCATTACGTTGGCTATCTCACCGTTAAGGCAATGGTTTGGGTTAGCGGTATTAATGCGCTTTAGACGAATGCTGGGTTTAACTGTTTTCTTTTACGCCTGCTGCCATTTCATGATTTGGCTTATAGCGGATCATTCGCTCAACTTTACCGATATGGTCGAAGACATTATCGATAGACCCTTTATCGCACTGGGCTTTAGTTCGTTGATCTTATTGATACCGCTAGCCATAACTTCTAATCAGGCCAGTGTTCGTCGATTAGGTAGGCACTGGAAAAAATTACATCAGCTAACTTACTGGGTTACCCTTCTCGTAATATTGCATTTTATCTGGCTGGTTAAAGCCGATTACTTAGAAGCTGGTATCTATGCCGTGGTCGCCTTCTGTCTTTTGTTACAACGCCTCCCCCTTAGAAAGTGGATTTTTACCAAAGCCTCGGTCTAGCCTGAGACTTCCTGTTTGGACTGGCAGAGAATGCAATTAGGCGTGTGAGGACGGGCTTGAAGTCGCGCGAGTGCAATGGGCTCGTCACATATCTGGCATTGCCCATATTGGTCTAACTCGATTCGCTTTAACGCAGTGTCTATCTGCAGTAATAAGGCGATGGACTGGCTCCGGTTGGCAGTGGCCATTTGCTGTTGTTGTATGGCATCGATACGCGATATACGACCCACCGACTGCTGATCTAAGGTGACAGGTCTTGAGGCATCATCTGATTCCAATAATTGGAGCTTTAGCGTTTGCTGTTGTGCTACTAATTGTAACTGGAGGTTTGAAATTGTTTGTTCAGTCAGTAACTCGATGGTCAATTTTTATCCTCTGCAATTTTTTGAGAGTAATATTAAAGCGTTGATCTTAAAAACTAAAGGTTGAGATTGGTTCGACTTTTTTATAATGACATTATTTACTGAGTATCAGCTTAAATTAACACCTATTATTAATTAACTGGCAAGGTCAACCAGGGGACGATAGCCACTGAGTTCAATCTAAACGGACGTTTCATTATCTTTAATCAACTCAAATAATTTGGCAATATTACTTCGAGCCTGAGCTTCATAATGCTCATTAAAATAATCACTCTTAAAAAATGATGGCTGATTTAACAGCGATAGCTGAAATGACATTTGCTTTCGATTATAGTCTTCGTCAGGTATATGATTCAATTCAGCCCGCACACTTTTATTATCATTTAAAAACTCGTCCCAGGGTAAACCAAAACTTGATAAATCAATGTCGACCATCAACTTAGTGTCACTATTAGTAATAGGTGACGTGTTATGGCGGGTCGCCATGATGTGTTGGTAAACAGTGTCGCGAAATTCGTTATTGAATAGGCCGTCGGTTAATGTCATGAATAAATTGGCACTGAACTGCTCGTTTTGGCTATCTTCAATCTGATAAATGACGTCATGAAACCAGATGGCTAATTCGACTGCGTCAGGATTTTCGAATAATGCTGAGACTTGATCAAATAATGCGAGGCATCTATGGATGTGCGTAAGATTGTGATAAACGCGGTGTGATTCATTATAGGCGTTCAGTAATTGTTGATAAACAATCTGGCTACCATCGAAAACATTAGATTGCTGACGCGACCATAAAGAGCGAAATCTTGCCAAATGTTCATCGGCTTGTGATATATCTGCTTGAGACATGCTTATCTAGCCTGCTTAATGAGTGCCAATTGCACTGTTTGGTTGTGCCAGTGGCATTTCTCGAGTGTGTTATTTAATTGTTGCATAACATCCAACGTTATCTCAGAACTTTAAGTTAATAATTTGAGTCATCTATCCGATTATATTCTCATGGCTATGGTTTGCACTTTTTATGACAGGCCAAGCTGTCTTGTCCAAAGATTAGCTGGTAAGGCTCTACACTGTCTTAATTCACAGCAATTGATTAGCAAACTAATCACCATTTCTAGAACAATAGATTGACATGAGAACCTGTTAAATTCAAAGAATTATATAAAATGAGATGAGTTATTGACAATTTCTATTAATTTCTCTTCACTTTTTCAATCTATTAATTACGGACTTTAACCATAATTAAACCCCTAGGCAGCAAACTGTAATGCTTTTCTTTTAACCCTATAAACCCATAATTTAACAAACTTGAACGCTTTTGATGTGTTCTGTTTCTTGTTTTGAGATTTTAATAAGTCAATGTTTGATCGACAACGGTCAAATATTAGTACTGAGAAAATGGATGAAACGATAACCAAAACTCGAATCGGTCCAGCAATAATACCCTTTACTCACTGCAGGTGTTGGCATCAAGAAGCTCGTTGAACACGTTACTGTCACGATCAACTGTTATCGATCTTAGTGTTATATAATGACCATTTGACGGGGCATAGAAGGTATACAATTAATTGATCGGTGCCTAGTTGATGAAGTGGTTGAAATAATTCACCCAAAGGGGCCTTAGGGATTTCGATCAGGCTTCAATGGTCATCAATCATTTCACCCGGTATCGATTTTATCAAACATGACGGACCGGTACCGGGTGCGCTCCTAAGCAATGGATGGGACTATCAAATAACTTATCCGTGTTAATCAGTGTTTAGATATCGAGTTTTTTGTACTTTATGCGATGAGGTTGATCAGCATTTTGTCCCATTCTTTGCTTACGATGAGTTTCATATTCTGAATAATTGCCTTCGTATGAGTACACCTGGCTTTCACCTTCAAAAGCAAGAATGTGAGTCGCAATGCGATCGAGAAACCAGCGATCATGTGATACCACTACGACGCAACCAGGAAAATCAAGAATAGCGTCTTCCAGTGCCCGCAGCGTTTCTACATCAAGGTCGTTGGTTGGTTCATCGAGCAGTAATAGATTGCCACCACTTTTTATTAGTTTTGCGAGGTGTAAACGATTGCGCTCGCCACCAGACAGATCTTTAACCAGCTTCTGTTGTGAGGCTCCTCGGAAGTTAAATCGAGAAACATAAGCACGTGAGGATACTTCGTAACCGCCGACAACGATGTTATCAAGACCATCTGACAGCTCCTCCCAAACAGTTTTATTGCCATCAAGCGCATCGCGTGACTGGTCGACATACGAAATTTTAACTGTTTCACCAATCGTCAGATTACCTTCATCCAGTGTTTCTTGGCCAACGAGAATATTAAATAGAGTCGACTTGCCTGCACCATTAGGGCCGACTATGCCAACAATACCGCCGCGAGGTAACCTAAACTCTAGGTCTTGATAGAGCAGCTTTTCACCGTAACCTTTTTTACCACCACTAATTTCAACAACCACATCACCCAGTCGAGGGCCCGGTGGAATATAAAGTTCCTGCGTTTCGGAACGTTTTTGATATTCTTGTGAGGACAGCTCTTCAAATCGCTTTAGGCGTGATTTACTTTTAGACTGACGACCTTTGGGATTAGAGTTAACCCATTCAAGCTCTGCCTTCATTGACTTTTGTCGGGCTTTTTCAGAGCGCTCTTCATGCTCTAGTCGGTGTTGTTTTTGTTCCAACCAAGATGAGTAATTGCCCTGCCAAGGAATACCATGACCCCTATCCAGTTCAAGAATCCATCCTGCGACGTTATCAAGGAAGTATCTATCGTGTGTTACTGCGACCACAGTCCCTTGAAAGTCTTGTAAAAACCGTTCGAGCCAAGCCACTGACTCAGCATCTAAATGGTTGGTGGGTTCATCCAGAATTAACATGTCTGGGTTAGAAAGCAATAATTGGCATAGAGCAACTCGCCGCTTTTCACCACCAGACAGGTTTTCAACGGCGGCATCCCAAGGTGGTAGTCGAAGTGCATCAGCCGCAACTTCGAGTTTTCGGTCAAGTTCCCATGCACCAGCAGCATCAATTTTTTCCTGTAATACCGCTTGTTCGGCCATTAATACCTCGAAGTCTGCATCGGGTTCAGCAAATTTGGCACTAACTTCGTTAAACTGGTCTAGTATAGCCTTGGTCTCAGCGACGCCAATTTCAACATTACCTCGCACGTTTAGGCTTGAGTCTAGTTGTGGCTCCTGCGCTAGGTAGCCAATTTTGGTTCCAGTTTGAGGTCTAGCTTCGCCAAGAAACTCAGTGTCGATACCCGCCATAATTTTTAACAGTGTCGATTTGCCCGCACCGTTGTAACCTAAAACACCAATTTTGGCACCAGGAAAAAAGTTAAGTGAAATATCTTTCAGTATTTCATTCTGAGGCGGTACGATTTTGCTCACGCCATTCATGGTAAATATATATTGGGCCATTCAACTTTACCTCGTTAGAAATTTGACGACATTCTACCAGTGGAGGGTGCGCCATTAATATGCTAAATGTGCTTATATTTAATATTGTTCCTTTTTCCAATAGGGGCAATAACGAACTTAATTAGTCGTATCAGATGGTTGTTATAAGTAACTAATCTAAAGATATTGAGAAACCGTCTGAAATTGTGGGTGGATAGGAGATATTTCTCAGTTTGTTGCCGACGTAACTGGGCAATAGCTAGTACAATTAGTATGGTTAAAGTTTTTACTTCAGCTATTATTAAAAAAGCGCATTATATAATAATCAAATAAAACAATCGGCTAGCGAGAATCTCCTGAATGGATATGAAAAAAATGCAGCAAGAGAGTTACCTCTTTGGAAGTAACGCTGTATTCATCGAAGAGCTTTATGGCGAATATCTCAAAAATGAGAAGAATGTTGACGAACACTGGCGACTTTGGTTCTCTAGTTTAGGGTCATCAGGTGTCGGTAATGGCTTGGTAAAAGATCACGATCATCTCGCAATTCAGGCTCAAGTTAAAAGTGCGGTGATGAACAAAAAGACGACGGGGCAAATCACCAATAGTACGCAGCATGAACACCAGTTAAAGCAAGTTTCTGTACTTCAGCTTATTAACGCTTACCGCATCAAGGGTCATCGTAAGGCGGATCTTGACCCGTTAAATAAACCCGATACCGATGCCATTCGTGATTTGACACTAGAGGGCCACAACCTCACTAATGACGACCTTGATACTGTTTTTAATACGGGATCTATGTGTGGTGTCGATCAAATCACTCTGCGTGAAGTCATTTCACGTTTAGAAAAAACTTATTGTGGTACGTTGGCTTCCGAGTATATGTATATGGAAAGCCTCACTCAAAAGCGCTGGATTCAAGAACATCTGGAGACGACTCAATCGACGCCTAATTTTCGGGAAGGTCGAAGAAATCGAATTTTAGATCGTGTTATCGCTGCTGAAAATCTTGAGAAATATTTGCACACGCGTTATATCGGGCAAAAGCGTTTCTCATTGGAAGGTGGCGAATCACTGATCCCCTTACTTGATCGAGTCATTCAACAAGCGGGCGTTAATAACACGCGTGAGGTTGTTATTGGAATGGCGCATCGTGGGCGGCTTAACGTACTGACAAATATATTTGGCAAGATGCCAAGTGATTTGTTTGATGAATTTGAAGGCAATGTTAAATTTGATAATCAATCAAATCACGATGTTAAGTACCATCAAGGTTTTTCATCTGATATCTACACCGACATTGGCCCAATGCATATTGCTTTAGCCTTTAACCCATCGCACTTAGAAATTGTAGACCCTGTAGTAGAAGGATCAGTTCGGGCTCGCCAATGTCGATTTAAAAACTTCAAGACGAATGACGTCCTGCCCGTATTAATTCACGGTGATGCAGCTTTTGCTGGGCAAGGCGTTGTCATGGAAAACTTTAACATGTGTAAAACTCGCGGTTATAAAACGGGTGGCACAATCCATATTATTGTTAATAACCAAATCGGATTTACAACCAGTAATCCACGAGACGTTAGATCGACACTTTATTGCACCGAAGTCGCGAGAATGGTGCAAGCACCCATATTTCATGTCAATGGTGATGATCCTGAAGCCTGTGTTTATATTGCTGAGCTAGCGGTTAAGTTTCGGGAGACGTTCAATCAGGATGTTGTAATCGATATGATTTGTTATCGACGTTATGGTCACAATGAAGCAGACGAACCCGCCGTAACGCAACCGTTGATGTATGACGCGATCCGTAATCACCCTCGAATTGTTGACCTTCATTCGCAGCGTTTGATCGATGAGGGCTTTACCACTCGAGAAGTGATTGATGAAATGATTGCAGACTATCGTAAGGCACTCGAGCAAGGTGGTGGCGTTGCACTCAATGTGATTTCTGGTCTGGAGCCTTTGGCGGCAAAAGACTGGGTTGGTCTCGATAAGGGTGACATTAATGTTACAGAGAATACGCAACTAAGTAGCTCACAGATTCAGCGATTGGGTCAATCTTTACTCACCTTGCCGGAAGGATTTCAAGTGCATCATCGAGTTAAAAAAATTCTCGATAATCGACAAAGAATGTTGGATGGCGAAATACAATGTGACTGGGGCTTTGCTGAAACAATGGCCTATGCCGGATTACTTGATGAAGGCTATCCGATCCGGTTATCAGGTCAGGATAGTGAGCGCGGGACCTTTTTTCATCGTCACGCTGCGCTTCATAATCAAAATAATGGTGAAGTCTATAAACCATTAAAGCATCTTCATAAAGACCAACCTCGATTTGAAGTAATCAATTCATTTTTGTCAGAAGAGGCTGTGCTAGGTTTTGAGTATGGTTTCTCTTCAACTGACCCTAATACATTGGTTATTTGGGAAGCGCAATTCGGTGACTTTGCAAATGGGGCTCAAGTGGTAATTGACCAGTTTATTAGCTCTGGTGAAGTTAAATGGGGACGCCTTAGTAATCTTGTAATGTTGTTGCCACACGGCTATGAAGGGCAGGGGCCAGAGCATTCATCGGCTCGTCTAGAACGTTACCTTCAGCTTTGTGCGCAGCATAATATGCGCGTTGTTTATCCTACATTGCCATCTCAAATATTTCATTTATTGCGCTCACAAATGAAATGTGGCTTTAGAAAACCTCTCATTATAATGAGCCCTAAAAGTTTACTCAGGCATGAAGGTGCCGTTTCCTCTTTGAGCTCGCTGACTGAAGGTAGTTTTCAAAAAATAATTCCTGAAACAGATGATATTGAAGATAGCAAAGTGAAAAGAATTATTCTGTGCTGCGGAAAGATTTATTACAAACTGCATGAAGTAAGAACCCAAAAATACGATAACACGACAGCCATTGTTCGTGTCGAACAGTTGTATCCTTTTCCAGGGCCAGATATTACTGCATTAAAAGAAAAGTACCCCAACATCGAAACAGTTGTCTGGTGTCAAGATGAGCCCAGAAATCAGGGCGCTTGGCGAGAATTTAAAAGTCGTTTAAACGATGTTTTTGGTCCTTTTCAAGTTAAGTTTGCTGGTCGTATATCAGCGGCTTCACCGGCTGCGGGTTATATGGCAATGCACATAGAGCAAGAGTCAAAATTAGTAACCGATGCATTTGAGCTATAATGACATTCGTTAATCAAATATTTTCATTACATCAATCAATTGGAGTAAATCATGCAGGTTGAACTTAAGGTTCCTGTTTTACCAGAATCAGTCACCGAAGGTACACTCGGCGAATGGCATAAAAAAATTGGCGATACCATTGCCGTTGATGAAAATGTGGTTGACCTTGAAACGGATAAGGTTGTACTTGAAATTGTTGCGACAACAGCGGGTGTGCTTGAATCAATCTCTTTTGAAACGGGTGATACAGTTAAAGACGGTCAGGTGCTTGGTGTTATTAATACAGCGGTTCAAGTTGACAGTGCCGCTACCTCAAGTGTCACTCCACTAGAAGAGTCTTCTAGTGCTAATAAAGCCAGTCCATCAGTCCGCAAATTTATTGCTGAAAATAACCTCTCCGTTGACGAAATTACCGCCAGCGGAAAGAAAGGTAACATCACAAAAGAAGACGTACAGAAGCACCTTGAATCTATAAATAAGACTTCAGCAGCTGATAGTTCACCACCTGTTAGCACTTCGAGCATTGCTCCTGCTGTTGTAATTGAGCCATCCGCTGGTCGAAATGATCGTCGAGTACCGATGAGTCGTTTACGGCTTAAAGTTGCTGAGCGATTAAAACAAGCTCAAAACACAGCCGCATTACTCACCACTTTCAACGAAGTCAATTTACAACCAATGATGGATGCGCGAACTAAATACAAAGAAGCTTTTGAGAAAACGCATGGTGTCAAATTAGGCATGATGTCATTTTTCACAAAAGCGTCGGTCGAAGCATTGAAAAGATTTCCGGCTGTGAATGCCTCAATTGATGGTGATGAAATTGTGTATCACGATTACTTTGATATTGGTATTGCAGTGAGCTCAAACCGTGGCTTGGTGGTTCCTATCTTGCGCGATGCTGATCAACTGAATTATGCTGATGTTGAAAAGAACATTCGTTCTTTGGGTGAGCGAGCTCAGTCGGGTAAACTCACGATTGATGATTTAACCGGCGGCACCTTTAGCATTACCAACGGTGGTGTTTTTGGATCAATGCTATCAACGCCAATATTAAACCCACCACAAAGCGCTATTTTGGGCATGCACACGATTCAACAGCGTCCTGTTGTAATCGATGGAGAAATAGTAGCCAGGCCAATGATGTATTTGGCATTAACGTATGACCATCGAATTATCGATGGTAAAGAAGCGGTGCAGTTTCTAGTAACTATTAAAGAGACTCTAGAAGATCCAACTCGATTACTACTCGGAATATAGTCAGTTAAATTAAGTATCCGGTTAAATAATATTGACCGGATAGTTATTTTTTCTTGGTGGTCTTACTCCTCTTGAGCTTTAAGCAACGCTTGATCAAGGTCCCACAGAATATCGTCCAGTGTCTCTAACCCAATCGAGAGTCGGATCATGTCAGATGTAATGCCCGCGGCTAATTGCTGTTCTTCCGACAATTGTCGATGGGTGGTTGATGCAGGATGGATGACTAAAGATTTAGCATCACCTACATTGGCAAGATGACTCAAAAACTCAACACTTTCAATAAATTTTTTGCCTGCTGACTGGCCGCCTTTAATACCGAAGCTGAGAATCGAACTTGCGCCTTTAGGTAGGTATTTTTGTACCAACGGATAGTAAGCATTATCTTCAAGTCCGGCATAGTTTACCCAAGACACACAAGAATGTTGTTGTAAAAATTGAGCGACTCCTAAACCATTTTCACAATGTCTGTCCATCCGTATCGGTAGAGTTTCTAAACCTTGCAATAACATGAATGCATTGAAAGGGCTCATTGCAGGACCGAGTGTACGTAATGTTTCGCAACGGGCTTTCATTGTGAAAGCAAAATCACCAAACGTTTCATAAAAACGAATGCCATGATAACCCGCAGAGGGTTCAACCATGTGGGGAAAATTACCGTTAGCCCAATCAAACTTGCCAGACTCAATAATCACACCACCCATTGAAGTGCCATGACCACCAATGTACTTAGTCGCTGAATGAACAACGATGTCAGCTCCATGATCAAGCGGTCGGCAGAGGTAAGGTGTAGCAAAAGTATTGTCAATAACGAGTGGAATGCCAGCCGCGCGTGCGATAGCACCAACGGCTTCGATATCAATGACATTATTAAGCGGATTGCCAATAATTTCTGCATAAAGTGCCTTAGTCTTTGAAGTAATCGCTTGACGGAAGTTTTCAGGATCGTCTGAATCAACAAAAGTAGTGCTAATGCCAAACTTACGAAAGGTCACGTCGAACTGTGAAAAGGTTCCGCCATATAAACTTTTAGCGGACACCAACTCATCACCCTGTTCCATTAGGGTCAAAAGGGCAACACTCTGAGCGGCCATACCTGAACTTACGGCTAAAGCTGCACGACCATTTTCAAGTGCAGCCATGCGTTCTTCAAAAACCGCATTGGTTGGATTGGTTAATCGCGTGTAGGTATTTCCGAAGGTTTGTAAGTTAAATAAGCTGGCGGCGTGATCCGTATCGTCAAAGACATAAGCGGCCGTTTGATAGATAGGCACCGCTCTCGAGCCCGTTGTTGCATCAGGGATTTGCCCTGCATGAAGGCAAAGCGTTTCTATACCATAATCTCGGTCGGCCATTGGGCTGCTCCTGGTTGTTTACTTTTGACGGAATTAGCGGTTAACAAACTTTGGCCGCCTAGAGGAAATGACGCCTGTGTTAACACCAACCGTATTGAGGCCTCCAAAAAGGCGCGCATATTCAATTTTTGGACAGAGATTCATCACCACGTCAAGGCCAGCATCTTGAGCTTTTTGTGCGGCTTTTTCATTGACAACACCTAATTGCATCCACACCAGTTTAGCTTTGATCTGGATTGCTGAATCAACAAAAGGTTCAACTCGATCAGACCGTTGAAATAAGTCAACGATATCGACAGGAACTGGAATTGACTCTAAGTTGGGATAACATTTTTGCCCGAGAATTTCTTCACTTTTTGGGTTAACTGGTATAACAGTAAAACCACGGTCTAATAAATACTTAGCGACAAAATTGCTAGGGCGTGACCAGTTAGAAGATAAACCAACCATCGCTATAGTTTTATATTCTCTCAATACTCGACGTAGAAAATTGCTATCAGTCATGGCATTGCTATCAATTGAACAAGAATGATCATTTGATAGCACTGCGAAATGTTTTGCAATAGTTTAGTTAGCCTTACGGAGAAAGTGATAGTCATTTGAAACAGACTGATCAATTCAAAGTACTTTATTAATACCAACAAAATTGACATGTCGTTTTAGAGGTGTATATTTTTCCATATGCCCAGATGGCGGAATTGGTAGACGCGCTAGCTTCAGGTGCTAGTGGCCGTAAGGTCGTGGAGATTCGAGTTCTCTTCTGGGCACCATCATAGCTTTACAGCAATTATCCATAACGATTTAGACCGTTTACACAACCTCAAAGAGACATTGATACGAACTTTTGGTACGAGATGTCACGATCAGATTATATTCAGTTCAGTCAGTCGGACTATTACCTACAATACACTTTACCTCAGAAATATGAGTGTTTACTCAATCGCAGTGAATTACATTATTTTCTTTGTACACTTGAATTATTAGAAGTTAAGCGTCGTGCACGGAGGCTAGTTATTTTTTAGACACACTTTTAGACGGGCTGACAAAACTGAAATGCTTGCCTCTAGCAATTCCAGAGATGTTCAAAGAGAAGCGGTTCAGTTCTTAGGTAAGAATGGTGTTGAAGGAGTCGAGACTGAGTCGTTAGCCTTCCAAAAGGTCTGCTTTGAATAAATCTGTGGACAAGTGGCACTTAATAAATACAGCGTTAAGTTGTTAAGAGGTGGTGAATCATTATCAGCCGTGAATTACACGGTAGATAGTGCCTTTAGTGAGGTGTCACACACAAGCAAAACCGTCATGTAAGCAGTCCGTTGAAACCATTAGGTTCTTAGATGAACAAATATTGACTAAGGTTTTAGGCCTAGCCGCTGTGGCCACTTTTAAGTCTGGCTTTGCTGAGCTGATTGAAATACGAGGTGACGCTGAAGTTTCCAAAGTAGATACGAGCAAGCGTTACAATATTGTGACACATTGCTGAAGCTGCCAATTCACACGGCTAAACACCCAGCCTATAAAAATCTGAGTATTTCGGGCCTTTTGGTCTTAGTCCTAGATACGGATAAGATATCCACAACTAAAACTGTGAATGGCTAAATAGTGAACTTCATCACTTTTTTCTAAAATGGCTTGTCGATAACGAGCAATGTGAAAAGAACTCCTTCAGCAACATCGAGCAATCAGCTAAGAATGCGACTAAAAGCTATGACAAGTAAACGGAATATGATGTGGAATCAATTTACAAAAGTCCAAATCTTTAGTCTATATTCATATTAACTTTATTAACTTTATTAACTTTATGAAGTGTAGTTTATTACCTACATTAGCTAGTGATTTTTGGCTATATCATCGTCTGAACTAATGGACCATAATTTAAAATATAATCTAGATCATCTAATTATTTAGTGAAAGAGTTACATGCGACTCATTACCACGTTACACCAGAATAAAACACTGACTAAAATAGCTTAGCGTAATTACTGCATTCGTTGTTTGAAATTGTTTGTAATTTGATTTCAGTTTAAACGTCGAAAAAAGACGAAAATATTAGTTGATTTTATTATTTTATATTCAATGGAAATATAGTGAGATGTCACAGGATTGTCGGCATATAAAGCATTCACCAATTCGTAGATTAAAAATATGATCAACTTTCAATTCGTGTCAGATGCCTTACCAGAAGATACTTTTCAAGTGTTGCAGTTTGATGCTGAAGAAGAAGTCTCTCAGCTTTTCCAT
>Ga0115001_10001223_pt1 | contig 19863 bp, 16 predicted proteins | sample ArcticOcean_MG_C_12_FD_89869 | JGI IMG/M metagenome (GOLD analysis project Ga0115001, IMG submission 89869) | Marine microbial communities from western Arctic Ocean - ArcticOcean_MG_CB8_130 | ecosystem: Environmental > Aquatic > Marine > Oceanic | place: Arctic Ocean: Canada Basin | collected... | reverse complement strand
TAAAAAAACAAAAAAAAAAAAAAAAAAAAAATTTATAAAATAAAAAAAAAAAAAAATTTTTTAAAAAAAAAAAAAAAAAAAATAAACATACCAAAAAAAAAAAAAAAAAAATAATAAAATAATATTTTTTTTTTTATATTATTTAATTTTAATTTTTTATTATTAATAGTTAAAAAAAAATCTATTATTATTTTTTTTTTTTTTTTATTTAAAAAATTATTATTTATATTCATTAACATTATTTTTTTCAATAATGCATTATGTTTAATTAATATATTTAAAAAACCATTTACTATTTTAAAATCATAAATAATACTAAAATTACTCTTCAAAAAAACCCCTATATCATTTGAATTAATTTTATAATTTTCATTACTATTTAAAATACTAAGAATAGGAAAAACTACTAAACTATAAAAACCTTTAAAATCATTTGAAATTATATTAATTTTTATAGAATTAACAGAAATATATTTATTTAAACTGCTAAAATATTTTTGGATAAAAATTTTTAAATATTTTTCTATTTTCATTTTATAAAACTAGTTTATAAATTAATAATATAATTTTATAACTCTAAATAATATATTATAACTCTAAATAAATATATAAAATATAAAGAAGTAAAAAAAAATATTATTTTAATTCATTTAATATTTCAATTATAATTTTATTTTTACTGACAAATATTATTGATTTTAACAAAATTTTAAATGTAAATTCGAATTATTTAATAAAAAAGATTTAATATTTTTTTTACTTTTTATTTTTTAAAAAAAAATAAACCTATTTTAAATTATAATTAAATTATTTTTTTTTCTTTTATATATTTAACTAATTTATCACAAAGCAAATTTGTTTCTTTAGACATATAGCTATCACCTGTAGAATTTAAAATACTTTGAGATAAACCCCCTATAGTATCAATATAAAATTTTTTCATATCATTTACTGTCATATCTTTAGTTCATAAATCAATTCTTAAAGTATTTTTATTAACTTCATCTCATATGGAAACACTAATAGATTTTGTTTTATTAATATTATTATTAAGATCTTCAGTAGCATTCCATAGTATTTTTTCCGGAATTCTATCTTTATCCAATACAACACTAAATTTAATTTCAGACTTCTTCATTTTTTAAAAATTTATAGAATAAGTTTATATTTTCTGTAAAAATAATAAAAAACATAATATAAATAAAATTTAAAAAATATTTTAGTATTATAAAAAATATAATTTATTTTTATTATTAATAACACTTTTTTAAATTTATAAAATTACATTATTTTAAATTATTAAATTATTAAATATTATGAAAGAAGGAAAAGTAAAATTTTTTAATGAATCCAGAGGATTTGGATTTATTATAGATGCATCTGATGAGCAAGAATACTTTGTACATGTATCAGATTTAATTGACAAAATTAAAGAAAACGACAAAGTAACTTTTGAATTAAAAGAAAAAAGAAAAGGATTAAATGCTGTTAACGTAAAATTAATATAATTTTACTCATATAACATTATAATATAATAATAGGTGGAAGAAATATGCAAAACTTAGTTATCGTAGAATCGCCTACAAAAGCAAAAACAATATCAAAATATTTAGATAATAGCTACAGAGTAGAATCATGCAATGGGCATATTAGAGATCTTAATAAAAGTAAAAAATCTATAGATATTTCTAATAATTTTAAACCATTATATGAGGTAAATAAAAATAAAAAAGAAATAGTAAAAAGATTAAAAAAAATATCAAGTAATTCTAAAACAATATTTTTAGCAAGTGATGATGATAGAGAAGGTGAATCTATTTCATGACATCTAAAAGAAACTTTAAAAATCAAAGAGTCAAAAATAAAGAGAATAATATTTAAAGAAATAACTAAAGACTCTATAAAAAATGCAATTGAAAATTCAAGAAGTATAAATATAGACTTAGTAAACTCACAACAAGCTAGAAGGATATTAGATAGAATTGTTGGGTATGAGCTATCTCCTTTACTTTGAAAAAAAACAAAAATTAAATTATCGACAGGAAGAGTTCAATTTGCTGCAATAAGATTAATAGTAGAAAAAGAAAGATTAATAAATTCGTTTATAAGTAAATCTAAATTTAAAGTAAATGTAATTTTTAATCTAAAAAATAAATATCAAATTGAAACTGAATTATCTGAAAATTTAGAATCTGAAGATGATTCTTATAAATTTATAAATGAATGCAAGGAATCAAGCTTTGTAGTTAAGAAAATAGAAAATTTTGAAATATTTCGATCTCCAAAACCCCCATTCACTACATCTACATTGCAGCAAGAATCTAGTATAAAACTAGGCTATTCATTAAATAAAACAATGAAATTAGCCCAAGATCTTTATGAGAAAGGAAAAATATCTTACATTAGAACTGACTCTACTGCTTTATCTGAAAAAACAATAGATCAAATAAAAAAAGAAATTATAAAAAATCATGGAATTTCCTATTTTAAAAAAAGAATTTACCAAAATAAAATAGCAAATGCTCAAGAGGCCCATGAGTCAATAAGACCTACTGATTTATCTAAAAAAAAAATTAATGAAAGCAAAGATGAAGATAGGCTATATAATTTAATATGAAAAAGAACAATTGGTTCACAAATGTCTAATTCTGTTATAAATAAAAAAAAAATAACTATAATAATTTCAAATATAAAAAAAATATTAACATTTAAAGAAGAAATAACTAAATTTGATGGATTTTTAAGCTTAAATAACAAAATACCTAATGAATCTAGTGAAAAAAAAAAATTCACAGAAAGCTTAAATTTAAAAGATTTATTAAATTTAAAAGAAATAATAATAGAAGAAATAATTAGCAAGCCGTCATTAAGATATACAGAAGGGAGTTTAGTGAAAAAAATGGAAGAAAAAGGAATAGGAAGACCATCTACATACGCCCCAACAATATCAAAAATACAAAATAAAAAATATATAATAAAAGAATCAAGAGAAGGTGATGACTGTTTATATAAATTAATAAAATTTAAAAATGATAAAATTCACTTAGAAACATTGAATAAAAAAAAATGAAGTGAAAAAAATAAATTATTTCCGACTGATATTGCAATGATAATAAATGACTTTTTATTATCTAATTTCTCTAAAGTTACAAATCTTAATTTTACAACAGAAATTGAAAAAGAATTAGATTTAATTGCTAATGGAGAATTAAAATGGTATGATATGATAAAAAAATTCTATAAAGAATTTAGTATTGAAATAAAAAAGACCAAAAAAAATAATGATCATTTTAATAAGTCAAGAATACTAGGAAGAGAACCTATAACTAATAAAATAGTAATAGCAAGAATAGGAAAATATGGACCAATTATTCAAATTGGAGAAAAAGATGAAAAAATAAAATTTTCAAAACTAAAAAAAAATCAACTCATAGAGAATATTACGCTAGAAGAGTCTTTAAATCTTTTTAAATTTCCTAAAAGCTTAGGAGAATTTGATAAAAAGGAAATATTAGTAAATATTGGAAGATATGGACCTTATATAATATATGATGATAAATTTTATAAAATCGAAAAATCATCAATAGGTAAAGAAGAAGCAATATTGACAATAAAAGAAAGAATAGAATTAAACAATAAAAAAATAATAAAATCTTTTGAAGATAAAAATATCAAAATATTGGATGGAAAATGAAGTCCTTATATAAAATTTAAAAATAAAAATATTAAAATTCCAAAAAATCAAGATATTGATAAAATGACATTAGAAGATTGTTTGAAAATAATAAAAGATGCAAAAATAAAACTATAAGTCTAAATTTATAGTTTTAAAAATAATTTCTAAAAATTTTAAATATTAAACCTTTTTTTGGAGAAAAACAAAAAGAAAAAACTAAAATAAAAGATATAATTAAAATAACCAAAGGACCAGTTGGTAGTCCTGTATAAAAATATGAAATAAAAGTACCTACCAATCCTGAAATTATACCAAAAAAAGAAGATAAAATAATCATTACTTTTAAATTTTCAGTTCAAAATCTAGCTGCCACAGATGGAGTAATTAATATTGATGACATGAGAATAATTCCAATTACTTGAATTCCTGAAATAATTGATAAAATAATAATAAATGTGATTATAAATTCAATAAATTTAATAGGTAATCCAATTGAAATAGAAAAATTATTATCAAAAGATATTAACAAGAGTTGATTAAAAAATACAGTAATTGTGAATATTACAAGTACGCTAATTAAGCTAAAAATAATTAAATCTTCAATTATTATTGAAGCTGCATTTCCAAATAAAAAATTATTCAATCCTGTTTTATTTGAATTATCAAATTTTTGAATTATTGTAAGTAAAAATATTCCAATTCCAAAAAATAAAGATAAAACTATAGCAATAGAGGCATCTTCTTTTATTTTTGATTTTTTTGGAATTATGTAAACTAAAAATAAAGATATGTAACTAGTAAAAAATGCACCAATTATAAAATATAATATTTTTTTTTCTCCACATATCATAAATGAGAGACATATTCCGGGAAATATTGAATGAGAAATCAAATCACTTAAAAGAGATTTATTTCTTAAAAAAATAAAAGTTCCTATAATTGCAGAACTATTAGTTAAAATTACTATGCCGAATAAAATATAAAAAATATTTGAATCTGTAAAAGTTAAAAAATTGAAAACTTTTTCCATGTAACTATTTATTTTTTTTAAAATTTAAAATATTAAGTTTACCTAAATAAGTTTTTTGAAGTAAATCATAATTAAATATATTTTTAGTAGGACCCGAGCCTATAACATTTACATTTAGTAACAATAACCAATTAAAATAAGAAGAAACAGAATGTAAATTATGATGTATAATAACTACTGTTTTTCCTTCAATAGACATAAGTTTAAAAATATTTATTATTTCTTTTTCTGTAGATATATCTATACCTGAAAATGGTTCGTCTAAAAAATATAAAACTGATTCTTGCGCAAGAGATCTTGCTATAAATAAACGTTGCTTTTGACCTTCTGATAATTCTGATATTTGTTTATTATAGTATTTTTCCATTCCAACTTTTCTTAAACAATTCATCGCGAAGGCTTCATCAAAACTATTATGTTTTTCAAATAATTTTAATTTTGAATACCTACCCATAATAACAATATCCAAAACAGAAGCAGGGAAATCTCAATCTACGGAATCTTTTTGAGGAACATAACTAACGAGATTTCTTACATTTTCTATTTTTTTTTTAAATATCTTAACATCACCTATGTAGTTATTTGACAAACCCATAATGGTTTTTATTAAAGTTGATTTTCCGGCACCATTTGGACCTATAATTCCTATTAAAAAACCTTTAGGTAGAGATAAATTAATATTATTTAAAATAGGAATCTTATTTTCATAATAAACTTTTAAATTTTTTAAATCTATAATTGAGTTTTTTACATTATAAATCATTATTTCAGTGAATTTACAATAGTTTGAGTATTTGTAACTAACATGCCTTTGTAGCTACCTTCGAAAGTATTTAAATTACCCATTGTGTCAGAATATAATCCTCCGCCTATGAATATTTTATAACTTTTATGATTACAGCCTTCTATAACAGCCCTAAGTGGTTTATCAGGAACAGATGTTTCTAAAAATATTGATTTAATATTTTTTAAAATTATAAATTCTATCAAATTGGATATATCTTTAATTCCAAACTCTGAAACAGTTGAAATCCCCTGTAAAGATCTTGTTTCTAAATTGTATAGCCTTCCAAAATAACTAAAAGCATCATGAGCAGTAATTAAAACTCTTCGATCATACAAAATGCTCTCAATATCCTTATTAATTAAAATATTTAAAATATTAAGTTCTTTAATATATAATTTAGTATTGTTTTTATAATGTAATTTATTTGGATAATCTTTTTCTTGTAAAATTTTACTTATATACTTTATGGATTTTACTAATAACTTAATATCAAATCAAATATGAGGATCTAGTCCATTTGAAAAATTTGGGTCTTTTATTAGTTCAAAAGATAAAATTCCATCACTAATAGCATATATTTTTTTAAATTTATTTAATTTATTAAATATATCAGACATTTTTCCTTCTAAAAATAATCCATTATAAAATATAATATCAGAATTATTAATCTTATATAAGTCTCCTTGAGTAGCTTTATATAAATGAGGATCAACTCCTTGGCCCATTAAGGTGAAAATATTAGCAAAATTTTTTACTAAATTTTTAGTAATATCTCCAATAATGCTTGTAGTAACTAAGATATTTATTTTAGAATTATTGTATTTAATATAATTAAAATTAAATAAAAAAATATTAAATAAAATAATAGTAAAAAAATAAAAACGTTTCATAATATTAAAATTAAAAAATTTAAATAAATTCATTAATCAATATCCTTATAACGTAAAATTCATATAAATAAAATAAATATAAAAAATATTAAATTTAAATTAATTTACAACTAAATATATCGATAATATAAATATTTAAATTAAAATAAAAAATAAAAATTATGATTAAAATAATAAAATTTATTTATAAGAAAATAGTGAATTATATTCTTTTTTTGAACTAACAACTAATTTATTATATTTTTTTAAACCAGATCCTGCTGGAATTAATTGACCTACAATTACATTTTCTTTCAATCCTCTTAATCTATCTTTCTTTCCTTGAATTGCTGCCTCACTTAATACTTTTGTAGTTTCCTGGAAAGATGCTGCGGATATAAAACTTTCAGTACCTAAGGCAGCCTGAGTAATACCTTGTAATTTTGGCTTAGAAACTGAAGGAAATATATTTCTAAATTTTAAAGATTTCAAATTTAAACGTTTTAAATTAAAATTCTCTTCATATAATACTCTATTATTTACAATTTGTCCTAATTTTAAAAACTGAGAATCACCAGAATTAGTAATAATTTTTTTATTAAGTATTTTATTATTTTCTTCTTTAAATAAGAATCTATCAACAACTTGACCAGGTAAAAAAGAAGTATCCCCAGATTCTATGATCTCAACTTTTTGCATCATTTGTCTAACAATAATTTCTATATGCTTATCATTAATTCTCACACCTTGTAACTTGTATACATTTTGTATTTCATTGACTAAATATTCCTGAACAAATTTTGGACCTTTAATAGATAAAATATCAGCAGGAGTAATTAATCCATCCGATAATGGATATCCAGCTTTAATGTAATCATTATCTTGTACCAAAATATGCTTAGATAAAGATATAAGATATTTTTTCTTAATACCACTTTTAGATTTAACAAATATTTCTCTATTACCTCTCTTGATTTCGCCATAATTAATAATACCATCAATCTCACTAACAATAGCCGGATTAGATGGATTCCTTGCTTCAAAAAGTTCAGTAACTCTTGGTAAACCTCCAGTAATATCTCTAGATTTAGTTATTATTCTAGGAATTTTAACTAATATTTGACCAGCAGACACAATATCATTTTCCTCTACTATTACATATGATCCTAGGGGTAAATTATAAGAAATAGAATCTTTATCATTATGAACAATAATTACAGGGTTTTTTGATTTATCTTTAGGATCGATAATAATTTTTTCTTTATGTCCCGTTTGATCATCATATTCTTCCCTATATGTAACATCTTCTTCAATTGATTCAAATTTAATCTTACCACTTAAAGAGGATAATATTAATGCATTATAAGGATCCCAGGAAAACAACTCAAAACCTTTATTAATCAAAGAATTATCTTTAATATTTAAATATGCTCCGTACGGAATATGATGACTTGTCAAGATTGATTTTGTTTTAGGATCAAGTATCTTGATTTCACCAGATCTACCCATGACTATACCAACATAATCAGTATTATCTGTCTCGATGTAATTAATATCCTCAAAAGAAACAATGCCATCAAATTTTGAATTTATTTTAGACTCAGTAACAGTACTAGAAGCAGCACCACCAACATGAAACGTTCTTAAAGTTAATTGCGTCCCTGGCTCACCTATAGACTGAGCAGCTATTACTCCGACAGCTTCACCAATATGAACTAACTTGTTTGTAGAAAGATTTCTTCCGTAACATTTTGAACAAATGCCCCTTTTTGTTTCACAGGTTAAGACCGACCTTACTTCTATTTCTTTTAGATCTTTAATTAGAATAAACATATCTTCCGTTATTTCTTCACTAGAAGAAATTAATGTATTATCATCATTGTAAATGTCACTAACAATAAATCTGCCTAATATTTTTTGGAAAAATATATCATCTATATTATCATTATTCTTTAAATTTTTTATTATTAACCCTCTTAAAGTGCCACAATCAGCTTCAGTAATAATTATATCCTGAGCAACATCAACAAGTCTTCTGGTTAAATATCCAGCATCAGCAGTTTTTAATGCAGTATCAGCAAGACCTTTTCTAGCTCCATGAGTAGAAATAAAATACTCAATAACATCTAATCCTTCTTTAAAATTAGATATAATTGGATTTTCTATAATTTCACCTATAGAACCTTTAAGTGTTTTTTGGGGTTTTGCCATCAAACCTCTCATTCCTCCTAATTGTCTAATTTGCTCCCTAGACCCTCTAGCTCCTGAATGCATCATCATGTAGATAGAATTAAATCCATCTTGATCATTCTCCAACTCATTCATTAGTAAATCTGTAATCTCTGTATTAATACGTGTTCATATATCTATAACCTGATTATATCTTTCATTATCGGTAATTAATCCAATAAGATAGTTGTTTCAAGTTACATCAATATTTTTTTTAGCTTTATCTATTAATTTATCTTTATAAAGCGGAATTTTAATATCATCCAAAGCAATACTTAAGCCTCCTTTGAATGAATAGTAAAAACCAAGATCTTTGATATCATCTAAAAAAATAGAAGTACGATAAATTCCTGATTTTCTGTAAATATCTGAAATAATAATTTGTAATTTTTTGTTACTAAGTAAGCTATTAATAAAACCTATACCCTTAGGGACATATTTATTAAATATAACTCTTCCTGCAACTGTATCAATTATTTTCTTAACTAAAATATTTTTTTCAGTATCCAATACATCAACTCTTACTTTTATATTTGCATGCTCAGATAATTCATCATTATTAACAGCTATAATTACTTCATCAATATCTGAAAAAATCATATTTTCACCTTTGACAAAATAATTACTTGAGCTCTTTCTTCCTTTTGTTAAATAATAAAGACCTAAAATCATATCTTTTGAAGGAACTGTAATAGGGAGTCCATTCGCGGGATTAAGTATATTATGAGAAGATAACATTAATATAGAAGCCTCAACAATTGCTTCTTGGCTAAGAGGTATATGAACAGCCATCATATCACCATCGAAATCAGCATTAAAAGCAGTACAAACTAAAGGATGCAACTGAATAGACTTTCCTTCGATTAATTTAGGTTGAAATGCCTGTATACCTAATCTATGTAAAGTTGGAGCCCTGTTTAAAAGAACAGGATGTCCTTTTAATATATTTTCTAAAATATCCCAAATAACACTTTCTTTTTTATCAACAAATTTCTTAGCAGATTTAACAGTTTTAACTATACCTCTTTCTAATAATTTTCGAATAATAAAAGGCTTGAATAACTCAGAAGCCATGTCTTTTGGAATTCCACATTCGTGTAATTTTAAATTAGGACCAACAACAATTACAGATCTTCCTGAATAATCAACTCTTTTACCTAAAAGATTTTGTCTGAATCTACCTTGTTTTCCTTTTAGCATTTCACTAAGAGACTTTAATGGTCTATTTCCTTCAAAAATAGCATTATTAACTCTTCGAGAATTATCAAATAGCGCATCAACAGATTCTTGTAGCATTCTTTTTTCATTCCTAAGAATTACTTCAGGAGCCTTAATATCAATAAGTCTCTTAAGTCTATTATTTCTAATAACAACCCTCCTGTAAAGATCATTTATATCAGATGTAGCAAATTTTCCGCCTTCTAATGGAACTAAGGGTCTTAATTCTGGAGGTATAACTGGGACCATTTTAATTATCATTCATTCAGGTCTATTTCCAATTCTATCTCTTGAATCTCTAAAAGATTCAACTATTTTTAATCTTTTAAGAATATCATTTTTTTTTTGCTGAGATGTATTATTGGAAATTTGATACCTCAAATCAATAGAAAGTTTATCTAAATCAAGTTTAGATAATATAATCTCTAAAGCTTCTGCTCCCATTTTAGCAATAAATTTATTATTATCACTATCAGATAATAAAAAATTTTTATAAGGAATACTTTCTAATACATCTAAATACTCTTCTTCTGTTAAAAAATCCATATAATTTAAACCATCCTTGGATTTAATTCCAGGTTGAATAATAACATATCTTTCATAATATATAATCTGATCTAACTTTTTTGCAGATAATCCTAAAAGATATCCAATTTTATTAGGCAATGATCTAAAATATCAAATATGAGCTATTGGAACTACTAGTTCAATATGGCCCATTCTTTCTCTTCTAACTTTTTTTTCAGTTACTTCAACTCCACATCTATCACAAATAATTTCTTTATATCTAATTCTTTTATACTTACCGCAATGACATTCTCAATCTTTTATAGGTCCAAATATTTTTTCACAAAACAAACCTTTAATTTCGGGCTTATAAGTTCTATAATTTATAGTTTCCGGCTGTACAACTTCACCATAAGATCTGTCTAATATTGATTCTGGAGAAGCAAGACTAATAGTAACTTCTGAAAAATTGTTAATCGCTTTTTTATTTTTTTTAAATGTCATTCTTTATTAGTTTAAAGTAATTTCAAGACATAAACCTCTTAATTCGTGAATCAATACATTAAATGACTCTGGAAGATTAGGGGTTTTAATATTTTCACCCTTTACAATAGATTCATACGCTTTTGCTCGACCTACTATATCGTCTGATTTAATTGTTAATATTTCTCTTAATAAATAAGCCGCACCAAAAGCTTCAAGAGACCAAACTTCCATCTCTCCAAATCTTTGACCTCCAAATTGAGATTTACCTCCTAGCGGTTGTTGTGTTATTAAAGAATAAGGACCTATGGATCTAGCGTGAATTTTATCATCTACAATATGACTTAATTTTAACATATAGATTATACCAGTTGTTACTTTTTGATCAAATTTCATTCCAGTTAAACCGTCATAAAGATTAGTTTTTCCAAGGTCAAATAACTTATTTTGACCTTTTAACTCTTCTAGCTCTTTAAGCATATCTTTTATAGATGCCCCATTAAAAATCGGAGTAGCATACTTTTTATTTAATTTAAAACCAATAAGACCTAACACGGTTTCATAAATTTGTCCTAAATTCATACGAGCAGGAACACCTATTGCATTTAAAACGATATCAACTGGTGATCCATCATCTAGAAAAGGCATATCTTCTTCTTTTAAAATTTTTGCGACAACACCTTTATTTCCATGTCTTCCAGACATTTTATCTCCAACTTTTAATTTTCTTTTTTTAGCAATATAAACTTTTGCAAGTTTAACAATACCAGTAGGAAGTTCATCTCCAACCTCTATAGAAAACTTTTCTCTTTTGAAATCTGATATAATTTTATTTCTCTTTTCAATATAATTTTTTACTAATAATTTTATAATTCTATTGTCATAATCATCTTTAACTCAATTATCTAAAACGAGACTTTTAATAAAGTCTAATTCTTCAAAAATATTATTATCGTAAAAATTCTTTTTAGGAAATAAGTTTTCTTCTATACTTTTTTTATCAAAAATTTTATTTCTTTCTAATACCTTTGTACCAGATTTATGATAAATACCCAAACAAACTTTATTATTTAAAATTTTAAAAATTTTTAAAATCATTTCATCTCTTAATAAGAGTAATGATTTTTTATATTTATTTTTTAATAAATCAAAATTATTTTTAAATTTTAACTTAAAAGACTTGTCTTTTTTAAATTTAGAAAAAATATTTACATTTATAATAACACCACTAGATGAAGAAGGAACTCTTAAAGATGTATCTTTAACATCTCCTGCTTTATCTCCAAAAATGGCTCTTAATAACTTTTCTTCAGGAGTTAAATCTGTTTCAATTTTTGGAGTTATTTTTCCAATAATTATATCACCTTCTATTACCCTGGAACCTATTTTTATAACTCCATTTTCATTAAGATTTTTAATTGAATCTTCATTTACATTAGGAATTTCAGAAGTTAATTCTTCTTCTCCTTTTTTCGTATCTCTTACTTCTAACTGAAATTTTTCTATATGTATAGATGTAAAAATATCATCTCTTACAACTTTTTCAGACATGACAATAGCATCCTCAAAATTATAACCCTTTCATAACATAAAGGCAACCTTTAAATTTCTTCCAAGAGCTAATTCTCCATCTTTAGTTGCGTAACCATCACATAAAACTTGATCTTTTTTTATAACTTCCCCATGCTCTACAATAGGTCTAAGATTAATACAAGTTTCCTGATTAGTACCTTTGAATTTCGTTAATTTATAAGTAATAATATCTTCATCAAAAGAAGTTAAAATTTCATCTTTTGATAATTCGTGCTTAATTAGTATTTTTTCAGAATCAACATAACTAACTACTCCATCTCTAATAGAAGAGATGATACCTCTAAAATCTTTTACAATTCTAGATTCTAATCCAGTACCAACAATTGGAGACTCTGGGTCTATTAATGGAACTGCTTGTCTTTGCATATTAGAACCCATAAGAGCACGGTTCGCATCATTGTGTTCTAAAAAAGGAATTAAAGATGCAGCAATAGAAGCTATTTGATTTGGAGAAACATCCATATAAGAAATATGAGAACTATCTGTTAATGGGAAATCTCCCTCAAATCTAGACTTTACTTTTAAATCTAAAAATTTATTATCTTTATCCAAGACGGCATTAGCCTGAGCAATATTATGAGCATCTTCTTCTTCTGCAGTTAGATACAAAACATTTTTAGTCATATTAACTATGCCATTGCTAACGCTTTTATAAGGAGTCTCAATGAATCCCATATCATTTATTTTTGCATAAACACATAAAGAAGATATTAATCCAATATTTGGACCTTCAGGAGTTTCTATAGTACAAAGTCTTCCATAATGCGTATAATGAACATCTCTAACTTCAAATCCGGCTCTTTCTCTTGAAAGACCCCCGGGACCCAATGAAGATATTCTTCTTTTATGAGTTATTTCTGAAAGAGGATTAACTTGATCCATAAACTGAGAAAGGGGACTAGTTCCGAAAAAAGAATTAATAACAGAAGATAATATTCTTGAATTAAGTAATTCAGATGGTTTGAATTCCTCATTATCCACTACATTCATTTTTTCTTTTATCATTCTTGATATTCTTGATAATCCTACGCCAAATTGATTATAAAGTTGCTCGCCAACTGTCCTTACTCTTCTATTGCTTAAATGATCAATATCATCAACAACTGATTTAGAGTTAATTAAACCTATTAAGTATTTGACTATTTCTACAATATCTTTTTTTGTTAAAACCCTAATATCATCTTCTATATTAATTCCTAATTTCTTATTAATTTTATATCTACCAACTTCTCCAAGATCATATCTTTTATTGCTAAAAAATAAACTTTGAATAGTATCTCTGGCAGTTTGTTCATCAGGAGATTCTGTATTTCTTAATTGCTTATATATTTGCTCTACTGCTTCTTTTTCAGAATTTGAGTTATCTTTTTGAAAAGTATTATAAATAACATTATAGTCAGAAACATTAATATCAACTCTATGTAATATAATAGAATTAATACCTAAATCTAATATAATATTTATAGATTCTTTTGTTAAAATAGAATCACGCTCAAGTAAAACTTCATTTCTATCAATAGATATTATTTCACCAGTATCTTCATCAACAAAATCTTCAGTTCATGTTCTTAATACTCTAGCTGCTAATTTTCTACCGATTTTATTTTTTAATTCAGAATATGTTGCAGGAATTTCTTCTGATAAATCAAATATATCTAAAATATCTTTATCAGATCCATATCCAATAGCGCGCAAAAGAGTTGTAATTGGAAATTTTTTCTTACGATCAATATATGAGTACATTACATTATTAACATCCGTAGCAAATTCAATCCATGCACCTCTAAAAGGTATTATTCTGGACGAATAAAGCTTTGTGCCATTTACGTGTTTTGTTTGAGCAAAAAAAACACCAGGAGATCTATGAAGCTGAGAAACTATAACTCTTTCTATTCCATTGACAATAAATGACCCTTTAGAAGTCATGTAAGGAATATTGCCTAGAAAAATTTCTTGATCTACAGTTTCGAATTCTTCTTCTTCTTCAAAATTACGAAAAAGTTTAAGTTTTAATTTTAAGGAAACAGAATAAGTAACCCCTCTTTCTACGCACTCATCAGGAGAATATTTAGGAAATCCAATAATATAATCTATAAATTCTAATATAAAATTATCTCTAGAATCCGAAATTGGAAAATTTTCCATAAAAACCTTATAAAGAAGTTCTTCGGACTTTTTTTCAACAGAAGTTCCTATTTGAAAAAATTTTTTAAAAGATCTTATCTGAATATCTAAAAAATCAGGATAATCTACAACAGGTTTAACGAAGGCAAAACTTAATCTTTTATTTTTTTTTTTTATCAAAATAACTATAATTTAAAAATTAAAATAAATACTATATAAATAAGATATCAAAATAATTAATAAAACTTAGTAAATGTATAAAATTTTATAAGGAATAAAATAATTTAAAAAAAAATTAATTTAATTCAACTTGAGCTCCTAAATCTTCAAATCTTAATTTCATTGCTTCTGCGTCTTTTTTAGATAATCCATTTTTAATAGATTTAGGTGCGGAATCAACAAGATCTTTAGATTCTTTTAAACCTTTTCCAGTAATTTCTTTAACAAGTTTTACAATAGATAATTTAGAACCTCCTATTTCTTTTAATACTAGATCAAAAGCAGTTTTTTCTTCTTTTTTTGATTCTTTAGCATCTGAATTTGATAAATTAGAAAAAGATGAAATAGGATTTATACCATGCTCACTTTTTAATATTTCTGCCAATTCATTAACCTCCTTAACGCTAAGATTAACTAATTTTTCTGCAAATAATTTGAGTTCTGACATTTTTTAAAATTTTAATTAAAATAAATTTAAAACTATTAAATTACTTATTTGATAAAGCTTTCATAATAAGTAAAAGCTTATCATTACTATTAAGTAAACTAAACAAATTAGATAAAGGTGATTTAAGTAAAAGAATAATGTAAGATATAGACTCTTCTTTAGATTTTATAGTACTTAATTTATGTAAACTATCATTACCTATAAATAATTCATCATCCACAAATGCACATTTTAACATTGGTAAATTAACATTTTTATATTTCCTAAAATCAATTATTACTTTTGCGGGAACATTACTAATGCTCTTTGAAACTAAAACAGCGGAAAATCCTTTTAAAATATTGCTTAAAAGATCTGGACATAATCCTTTTTTATTCAAAATTTTAAAAGATTTTTTTATAAGCGTATTCTTAACTACGCAATAATAAAGTTTATTATTAAAGCATAATCTTCTAAAATAACTAATTTGCTCCGCTGTTAATCCATTGGAATCTACTATATAAAAACAATTAGAAAAAGAAATTCTTTCTGTTAAATTTTCAACTATTTTAACTTTATTTTCTGTACTCATCTATATTTAAAATTAATTATTAAATAAACATTTTTTATCAATATGCACACCTTGACTCATAGTACTTGATAAAACAATATTTTTTATACGAAAACTTTTTAAAGAAGTTTTAAATGTGATAATTTTATTTACTAAGCTTGAAAGATTATCTTTTATTTGTTTATTAGAAAAAGAAAATCTACCAATGCTAGTATTTAATATACCAGTTTTATCAATTTTAAAGTTAACTCTACCAATCCTAATATCCTTGACAGATTTAGCTATATCTAAAGTTATAGTATTGGATTTAAAACTTGGCATTAATTTCTTAGGACCTAATATTTTTCCAATTTCTACTAATTTAGACATTAATTCAGGAGTTGTTATAATTACATCAAAATCAAGCCAACCATTTTTTATTTTTTTTATATAATTTTCTAAACCAAAATAGTCAACATTTAAATCTTTAATTTTAACTTCTTTTTCAGGCTCACAAAAAACTAAAATTTTAGTATGTTTTCCTGTTCCATAAGGTAATAATACGAAATCCTCAATTAAATGCTCAGATTTTCTAAAAGTTATATCTAAACTTATACTAAGATCAAAAGAAGAATCAAATTTAGTATAAGTTATATTCCTTATAATATCTATAGCCTTGTCAATAGAATATTCATCTTTGGAATTAAAATTTTTCAAAGATAATTTTTTATTTTTAGTTAACATTTAAATTCAATTTATTAAACTTATTTAGAAAAAGATTCACTTTTTATATTTATACCCATACTTTTACACGTGCCTTCGATCATTTTTATTGAAGAACTCAAAGAAAAAGAATTTAAATCTGAAGTTTTTATTTTTGCAATTTCTTTAATTTGATCTAAAGTTATACTGCCTACTTTTTTTTTGTTAGGCTCAGAGGATCCTTTATTTATTTTAAGAAATTTCATTATCAAGAAAGAAGCGGGAGGAGATTTAATAATAAAACTAAAAGATTTATCCTCGTAGATACTAATAAGAACAGAGACAATATCTCCTTTTTGGCTCTTAGTTTTATCATTAAATTCTTTACAAAATTTCATAATATTTAATCCTTTACTACCTAAAGCTGGTCCAATCGGAGGTGAAGGATTAGCCATTCCTCCTTTAACTTTTAATTTTAAATACTCTTTAATTTTTTTAGACATTTATTTTTAGTATTAAAATAATTTTTCTACTTGTATATAATTTAATTCAATAGGAATATTTCTTCCAAAAACTTTAACTATTACGTTGAGTTTTTTTCTATCCTTAAAATTTTTTTTTACACTACCTACAGACCCATTAAAAGGCCCATCTATAATTTTTACAGTTTCATCTATAATAAATGAATTATCTGATTTTTCTCCTAGTTGCCCATATTTATCTAATCTAGAAAGTATTTTATTCATCTCAGATTGCCTAATTGATTCAAGATTTGAAGAATTCTCTAATTTAGATAAATTCAAAAAATTTAAAACACCTGGCGATTTTTTTATAACATGAATAACTTCACCGTGAAACAAATTAGCATATATCAAAATGTAACCTGGAAAAAAATTTTTTTTTTTATTTTTTCTTTTTCCTTTACAAATTTCAAATACTTTTTCATAAGGCACTAACACTTTCAAGACATATTTACTCAGACCATTTCTCATTACTTCAGAGTCAAGATACAATTTAATCTTATCTTCTTGACCACTAACTACTTTAATTATATATCACTTTAGTTTATTCATCAAAAATAATACTTCTTTACAAAATTTAAAAAGAATTATAAAAAAAAGATATAATATTTTTAAAAACTATATCTATTAATCCAATAAAAATAGAAAAAAAAAAAGAAATAACTAAAACTAAAATAGATTTTTTCCATAATTTATTATAATTTAATCAAGAAATATTATTTCTCATCTCTTTTATAGATCCAATAATGAATAATCTTATTTTAAACACAGTATAAATTTTTCACGGGTGGAAAGATTCGAACTCACAACCAATGGTTTTGGAGACCACTACTCTACCAATTGAGCTACACCCGTATTATTAACTACTCAATTATTTCAATAACCTTACCAGCGCCTACTGTTCTTCCACCTTCTCTAATAGCAAAACGCAAACCTTTATCTATAACTACTTTATTAATTAAATTAACTTCAATAGTAACATTATCTCCAGGCATAACCATTTCAACTTTATCTTTTAAAAATATCTCCCCAGTAACATCAGTTGTTCTTAAATAAAATTGAGGTCTATATTTGTTAAAAAAAGGAGTATGCCTTCCGCCTTCTTTTTTTGATAAAACGTATATTTCCGCTTTAAACTTATTATAAATAGACACAGTTTTAGGTTTAGCAATAACCATTCCTCTACAAATAGTCTCTTTATTTACACCTCTTAAAAGTAAACCAACATTATCACCTGCTTCTCCTTTATTTAGTATCTTTCTAAACATTTCTACACCTGTAATAGTTGATGATAAATTCTCAGCACCCATACCTAATATTTCTACTTTATCTCCAGAATTTATTATTCCTCTTTCTATTCTACCAGTAGCAACAGTACCTCTTCCAGTTATAGAAAAAACATCTTCTACAGGCATAAGAAAATCTAAGTCAATTAATCTTTTAGGTAATGGTATAAAACTATCTACGCTGTCCATTAATTCTTGAACTTTTTTTACTCATTTCTCTTCACCATTTAGAGCCCCAAGTGCTGATCCTTGTATTATAGGTATTGAATCTCCGTCAAATTTATAATCAGTTAATAACTCTCTTACTTCTATTTCAACTAATTCAATTAATTCAGGATCATCAACAGCGTCAACTTTATTTAAAAAAACAACTAAAGAAGGAACTCCAACTTGACGAGCTAATAAAATATGCTCTCTAGTTTGAGGCATAGGACCATCTGTTGCAGCTACAACTAAAATAGCTCCATCCATTTGAGCAGCGCCAGTAACCATGTTTTTTATATAATCAGCATGTCCAGGACAATCTACATGAGCGTAATGTCGTGCTTTTGTTTCGTATTCAACATGAGAAGTATTTATAGTAATTCCTCTTTCTTTTTCTTCAGGAGCATTATCAATACTAGAAAAATCAAGCTTTTTAGCTAATCCCATATTAGATAAAACAGATGTAATAGCAGCAGTTAAAGTTGTTTTTCCATGGTCTACATGTCCAATTGTGCCAATATTGATATGCGGTTTTGAGCGATCAAAAATTTCTTTAGTCATTATTTTTATATAGTTTAATAGTTTAAAGCTGAGCCAATGAAGGGAATCGAACCCATGACATCTTTCTTACCAAGAAAGTACTCTACCATTGAGTTACACCGGCATAATTTACAGCGAAAGACGGGACTTGAACCCGCAACCTATAGCTTGGAAGGCTATCACTCTACCAATTGAGCTACTCTCGCATTAATTAATATGTATATGAGAAAAGAAGGATTCGAACCTTCGAAGTTGTTAAACAACGGATTTACAGTCCGCCCCAATTGACCACTCTGGCATTTTCTCATGAAAATTTAATTATAATTTTCAAATTTAAATATCATAAAGCACAAAGTCAAAAATTATTCACAAAAATTAAAAATATATTTATTATTTTACTTATTATACCTATACATTATTTCATTATTTAAGAATTCACTCGTAGCAACAATGTTAGGTTTAGGTAAACTTTCATAATTTTTAGAAATTGCAATTTGTTCTTTATTTTCAAAAACTTCTTCAAGATTGTCTATATTTGAAACAAAATCGGAAATACTATTATTTATATCTTCTTTTAATCTTAAAGAAATTTGCTTAGATCTAATAGATATTATAACTGTTGACTCATAAATATTACCCAAAGAAGAAGATAATTCTTCATAATTTTTAATCACAAAACTAATTCCTTTTTCCATTTTTAATCCATTTTTTAATTTTATATAAACTATTACTATAAATAACTTCAATACTTTTAGAATATATACTATTAGGATATTTCAAAAAAAAGTATTGAGAATATCTAATAACTTTTAAAAAAAAAAAACCTTTATTTAATTAAGTAGAATTATTAAAAAAATTATAATATATATTTATTAAAAAATAAAAAAAATATTAAATT
>Ga0115001_10001218_pt1 | contig 19951 bp, 10 predicted proteins | sample ArcticOcean_MG_C_12_FD_89869 | JGI IMG/M metagenome (GOLD analysis project Ga0115001, IMG submission 89869) | Marine microbial communities from western Arctic Ocean - ArcticOcean_MG_CB8_130 | ecosystem: Environmental > Aquatic > Marine > Oceanic | place: Arctic Ocean: Canada Basin | collected... | reverse complement strand
GCGGCTCTCGCGCACTCAAGAGTACGCCTTCGTCTATTTCCTCTTCTTGCAACAAAAGTCTCGCCGAAACCTTGCTCGCGCCTGAGCCGATCGCGATAAACGCGACTAATAAAAGAGCGCGAATACTCGCACCGCGAATTACTCTGTACCCCTTCGCCGTCGTCGTTGCCATTTTTTCGTTCAATTTATCTCCTTCGCTCTCTCGAAAACTCGCTTTTGATTTGCCCGTTTTGCGTCAAAACAATGATCGAAAGAACTTTAGATATTTTTTAAGATATCGCGCGCTGTAAGTTCCAACGAAAAAAATAACATAAATAACATCGAAACCGATCAACGAATACGCGATTAACAAAGGCGCTACGGTTTGCGCGTCGTAATTTTCTCTCTCCGTGTTTTTTTCGATCGTCGTAGTACGTTCGCGCGTAGTCGCACTAGCACGCAAAGAGCGACGGTACTCGTAAACATGCGCTTATTTTTGCACTCGCGTATTTTCCTACTTTTCTTCACATTTCTTGTTTTTAGGAAAAGTCAACCGAAAGCAAAAACAAGCGCGTCTTCATATTTTTATATCAAAAGTCCGTCGTAGAAAAATAAATATAGTAGCACGCGGTAGATAAATGTTCCACGGACGCGACTGCACGTACGCCTTATCCGTGTTTTCCTCGATCGTGTTTTCGTTCGATTCCACGTTCCTCTTCTTCGTTTGCGATTCTTCGAATCCGAATCTTGAAATCTAATCTTCCATTCACTTGACGACCAACTTATTCCCCTAACTAACTAACTAACTAACTACTTTTGAATTCTTAAACAGCACGCAATCATCGAACGCGTATGCGAACGGAGGGAGCCAGAACACGGGGAACACGATCACGAACAGGTCGACGTCGCGCGTGTTACAAGCGCCTGGGGGGAAGCAATCGTTCTCGTTCATGAACAACGATTTCGAAACCGATTTCGAAAATGCGAATAGGACTAAAAATGGGCAAAAAATAACGAGCGCTGTCGATGTAGGGCGGACTCGCGAGTCGTCTGGGAAATCGATCGATCCAGCGCGATTGAAACAAATGAGCTTACCAGATTTACGCATATTATGTAGAAGTAATAACGTGCAACCGGCCGGGAGTAAGGAGACCTTAGTCGATCGATTAAGCGAGATGATTAAAGCCGGCGCGGTTATATCGGAAAAAATCTCAAACGAGCCAGAGAAGCCGCGCGGAAGAAACGATTGCAACGTCTCGCTATCGATGAACCAACAACCGTTGCAGAATTCGGATTTGAATAATAACTATGCGAGATCGGCTTCGCAGAATGTTGGGAACTTCTTAACTGGGAGAAATTCGAGTCGCGTTTTGGCGCCGCCTGGAGGCGCCAGTAGCGGTCTTTGGTGATTCTCATGAATACGAAATATGTTAGGAAAACTTTGGCGACGACGAGACAAAAAACGAACGCGGCGCATAAATAAACAGAAAACTTAAAATAAAAGATAACGATGCGCATCGTTCAACGATCACTCTCTCTAAATGCATCGTCTCATTCGTTTCGTTATCGTACTAATCGTCTTTCGCCACTGAAGAAGAAGAACAAAACCTACTCGTACGCGAAAGATATTTTCCAATCAAAACAAGGATACGAAAAAGGGCGCGACGGCCAAAGCGCGGTCGTAATCGATAGAAGAAATGCGATAGTATCACTCATCGCGATGTCTTCTCTCGTTTTATCGTCAACTTTTGAAGCCTCGTTTGCGAGTGAAGAGAAGAAGATAACCGACGCAGTGTTCTTTGAGTTTGCTATTGATGGAGTATCTGTTGGAATGGTCGAGATCGGGGTCTATCGAGAGAGTTCGATCACGGCTGAACGATTTTTTACGCTATCGAAAGGAATCAAAGGGTTGAGTTATCGAAGGAAACAGATCGTTGGTATCGAGGAGAACGAGGACGAGAACGTCGAGACGCCTTTATGGATCACGAGCGCCGAGATTGGGAAATTCGAAGTACCGGGCGGAGGCGAAACCATCGACGACGTCCCGGGAGGTTTATCGAACGAGAATTTAATAAAAGATTTAGATAAAATTAAACACGATCGAGCTTGGTTAGTTTGTTCATAACTTCAATAACTTTTCTTTAATCTTTCATTCATCAGGTTAGTATCCGTTCAAGTGAGAGATGATCCTCGACAGCCAAAACCGGAACCGAAATCGAAATTAGTCAGCGAGAAGGGAAAATTCATCACGGTATACGAAAAAGAGGCTTCAGCTCCGAACGGGACAAGCTTCTCGATAACTTACGCGGCATCGGCGGATTTAGATCAAACGAACGTCGTTGTTGGGGAAATCGTGAGTGGATTTGACGTTCTCGAGAAAATCGGACTTTTGCCGACTGTTCCCGACAACAGCGATTCGCCGTTCTTTCAAGTGGCTAAGTCGATCGGCGATAAACGAGCGTTAGTTTCAGAGAAATCTTTCGGCAAGCCTTTCGCGAAAGTAACGATTGTAAAATGTGGTGAAGTAGTGAAAAAAACGACACAAGAAGAAGAGAAGAGTAATGATTTATAGCGCACGCGATCATCTACGATAAATGTAAAACTAATCCTACCGTACTATATTATTATTATTATTATTATTATTATTACTAACGAAAAGAAAGCAATTTTACAAAGTTAACGATGACTTTACTCTCTGGTAACTCTTCACCTAACTCGCAAAGCGCAAAACATAAAGAAGCGGCAGAAATTTCTCCAAACATCTCCAGCGCGAGCTTCGTACCATTTTTTAGCACATTTAAAGACGGTAAATTGAGCAATCTCGCATACGCACACATCAACTCTCCACCATCGGAAGAAGAAGAAGACGATGACAAAACCGCTCGCGAAAGAAAAGCTTTCGTTCGTTGCTCGACCAAAAGCTCCGACGATCTTCGAATTGCAAAAACAAGTTTTGCTGGAATCGCCGTCGTCGCCGAAGCATCGTTCGTATCGTCCACATATTTGCTATTACGCATGCGAGATATAAACGAAGAAAACTTTGTCGTCTTCGTGCTATCTCCAAACGATGACTCGGGAGAAAAGATTCTGTACTCCAAAAACGCTTCCAAAATCTTAACGTCAGATACAAAAGCGGAGAACTTTCGTACGTCCGTTTCACATATACGTTCCTCCGTTCTATTTTCTTGTTCTTCATTTGAACTGCTGCAAATTGAGGAAAGGTGCTCCAAAGTACTATGTAAATCTACGTAACATGGCAAAGCATCCGGGATTTCGCGTCTCGTACACTCTCTTTGCGCCGCTTTTGCAAAGTTTACACGGTCAATCCAACTTCTATCTAACATACGTGCTTTAAAGTCCGGCGGTAGCAAGACGGACGCATTTGATAAAGCATCAAACGCAAAAAGTTCTGAGTGCTGAGTTCTATGATTATTTAAGCTTGCCCCTTCGGAACGAATGAGCTCAATATCTAGAGAAGAGGAATCTTCGTGAAGCTTTTGTAGTTGCGACGACGAAGAAGAACTTCCGATGGCAAAAACTGAATCAATGATTGGTGGACGCAAAGATGCCGCGTTTACATCATCAGAAACATCGTTACTCTGCACTGCGACATCTCCATGAAGACGATACATCACTGGAATTTCGAGATTAACTATTATTCGATTTTCCTTCCTACTATTATTGTCATCGGAGATGAAAGAACGCGAAGTCGGCCAGAGGTTTTTAGAAGTCACGCGGATTTCTCTTATAGTTTTCGTATCTGGTGCCAAGCACGGAGTAACCATTTTAATGGTCTTGAACGGTTCACGATTATTCCCATTTTCGATAGCAACGTCAATCTCCACCGAAGTAGATGTTTGCGTTTTTGATTCTATATCAACGGTTGTTAGCAATCTCTCGCGACTAGCCAATACGTACAAGTGACGAAACGCTTGACAATGACATCGATGATCATTTGTATCCATTGGAAATCTCGGGTACATTGCAATCAAAAGATACGCAATAGCATCATTCTCTGTCGAAAAAGTGCGAGCTGCGCCACCTAGGAAGAGAAAACCAATAGCAGTTTGAATTGCCATATGCGCGCCGTATGACATGCCGCTCTTGTTTTTATCCTTATCCTTATTCGATGATTCAGGAGCTTCAAGTCTCGCGCGCAAGTGTCGAAGAAGTCGTAACGTAGGAACGTCACCAGTTCCTGCCATTACAGTAGCAGCAGCCATAGCGCAACATCCAACACATTTCTCCAAAGTTGGTCTATCAACAACTGCTTTGCGCTCTCCCGCTTTTAACGCCGCTTTTTTCCATTCAAGAAATTGTAAACAATAGTGACGCAGCGTACTTGCAGCTGTTTCATCAGCTGTACCGGCAAAGCGAAGTCCTAAAGAAAGGCAAGCTCCGGCGATTGAATGTACAAGCGCTTGAGCCTCTGCTTCACGATCAGGGCCTTCACGAAAACTGCGAGGTTGTTCGTCTTCATCGTCTTCGCTCGAGATGATGTTCGATTTTACTTTGAAAGATCGACAGTCCATATCGCTCGTCTCGATATATCCACGATCCAAGTCTTTCATTGAAGACTTCAGCAATTTCGGGCAGTTTGATTCTACCCATTTCCTCGTCGGTTTCACGGAATCCCATAATATGAGAGACCTTGCCACGACGCGCAATAAAACAAAATCTGGCTGCGTGTGATCCAATTCATAACGCGTTGCTGGTACGCTCAAATGCTCGGCGGCATCTTCGTCGTTAGTTTTCAAATACATCAAACCTAATGCAAGCATTGCGCCAGGAGCTGATAGATCAACGTTGACCACATTACCTTCTAAGACGTAACCGTTGCTCGAATTTCCAGCTGCGGCACCAGAACTATTTCCTGCATTAGTACCAACATGACTCATCAAAATATCGTCCTCGGCTTGATACTCATTTTCCTCGAAAGTTGCTGCGAGTGGATCAAAATTGAGCTGCATATCGTCAACGCGTCTCCCACTACCAGCGCTGCTCTCTGCATAATAATTTGCTGTTTTTCGTAATGCCGCACCGTTTGCTCCTCCGTAGTTACCAGCGAACCCTTTAGCATCCACGGAACCGCCAACAGCGTATCGTTGTAAACGCTCTTTGATCTTCAAATCTGATAATCCAATTGCGTTATCACCTAAACCTAATGTTGTCAATCCGAGAGCAAAGCCAGCCGCGAGCGTGTACCCTTCGCGACCAAAATCTCCTCGTTCACCCGACGGTTGTGCGCCAATTTCAGCTAACAAAATCTCAACCATCATTCTATCTGCCGTGCCCTCGTGCAAAATACCTACGGACAATAAAGCAGCTGCTTGAACAAGAGCGGGAAGCTCCAATTCTGGATACGATAACGGATGCCTTGCGGGTAAATGCAAAAAGCATACTCGAGCAGTCGCCGGGTCTGCCGTACCGCGTTTTGCCGCAGATACGCCGAGCAAAGCTGCTACAGTGGTTGCTTCATGTTCTTGTGCCAAATATCGATATAAATCGGTCGCGGTTACTCTTGAAAGATGACCGTTCAAACCGAGCGCCATGAGCGCGCCAGCGTGCAAATTGCTCGCCTGTTTAGGTCGATTAAATGCAATCCATGAACGCGTAATTTCGCTATCGTCAGATTCCTCGTTTATAACACCACCGCCATTATTTTCAATCCGGTCTATATCACTCGCAGCCTTTAATGATAAACCACTAGCAACACCGTTGTGAAAATCCGGCCAATCTGTAAAATCCGCTTTTGCCTTGGGATTCGCATTCAAATCGAGTCGTAACACGGCATTTCTTTGTGCCGGTAAAGTACCAGAGAAACATAACTTTGGCATTCTCAAAGGCTCTGTTGGTTTTGGACGCAGTGTCCGTAAAGTCGCCGCACCTCTGCCAACTGGAGCGGCGGAAGTCCTTGTCGCGCGTGCCCATAACTTTGCCTGCTGTTGAGTAACGGCATCTGGATCGCTTGCTGAATTGGGATCATCCTCAGACGCGTTTAATCTGTTTTGAGCATCTTGATCGTCGTCCAAACCTTCTGTTCCCATAGCATTCGGATTTCCTAAATATATCGGAGCAGGTTTCGCAGTTGCTAATAAATTCCGAAGTTCTAATATTCTACGGTCTTTTGGGAAACGAAGGGGACCAACAAACGCCTCTATATGATCCATTCCATCATACGCATCCAAAGAATCGTCGTCATTCTTAGCACTGCCGGATGTAGAAGATACAGAAGCATGTGCCGTTGTATTTCGCTGTCCATTATTATCATTGTTGTCGTCGTCCACATCAATACCGTCTCTAGACGATTCTATTTTTCTATTTGCAACTGAATAATTTTTGCGCTTCGCAGCAGCGTCTCGAATTGAAAGCTCCGCCAAATCATCACGACCGATGAGAAAATACGCAGATGAAGGCCATCCTTTAGGTGGATTTTCTCGACTTAGACGTAAAGCAGAACGAAAGCACAACTGCAACCCGGATGGTAAGCGCGCAATTCTTGCGAGCGTAAAGTTTCGGCGCGCGGCGAGAGACGCAAAGCGGTTCGACGCATCAAGATGCCGCGAAGCGAACACTTTCTGCAGCTTCGAGACATCAAAATAATCTACATTTGCAGGAAATGAGCGTGCTGGAGAAAGTTCGTAGCAACAACGAAGCACGCTGCTTGCCCAATCACAAATACTCGTGCCAAGGCCTTCGTTCATGTTGTTGTTGTTATCTGCGCAAACAACCCTACCAAGAATGCTCGGAAGATGTTCATCTTTCAATGTACCTTTGAGTGCTAGCTCGCACGATTTAACAACATCAAAAATCGGTTGTCGCTGCTCAACGAACTGCCTATCATTAGAGCTAGATGAATCATCAATGACTGGAGCACCGCATTCTAGAGAGTGATATGCAAGAAGAGCTTGATGTCCTAAACCAGACGCTAAATCTCTAATCAACGAGCCAAGTTTGGCGAGCGTAACTCTTTGCGTCGTATCGAGTTTTGCACATTCATAAGCGACGTGCAAGGACTCTAAAATCCCAATTGGCTCGTTCACAACGGAAAAAAAAGTTGGTACGGAGGTAACTTCAGCCATCGTACCGCTTCCTTGTTGTTCTTTTCGATTGCGCTTCTTTTGCGTCGATGTGCTCACAGTGTCGACAGAATTTTTGTCCCCGAGTCTCTTTAAAAGCGTTAAAGAGTTCAAATATTCATGATGCACATCACTTTCCAACATGAATTTCCAGTTTTCCTCGTCGTTCGCAAATTCTTTTTGTTTTTCTTTTCCGTCGCCGTTTTCTTTCCCATCTTGTTGCATCACTTCGTCGCTATCTTCGTCAGTATCGACATGCCCTAATAATTGTAAACCACAAACTTCTTTAACGACGTTACAAAACACTATCCACTCAGCGTCCGCTTGAAGTGATCCAGCTGAATACATCCCGTAAAATCGACGCAAAAGAAGTATTTTATCATCGTTTTCTATCATTGCATCCATTGCATTTTTAACTGCAATATTCGAAGGAGGCCCTGGGAGAATACATCGTAAAGAAATTGACGTCGATACGTCAACATTTACACGATTGCCTACGCTACCCCAAACCTTTCCGTTACATTTTATTTCTGCTCGATACGCATCAGCGCATTCTCCAGTTTTATCATCGACTATCCTTTCAGAGTGCAACATCGCCAATCGACAGAGCGGGACGTCTTTTGCAGCATTATTTCTATAAAGTTCAACCGAATCGTCCTCGCCGACTACTATGATATCTAAATACGGTGCTCTCGTCGATTGGACGCTCGTGATCGATGAGCATCGAGTTCTTGAAAGTGACCAATTTTGTGAAGATCTCTTGTGTTTAATTTTCATGTTCATCAAAGGAACTAAATCAATACTCGCGCGTAGTTTGATTTCTGGGAAACAAAAATGGAGATTTCTCGATCCATTGAAACAAGTTGATTCTGCGAATTCAATCCTTTGCCCTCTCGCGTTTATGAAATCAATGCTATCTTGCGTATCCGTTGGTTCTTGCCAAGCTTCAAACAAAGCGACGCAGCGTTCGCGATATATAAGATTTTTATCCAAATCAGCCTCTATATCAATCGAAGACTTATCTGCGATGCTTTCCAATCTATAAACGCACACCACGTTTGATGAAATATTCCTACAAACAATAAGCGCATCGTCCATATCACTAAATATGATTTCAACGCCCGACACATCGCCTTCACGATGCCTGCTCGTTTTTCTATTATTATTATTTCTTTCTAAATTATTTACTACTAAAATACTCGCCAACTCCGTCGGCGCGTCCATTGGATGCTCCACCAGTAAAACCTTCCCATCGCTCGCTCTCACGAACAACATCCCAAACTTACACGGCCACATCTCATAACACCCCTCAGGCCTCGGAATATCCAAAACTTCCCCAGTCAACGGATCATACGTCACGAACCCGTCCTCGTGCAACGCGCACAAACTCGCGTTTGCGCTCCTACTAAACCTACACCATTTCGCCTCAATGACATCGCTCTGCACGCATAACTTCACTCTCTCGGTCATCCCAGACCGCCACACGACGTCTCTCTTATTCTCCAGCACTTCCAAGATCTCATCGTGTTCTGCGCTATGCATTCTAGAACTTTCCTTTTTCAACAATCTCGAGCCCTTGAGGACTCGCGTTTTCAAAATCTTCCCCTGCTTCTTCTTCTTCTTCTTCTTCATCTGCATCGAAATTTCGTCAACATCATCTTCTGCTTCTTTATCTTCTTCTGCTTCGCGCTCGTCATCGATTGTTAAAAAATTTCGTTCCGCGTGAACGGCTCGAAATCCTTCCGGTGTAAATCTTCTCGCGACTGCATCGGATATAGACGTTTTCGTGCGCTCCTCTTTCGAAGAGTCACGATGTTTACGACGATGATTTAGTACCACCGCTCCAGCACTCGTAGTATTGAACTCGAGCGATAACGTCCTGAACCTCTCGCCAATGACGCGACCGGTCGTGTTCTCAGTCGTCGGTTGCGTCGATGTTGATTCTGGGGAGTTCAGTTTCTCGCGAGAGCGTGTTTCGCGCATCGCGCGTTGGTCGCGTGATGGTAAAAATTGTGAAGCATTCAAAAGTACTGTTTGGATTATAAAAGCGCCGTGTTAGGCGTTGATTGCTTGGATTCGGGAACGAGTACTGATGGTGGAACAAAGTGCTCAAGTTACCCACGGCACTTACTCGAGCTTGAAATGAATAGTGCAGGCAATCGATTTGGTCGTTTTCGTGCGCCGAACGAGAAGCGCTCGAATTCTGAAGGACGGTCGTTTTCGTGAAGATACCGGAGGACGTTCAAGTGGACCGTTTCCGGCAGCGAACGAACGCGCGCAGACGAATCAATATCCGTAGGTACTCCAATCTCTACGCAATAGTTGATGATTTCAAGATTACCTCGTTCTGCTGTCTCGTTGCTCGTCTTCCAATCCCAATCGCAGTTCTTCACCTCTCGAGCGCATCGAACGAACTCAACGTTATTCGTTATATAACGACTTCTTGAATGAACCATTTCTTGTGTCAACTCTCTTCCAATATCTTTCAATTCTGCCCATGGATAATTATCTAACGCTACTTCTGACATCGATATCGACGACATCTCTTTTATGATGACGATATTCTTTTTTACTTAGTACTACAGTTCACGATGGCCATTAAAGCTAAATCTGAAATTGAAACGAGTCGTGCGGAGTAATCAATACCTAAATTTTTTTAAGCAACTCGTCGCAACGACGAATGATCCACATCGCGTTAAATTTGTTTTTATTGTACGAATTCCTACCGATTGATTCTTTGTTCTTTTCGAGCATTTCCGGGCACGCGCGCGCGCGATGCCATTGGTACGCGAAGATACAACGAGTCGTGTCGAGTATTGAAATATCGACTTGGCGCTCGAGTTCCTCTTTTGTTAGGATGTCGCGCTCGATGTTCGAACCGCAACCGAATTCTGTTGCATATTTACAAAAGTTTTCGTAGTATAGGTCAATCAGTGATTTCCCGTCGTCGAAAAGCGCGTCTTCGGTGATTGACGCGGCGAGAAAATGGCCTAAATCCGTTCCAGGCAAGCCGAACCCTGTCCATTGGAAATCAATTAAACTGCATTCGTATTTCGTGCCGTCTCCGCCTTGCTTCTGTTTCAGGAAAATATTACCTGCTTTTGGATCGCCGTGTACTATTGTTCGTTGTTTCTTCAAACGTTCGTTGGAAGTTATTTTTGATAATGATACATCGTCATCAGAAGCAGCAAATGGAAACGCTTCTTCTCCAACATCTACGGCAACTTTCTGTAAACGCTCGCCAATCGTTTTCACGTCACAGTTTGGATACCTTTTAGTAATGAAATCCTCGATATCCTTCTCGAACGAAATTAAATACGTATCATATCGCTTCGCGAGATTTGCGACTTGTTCGTCCATCGTTTGCATCGAAGGTTGCCAATAAGCACCTGATAGCCAAACAGATTTTTCTAATTCAACTAACGCATTTTTTGAATCTTTCAAGAATTTCGCATCGGGTAAGAAGAACGCGTGCATTCGCGCTAACGCAATCACAGCACTTCTAGCTTGTTCTAAATTGAGTGATTTTTCTTGAAACCATCCTTGTTCTGGAGAAAAATCTTGCAAGAGCAGAGCAAATTTCGAATCCACGGATGAACGCTCATTTAATTGAAACGCAGAGGCGTAACATCGAGGTATGCCAACACCAGCAGCGTGCAAAGCTCGAGCAGCGCTTGAAGACAAAAACGCACTTTCGACGTAAAACGAACGCACGTCTCGACTGATTTTCATAGGCGCCGTTGTCTTCTTCAAACGCACGTGCGCTAAATTTTGCATATCGACTCTTTTATAAAACAACGAATTCGGTAACGACACATCGTGTGACGACTCTGTGTCAGCAGCAGCTTTCCATGTCAAATCTATTCGCACGGCGTCAGACATTAATCCTCTTACAGCCGTTTGTTCACTCACCGAATATTGAATTAATTTAGTATGCTCATCATAATCGTCACTTTTTTTACGCGACAGAATTTCATTGGATAAATACTCTACCGTCAAAGGCGAACCATCTAACGCGCGCGCGATATCATACGCCTGCGAATCTAAAGTCTTTGATAATTCAGTATTATTACTATTCTCAAATCCAGCTTCTTTAGCGAACAAAATCTGTAGATCTTCGCACGCACGCATGTTTGCACACATTTCCTTTCGCGTTGGCGTATTTTTTCTCGGCATTGATGCGATTATTCCAAGTCTGTTTTCTAGAGTTCTTGCATTCTTTGAATGACATAACGGAGCGCCAAAAAAATCAGTAACAAAACCGCCAGCGGCTTTCAATACGGCTTCTGGAGCACAAGAATCCCACAAACATGTTGGGTGCATGAGCGCTACATCGGCTTTACCGAACGCAACGTTGACGATTTTACTTCCAGCTCCGCCAACGAGTGGCCTATTAATATCTTTCAAATTCGACGGCGACGATGATTTTGATAAGGATGAAGCGGTCGCGTCAACGGCTGCTTTTAAAAGAGCGCTTGAAGAATCTCCAGTCGTGATCGTAAACGCGTTACTTTCCACAACTTCGTTTAGAAAAAACTTTTCGTGCATTAAATGTTCGTTAAAGACGCCAACGACGCCTTTATCGCTCTCTGGGTCATCGCTTACTCCTCCTACGCCACATAAACCAAAGATAATCGCCGAAGCTTTTGCGTCTTCTCGATCGATTTCAAATCCATTCAGGCCTTTCGGAAACGGTATTCCAATCGCACCCGCTACCGAGCGCCCATTAACCGATATACCGACTAAACATTGACAGTTCTCTATTCGTCCTTCAACGAATTCGCGCGTACCGTCTACTGGGTCCACGAATATGCACACATCCTCGAGAGCGATCATATCATTATCACCACCACCACATTTATTTCTCACAAACTTCATAAACGTATCATCATCTTCTTCTTCGTCTTCATCATCGCTAGTAGAACAATCACCACTAGTCACGTTATTATCCCCATCATCGTCTTCCTCGCCAACGATTGCCAACTCGGGACCGTAATACTTCCTTAAACTCTTAACTATCGCCATCTGCGCGTTCACGTCCGCTTCAGTCAAAGCCGACCTAGCGTCCCCTTTCGACTTCTCTCGCACGTCACCGGTCCCATTATCGTTCTCATGCCTCACTTTCCTAATCTCCACGCATCCTTCGTACGAAGCTCGCACGCATTTGCCCACTAACTCTGTCAAAGAAATCATCCTCGTCCGAGCAACGGTCGTCGTCGTCGTCGTCGTCATAACGATACCAAACCGTTGATCCCTATCGTTACTACTACTACTCAACAGCGCTCTATCAAACGCGCCTCTTCTTCTTCTTCTTCTTCTTCTATTCTGGTTCCTCCTAATGCTCCAAAGACAATACCTATTACTAGTATTACTATTATTCAAAGAAGTTGAAAACTGTTCTCTATACATATAAGCACCGACACCCACTCTCTCTCACACACACACACACACACTGCACTAAACTATTCCCATGCAACTCTCGACGCAATCGAAGCAGAGTATATCCGCGCGTTTATTTCAACGCACGGACTCTCTCAATACATAAAACTGTGGAACTGATTTTCTTTTTTCTTTCTTTACCGTTTTGCTAGTAATGTCTAAAAAAGATGCAGTTTAGGGTTTCATTAAAAAAAAGTAAAAAAATAAAAGAATAAACTTAAAAGTAAAAGTAAACATAGATAAACACGTAATAAAGAGTTCGTACTATAGTTCATGCGTAATAAAAGAGAGAGAGAGAGCAAAAGAGAGAGAGCAAAAGGGAGATTTTGATTGCATGACCGCGCTCGTTCGTTCGTAAGTGCTTTAGTTTGAAACCGCTCTGTCGTTCTTTTACAATCGAAAGGTCAGATTGCGCCTCTTGTGAACGAACCGCGGTGTGTGTGTAGACGAATATTTAGAACGATGTCGTCTGCGCAGCCGAAAGGGTCGTGCGTGATCACCGAGAGCGATAGAGGCGAAGTGAACGTAATAATCGTTTCTTCTGCGTCGGCTCGTTCAAGTGAACGTGTAAGTGATGATAGACGAACGATTGATGAGAGGAAAACGAACGGTGTTGGTAGTGCTGCCCATACTTCTTCTTCCTCCTCTTCTTCTTCTGCTGCGGCAGTAGGAGTAGCGAGAGTGATCAGAGTATGTCCAACGACCGGGAAGTTGATACATAAGAACGAAGAGAACGAGGACGTGTTCAAGAGCGATCAAGAAGCTCTAGAGCACTTACGAAATAAGAAGAAAGTGAAGACCGCTACTAGAGGGCAAGCGGTCATTGGTTACGCTCGTTTAGGCGATCAATGCGGCGTATTGATTAGTACGAAGACACAAAAGGCGATGAGATTACCTACCGGGGACGACGTCTTCAGAGTTCTGGAGACGAGATGGATTAAGTCAGTCGTGAGCTCGCCCGTGAGGAGTTTGAGTGAGCAAGAAAGTGCGAACGCGCGAGCTTTGATGGAGTTTCCTATCGATGGGTTGCATTTTTATTCAGAGACTTTTGATTTAACGAGGTCGCTCGCGTTTCGGGACGATAACGAAGACGATGACGAAGGTTCAGGGGAGGGAAAAGATGAACGCGTACAAGATGAGTGGATATGGAACGCGGCGATTGCTGAACCGTTAAGGAATGCGTTAGGGGAAGAGAACGCTATTGGATGCGTGCCCGTTTTAATACAAGGATTAGCCGAGAGTAGAGAGATTTTGATCGATCCAAACGATAGCTCAAAAGGGTCGTGGCATTTCGCCGTATTTGGGAAACGGAGTCGTTTTCATCCTGGAACTAGATTTTTAGCCAGGGGCATAAACGAGGATGGAAACCCTGGGAACGAGGTCGAGATGGAGCAAATCGTTTGGCGTTCGAGTGGAGGTGGTAGTGCTGGGAATAACAACAATAGCAATGATAATAGTAACAGTAATAGTTCGAGTCGTTCGGAGGAAGATGAAAAAAATCCTAAGAAAGTCATATGGACATCTTACGTTTGGCGCAGAGGTTCCGTACCTCTTCGATGGAAACAAGAAATTAAACAAACAGTCGGTGATGCTCAAATCGAGGTTGAAACTGTAGATACGTATAAAAATGCTGAGAAGTATTTTGAGCGTCTTCGAAAATGCTACGGCGAATGTAATCCAATTGCTTGCGTGAACTTGCTTCGCATTGCACCAGGTAAACCTGAAGCTGAACTCTCAAAACATTTTCACGCTTGTGTAGAAAGATGTCGGAAATTGTTACCGAACGATCCAAATCTTACCGTAACAAACTTTGATTGGCACACGAACGTTAAAGGGATGGGAGATGCGAGCGCTGTTGAGTCGATATGGAAATTACTCCGCGATAAAATTAAAGCGCATGGCTATGGATATGGAACGTTCGATGAATCTACTGGTAAAATGAAAACATTGCGTAAGCAATTAGGAGTTTTAAGATATAACTGTGCTGATTCTTTAGACCGCACGAACTTGGCTGGCTTTTTTGTCGCCGTACAATTACTCGCCGAGCAAACGAAACGTTTAGGCTTAGCAGGCGTAGTGACAGATCCAGAAGGAACGGTTAGAAATTCAGTGAAGTTTCAAGAAAAAGCAAAAGAAGATGTGTTTCTTCGTAGCACGGATACCGATTTGAACGATAGATTGCCCGAAGGATGGGAATCAAGAATGGATGCTACGTCGGGTAGAACTTTTTACATAGATCATAACTCGAAATCAACTTCTTGGGCCTTGCCTGAAGATTTCATTTCAGAAATTGAGTATGAAAAGAGAGAAAGAATAGCGAAACGTGAAGCAATTAAAGAACGTCGTAAGAACGATGCGTTGACGCTTTTGAGAGAAACAGAAGAAGCGGAGAGAAAACTGTTTAATATGGATCTCAACTCAAACGCGTATGAAAACACGATGTTTCCTTCAGAGCAAGACTCTTACGTTTGGCTCGAGCGTTCCGTGGATACTTTAAGAATGAGCATGTCTCATCGCGCCTTATCGGCCGCTTCTGAAGTGTACTTACAGAATGGGGATTTGCACGCTTTGGTGTACACGTCGACTCGCGCGTCACATACGGCTATGATGCACCTCCTCGATTCAACGACAAGTCACGAAAGTAATTCGCGCTTCAAGTCTTCACAGTCTACGGCTTCAAATTTGAGTATTAGCGTGCAAAGACGATTCGTGAATTTAGTATCAGACGGTTTCCGTCAAACTCAGTTTGAGTTATTCTTAGGACTGCGGAGGAAACATTATTTTCCGAGTTTGTGCGAAGATTGGAATGATGAAGAAAATAGACTCTTAAAGTCTCGGAAACCGTATGGCAATATTCTAACAGCACCGAGATGTGCTATAGATTTAGTTCAAAACGATGACATTCTCAACGCAGACTCATTCTTTATAGGTGAAGAGTCTGGCTTATCGGATGCTCATCAATATTCGGTAGATACAAACGGTCCTGGTGAATCTGTTTCGGTGAAACAATTTTTCAAATCTGTTTGGCCGTGCCCACGCAGCTCGCGCTCCGAGTCACTTATTTATGAATTTCGAGATATAAAAAAATCTACTGCTAGAAAAATTAGTGCTGGTGTTATTGAGAACTGGCTGTTGTTGACCGATCCCAAAGGAGCGAATGAAAGGTTTGCGCCCGGTAGCGTTCGCGCGACATTTCTCTCTGCGAATAAGAAGGACAAGTTTTCTGTTTTGTTCAAAATTCCGAAAATCCCGACGCATGCAACGATGGCTTTTCCTATCGCTGAGTGCGCCGGTCCATTCGAGGCCGAGGAAGGAATGTGGAAGTACAGCTATAAAAGAACGGATGGAAATTTTGATGACGTTGATTTCTACACGCAAGAAGGGATGGCTGATTATTTGCCTGACGATGACGATATAGAAAGTTCATCATCATCCGAACATTCGAAATCAAAGTTGAAGTTAACATTTGAGCCTAGAACGATCGGAACTTCGCCTTCGGCGTTGGCGCTTACTATGGCTCTCGGACGCGTGGAAATTCTCGGCGGTGACTATGAATCTCAATCGATTTCTACAAAAGGGCAAGATGATGATAATAATAATAATAAATATGACGAAGACGACGACGAAGACGAAGTAGGTACTTTAAGTCCTGAAGATGAAGCATACCTCACACAAAATTTATCTTTAGATGCGTTTGAGCGCGTTGCGGTTGAGATTGTTGAGCACGCGAGCGAGCAAAATTTCGAAGAACGTTTGAATGCAAATTTGATGCTTGAAATATTGCGATTACGCCTTCGCTTAACTTCTCGATTTCGGGATTCGAAATTCGCAAACTTAAGAAATGTAGACCCAGATAAACTTGATCCAACGATTATGTTACGAACGAGAAGAGCGCGTAGAATCTTGGAAAATCTTCGGATTCAACGCGAGAACCCTCCTGTGAAGCAGTCAATAACTCATTCAACTTCGTCGGGGAATATTGCATCTTCTTCGAAAGATAATATGATGATTACTCGCTCACCAGAAAAGGACCAAACGATGAGCCGATCGAAAACACCAATACTCGGTGGTGCCCTAACGTCTTCCGCGAGTTTGACGTCTGTCGCAACAGCCGCTGCTTCTAAATTTGCCGGTTTCGCGAATTCAATTGCAAACAGCGCTGGATCAAAAGTACTCGGCAGTAGCTTGGGTGATAGTTCGTTTCATGGAAGTGACAGTTCAATTCTTGCGCGAAGTATACATTCTCCGCCCAGTAACTATAATGGACAATCTTCTTTTGATAGCAATAACAATAACAACAACAACAACAACTATTCTAGTCAGTCGCCGATAATGTTGATATCTCCAATTTTGGAAGAAAAGAAGCGCATGGATGATGAAAACGAGCGACGCGTTTTGACAAAACTATCAGTCATACGTCATTTGGCTAAATCTATGGATGAATTCTCGGATGTTCTTTCTCAAAGTTCGTCGTTCGCGAACTCGCGCTTGTCGCATGATTTCGAGTCGCCTTCGTCCACGCGCGTTCATAACGAAGACAAGAAAACGGACGACACCGCAGAAGCGATAGTCGAGGAACTGAAATCGCGATCGAGAGTAAAGCGTGAACGCGTTAAAGATGTTTTGGAGGAAACTCTAGACAATGCACAATTTCTGACTTTACGCGGTCGTCACATTTACTGCTCAGTCGCGTTCACGGCTTCAAAATCGCACATGTTAACGCAAAAGAAGACCGTCGAAGCGACTTCCTGGATCGAAGCCGACGGGTTCAAGTTCATGCCACCACCGATTCCAGTTCTCACATCATCAACAACAACACAAACATCGTCACAATCACCTCTCTTCTGGTTCATCCGCGTCTCCTTATTCACAGACGACGACTTCAACATCACCGAACACGTCGGCGACTTCTTAATACCAATCATCAAAAACTCTCAAAGGACGCAACTTTGTTTCGATTTCGACGGTCGTAAATCTTCGCGAGCGTTCGTCTTCGAACTCTGCTGTCGCTCGAACTTGAACGGCAGCAACGCTATCAATAACAACATCAGCCGCGCTCCCATTCATCAGCACGTTTATCATTCGCTGATGTCAAGAGTTCATATGTTTCGTTACGTTCCAGAACATTAGCTTCATAAAAATTTAACTCACGCATGTAACAAAATTAGTAGCAGTCACTGAAGAATCAGAATCCTCCTAAAATCACGAATTCCGCCTCATTCCTTTTAACGGCGAATAACAGGAAAACAAACGATTAACTGATATAATGCTCGTTAATCAACAAAACGTACTCACGAATCGTGATCTCGACGCGATGAACAGATTTCTTCACTCGAAAAGTTACGTGAACAGAGTGAGCAGAAATCTTTCGCTATGCGCTTCCTCCTCTTCGCCTTCTTCCAATTCCAATTCTTCCCGTTTTGGAAATAAATATCGAACAAGCAAGGATCGAAACGAAGAAGAAGAAGACGAGAATAGTAAACTAAAGAATAGGATCGCGAGGAAAATCGCGATCGTTGGAGTGAGCGTGCAAATCTTAGGCATGGCTTGTTTTGAGAGCGATAGAGCGAGTGCGTTAGTTGATCGGTTCGATCTGCAAGAGAACGTGCGACAGCGAGAGGAGGTTTTCTCAAACAGCGATTTGCTGAGGAAGACGAAGATTGGTGAAGCGAAATCGAGCGAACGTTGGTCGTTCGATGTATCGACGACAGAAAGTAGAACTAGCGAGAAAGTACGGGAGAACGAAAAAACAAACGCAGCAGTAGCAGAACTAGGCCGAGACTTCTTCACGGATTTCCAGATCTTCATCGCGAAAGAGCCCCCGGTCGCGGTTGGTTTTCTGTTCTTATTTCTATTGAACGGTATATGGGGCGTGATCTTCACTTTGTTCATACGCGAGACGTCCTCTGGCCCAGGCGGCGAGTTCGGGAAAGGCGTCGTCGCGTTAAGGAAGGAAATCGTGAAAGGTATATTCAAGTTCTTCGGTGGAGCGGTGGGTAGATTCACTAAAAATGATTAAAAAACGCTCTCTCTCTCTCTCTCGCGCTCGCGCGCGCTCGCGCGGTATAAACGTAAACGCTCGACGTCGAAGTCGTCGTAGCGCACGGCAACTGCACGTAATTAGTCTCTCAGCGATAAAATAGCTTTATAAATGTATAAAACTTACATCATCATCATTTAACGCATCACGGTACTCGCTACTGTTACGACGCCATTCGTCTCTCGCGTAAAACCCGAATTCGCGTTCGTCTCGGTCCAAAACAACAAACGCTTTTTTAACTCAACGAGCTGTTTGATCAACGACTTCCTCATTCTTAAACGCGATAATTAAATAGGTATAAGTCTCGAGAGGGCAAAAGATCGAAACTAAAACAAAAAGGAAATCGAATCGAATCGCAAGACAGAGCGATGAACGAATCTGCGCACGGTCTATCGCACGCGCCGATCGATTACATGCGCCAAGGTCTCGAAGGATCGAATGGTTCCAATCCGCATGGCACTAAACACGCAGTTGAGAAGATCCAAAACGAACAGAATCCATACAAGCTCTCGGAACAACGGAAGAACGCGCTGGCGAACGTGTACGGCATAGCCTTACCGGCACAAATGGACATCGAGCGTCAGATCCTCGCGAAAGTGGAGCGATTACCGAACCAGTGTCAAAGAAGTAAACGATTTGGCTTAGAGATCTTGAGTGGGAACGTGGACAAGATCGGATTCGAGGATTACTTAGGCTTAAGCGAGACGAGGCCGGAGTCGAGGATGACGCAAACGACGCATGAGATCATGGAACAGAGGCTCGGGTTAGGTTTAAGTGGACCGCGCGGGCGATAAATTTTAGGTAACTGTGTGTATATATATATACTAGTTAAATATTAGAGAGAGAGGGAGAGAGTGTGTGATGGAGCGCGAGTCAAAACGGCGAACGATCCCAGCGACGCAGTGAGCTTTGCAACAATAAAGAATGGTTTTGCAAAGACCACGAGCTCTTTTATGACGGTTTGTGGAGTTTACAAAAGTTCTCCATCATCGTTGCAAAGGTGATTGCATGGTTGGGATCGTTCGCCGTTGAAAGCGCTTCACGGCAGTCGTCGATACATGAACATAGTACACTGTAGTACCAAATAATAATAATAATAATAATAATAATAATAATAATACAAATAATAATAATAATAATAATACAAATATAGTACAAATACAAATCAGGCACAGATTCTTTACGCTACCGCCTCACGTAAGCCGCAGTCACCAACATAGCCTCAAAATCGCACTCGTTCGTCTCGTTCGCTCTCACGACTGCGAAATCGCATCTCCTCTTCGAGAGCAATCTCTTCCTTTGCTCGCACTCTCTTTCGCGAACGACTTCGATCCTCCTCCTTAACTCGCGCGCTTTCTCCTTGGCTACCTCGATCTTCTTCTTCGCACTCAAAAAATCACCTCGTTCCCCGTCT
>Ga0115001_10001215_pt1 | contig 19962 bp, 17 predicted proteins | sample ArcticOcean_MG_C_12_FD_89869 | JGI IMG/M metagenome (GOLD analysis project Ga0115001, IMG submission 89869) | Marine microbial communities from western Arctic Ocean - ArcticOcean_MG_CB8_130 | ecosystem: Environmental > Aquatic > Marine > Oceanic | place: Arctic Ocean: Canada Basin | collected... | reverse complement strand
GTTGACCGACCCACGGACGGCACGAAACGCACCGCGAAGCAACCCGTGAGGCGCACGGGGTTAGGCGCCGATGTCGCACATCACCAAGCCGACGTCAAATCCTTTTTCTCAGATGCCGAATCCAACTCCAGACGCGGTGGACGTGTTCCATTTGTGCGGCGCGACGAACATGACAAAGTCGGGGAAGGTGACCGAGGTATTGGACACGGATTTAGGCCGCAACGTAACACAAGTCAACGGCGACGTCCCGAGCGCGCACTTCCTGAAACTCCCGAAGATCGGTAAACCGCCGTTGGCGCTGCGCGGTGGGTTCGTGTATTTCCAGGTACGTTGTAGGGGCTTTCCCAAATCAAGAGACGATTGTTTTGCCGGTTGTCCAGAGTACTCACTGTTTACTACATACATCACAAGTGCACTGTTCGGGCCGATTATGCTAAGTGCACTGTTTACTCTACCCAATCCCCCATACCATTCTACTTGGTGCCACTCGCGACTGACACTTTCTTTTATTCATCTCAGCTCAAGCTATCCCCCGCCCAGGTTTTCGTTGCGGCGGTTGACGTGGTGTGCGTTAGTTCGACACGCCGAACCGTTTCCAACGCCCGGACCTCCTACCTGGTGGGCAAGAAAGTCGTTACGTTGAAAGTGTCGAACTTGTTCGACTCAAAACGGGATAAACCGAGTAAAGGAAAAGAGGGGCTCGGCGCCGAGAAAACGGAGAGCGGCTTTGGCGATTCTTCAGTCACCACGTTCTACCCTGAAAAAAAAGGCTGGTTCGTGTTGAGAGTGGACGTTAACGCGTCACTACGTACGGTCAACGAGGAACTGGTTTTCGAATCCATCAAGGGGTTTCAGGTAGGCGGCAGAGTTTCGGTGCGAAATATCTTCGTCAGCCGCGACGCGCTGGACGAAGAATCGCGGCCAAACGCAATGGCGCTGACCTCGAAACCGGGCGTGGAAGTGGTTTGGGTCGATCCCGGGCCGGTGGACTTGACCGGAAGTTTTTACGGAGTGAAAGGAGACGAACTTTGCGAAAAAGAAACACCAGCCAGTGATGCGGGTATCGAGGGACACGATGCGCGAAACACGAGTCCGCGTCGCGAAGTGTCGACGAACCCGTTTGCGCGAAAGGCTGAGACGAACCGAAAATCGGCAATGGAAAGCGTCACCGCCGCGGCCGGCGGTGTGTCCCTCACCGAACAACCCGTTCCGGACGTCACGAACCTCCGTTCCGGACACGCAAGTCACGATACGACGTTTCCAAACGACGGGTTCGAAAGCACGGGCAAACAGTCTGCTCCGGTTAAAAGTGCGACGCGAATTCCACAAACCACTCCAAGCGCGCTTACGCTGCACACGGTGTTAGGCGCTTCCTGCGTTTCTCCAACCTCGTTAGCCGTCGTCGGGTCAACCGCGGCGTACGCGTGCGACAAAGCCGTGGTGGTGCGTGACGTTTCTGGTGGCGACGAGTCGAACGCGAACGGCGACAGCGGTATCACAGGTAACCGCCCCTCTGGTTCTATGAGCAAACAGTCGCAACAAATCCTGCTGGGCCACACGAGGTTCGTGAAGTGCGTGGTGTTCTGCGAAACCGGCGATACCCTGGTGACCGCGCAAATCGGAGGTTCGCCTCTTGTCATAGCGTGGCGCCGCTTGGGCGGTACTGATGATACGACAGCCCCAAAGTACGTCCGCTTCGCGACCCTGCACCTGGTGGATTTTGAAAGTTTAACGTCCCTGGACGTTTCCAGGGACGGCGCCAAAGTCGCGGCGGTCGGGGTTTTGATGAATAATAACTCAAGACCTTTTCTTAAGAAAGAAAAGGACGGGGACAACGAAAACGACCAGCAGCACTCGGCAGTGGAGCTGTGGGACCTGGCACGTTCTACGCGACTTGGCCGGTACGCTTCGGACAAAAAAACAACCCAAGCCAAGTTTTCGCGGTTTCGAGACCAAAACAACACCCTGTTCGCCTGCGGCGACGGGTTCATCGACGAACTGACCCTTGAAAACGGTTCGTTGGTTCCCAAAACGGTCGTTTTGGACACACTTGACTTGGGTTCGTTACTCGTGGTTAGTGACGAGAAAGGCGACCTGCCTGAAAACGATTCTCCGTACCACTTCACCACTCTGGCGTTTCACGAAGAGAGCGGTGGGAAATACGTGTTCGCCGGCACCAAACGCGGTGCGGTGGTGAAACTGAGTTTGGGGGATTCTTTGGATGATACGGATGATAACTCTGAAAACGACCTCGTTTCTGCCTGTGTCCCTGTGTGTGCTTTTCAGTTGCACGACGCGTTGATCAACTCGTTGGCGTTTTGCGCCGTGGACGGAAAAGGCTTCGCGGCGACGTCGTCGGACGACGGAACCGTGAAAGTGTGGCCGTGCGATTTCGGAACCGCGCATTTAGTGGAAGCGACTCACGGAGCTGGCGTACGCGTGGTAAGCGCGTGTTTTTCACTGGATCAGTCGGACTCTCTGGAGGTCATCACCGCCGCTACGGACGGGTCGATCGGCCGATTGGACGTGTGGAACCGTTGCTATTCTTTTTTGGCGCAATCGGTTTCGGGAGGCCGCGCGAAAATAAACGCAATCGCGAACGACCCGGTCCACCAAAAAATAGTCGCGATTGCGTGCGACGACGGCGTCGTGCGCGGCATAGACGTCTCAGACCGCGTCGGTGCCACACTGTTTACCTGTCGCGACGAAACCAAAAACGTTTCGCGAAACGAAAAACCCGAGCGCGCGACGAGTCTCGGGTTCCGGCGGCGACTCGACGGTTCCCAAAAAAACCCAGAAAACAACACCGTTAGCCGGTTAGCCGTCGGGTACAGCTCAGGGGTGGTTCGCGTTTTCGATCTTTCGTACGGCGAAACCGAGCCGTCCGTAGGTACCGTAACTAAAGTGCCTAAAGTTACGGTTACGTTGGTTTCAGTCATCGCGGACGCGCACGAATCCGGGTTCGCGGTGGACGCCGTTGTTTGGGCGGGGCCTTGGCACGAAAAGGTATTCAGCGCCGGACGGGACGGGTTCCTAAGCGTTTCCGAAGAAACAAAAGAAGAAGGTACCGACGGCTTCTTCGCGAAAAGCCGCGTCCGCGTTTCTCACAAAGGGAGTGAAGCGGCTTCGTGCGTTTCGAAATGCGGCGCCTTTGTGTTTGTCGCCGCGTGTCCCGGGTCGTCTTCGTCCTCGGCGGCGGCGACGGGCGTCGCCGAGAAATCGTCGCACGTGTTGTGCTTCCACGCGGATACCCTAACGTTGGTGCCCAAAACCTGGCGAAACCAGCGAGGTGGGATTTGCGCCATCGCAGTGGTTGACGAAAGGTTTGTTTTACTCGCGGGAAATGACCTCGCGGCGGTGGTGAGTCACCACTCCATCACGAGTTTGTTTGAATTTGGAAAAAATGGAAAACAAACGCTGTCGCAAACGCAAACGAACCTCTCCCCCGAGGCGTTGCTCGCAAACGCGATTGCGCCGACTGCGGTGAGGCGAAACTGTCACGCCACCGGAAGAGACGATACTTCACGAGGTGCTTCTTCGTCGAGTAACTCGTGGTCATCGCGAGCCATCACCGGTATCGGGTACGACGGTAAAAACGGCACGGTGATAACAAGCGGCGCGGACGGTACGATTTTCGCGGTTCGCGCGACGGACGCGAGTGACCCGGCGCTGCTTGGAATCGGGGACGACGACGACGATTCGTATCCGTCAGCAGGCAAAACGACGCACACCAGCCGCGGCCAGCGGTTCGTCAGCCCTCACCAACGCGTGAGCGGCTTGGCCGTTGTGGCGAACGAAACCGAAACTGCAAACTTCGAAACCGAAAACTCCGTGGCGGTTACCTTCGGCGACGGCGACGCGATTTGCGTGTGGTGCGTCGAGGGTAACGATTCGGGTGATACGGAGCACGTACGTAAGACGGCCGAGCCGGTCGAAACGCCGTTCCCCGAAAAAAAGGCGTTTGGGCTGAAAGAAACGACCGCAGATGCGGTTTCCACCGGGGACGACGATTCCGATTCGTCGCGAGAAAATAACAACGAGTCGCGTCGTTCGCGGAACCCGATCACAACCTCCGGGTTGGACCTCGTGGCGCACGAACCGTGGTTCGGAGGGAGTGGCGGCGGGTTCGGGTTGAGCACAGACGGGTTTGGGTTGAGTGGCGACGAAACACGAAACAAAAATTCAGACGTATGGGCAAACAGCGCGTACCCGACGCGCACGCTGGGTTTGAGCGTCGGCACCGCCGCGGCGAAGCGCGAGGTGTCCGAAAACGCCGCCGCGGTGGCGGCGTCCGCGGAATCGCCAAGCGCGTTTTTCATGCCACACCTCGGCGCGCTCGTGTACGCCACTGGGAACGAGATTTTAATCGAACGCCTGGGCGGGGACAAAACGCAAGCGTTTCTGCGAGGCCCTCACGTCACGCGAATCACCGCGATTGCGCGACACGCTTCGGGTGAAGTGCTGATCTCGGCGTCCGCGTCGGCGTCTACTGGAAATGAATCCGCATCCGACTCTTTGAGTGATTCGGCTTTGATTTGCGTCTGGGACTTACGCACGGGAGCGCTTCTTCAACAAATGAGTCACGCCACCTGCGGCGGCGTCATAACCACGCTGGCGTTTTCACCGAGCGGCGAGTATTTGCTCGCGACAGGACAAGACCCGGCCGGCGCGATTAAGGTTTTCAAAAGGCGAAGAACTGGTATGGGCGACCAGTCAGAGATAAAATACAAATACGAATCGGTATATTCCACGCCCACACCCTCGCCCCTCGCATCTGGGGCGTGGCTCGGTGACACCGCCTTCGTGGTGGTGGGCGTGGACGGCGCCACCCAGTTTTCGGTGGAAAGAAAGCAAGGCGATGACGGAGCGTCTGACGACTGCTCGTTTCGCCGCCGGGAGTTTGCGTTTCAGGAACAGACGAAGACAAAACCCTCACCGTTTCATTCGTCGACGAAGACAAAGCCGAAACCCGCCGCGCCCGTGTGCACCGCAATCGCGGTCGCGAGCGACGGGAGCGTTTTCGTGGGCGACAGCAAAGGAACCGTGTGGGGATGTGGTGCTCCGCGAAACACGAGTGATACGCGCGACGGGTACGGTGCGGGGAACTACGACTTCGTTGCCCGGTTAACTTTACGCGTACTACGCGCCGGATACGCCGGTGCCGAACCTGAAACGGATTCAAATTTATTTCCCCAAGGCGAAGCGGTCACGGCGCTTTGCGCGTTTGGCGGTTTCGGTGGCTTTGGCGGAGAGGGCTCGACTCGCAAAGAACCGCTCGGTCTTTTCGTGGGCTCCGCGGTTCGCGCGAGGGTTTTGCGCCGAAACGGAGCGCGTGAGCAGTCGCAAGGAAAGGAGCGCCACGCAAAGCCACACGACATCGCCTCGAACTGGTCCGAGCAAGGCGAACTCGTCTTGGACGGCGCCGTGGTCAGCGCGAGCGTGTCGAATGACGGAAACTCACAAACTAAATCCAAATCAAGGGACGGAAACTCACAAACTAAATCCGTTTCAACGTCTGGAAACTCACAAACTAAACCCAACAACGCCGACGCCGGTTTCGTCACATGCACCACCAGCGCCGGTTCGGCGTGGAGCGTGTGTTTGTCCACCGGCGTGGCGCGGGCGCTGGCGCACGCGCACCCCACGCCGGTGCGCCACATAAGCGTTAACTCGTTTCCCTCAGGATTGTCCTCGCTTGTCACGTGTACTGACGACGGCGTCGGGAGGGTTTTCGATTGCGGGTCAGGCTCTAAAAGCCTGGAGCTGTGGAACGGCGACAACGACGGGGACGACGACGAAAAAAATGAAATCGTCCGAGGATCGGCGTCGCCGTGCGGCCGCCGCGTCTGTTTCGCCCGAACCAACGGCTCGGTTTCCGTGGTGGAGATGGGTGACACAAGACTTGACATTTCGGACTCAAGAAACGATTCAAGAAATGAGTTAAAAACAACCGGTTCCGTCACCGCGAGCCTCCCGTGTGTCTTCACGCCGCACCCGCTCGGCGGCGAGATCGTTTGTTTGGCGTGGATGCGGCGGAGTGGCGTTGTTTGTGGTGCATCAACACCCACCAGCTACGTGTTGCTCACGGTCTGCGTCGACGGATCGGTTTCCGTGACTGAATTCGACGATACGGACGGATTCGATGACACGGGTGGTGCGCGTAACCGGGGTAACACCAGCGCTACTCCACGCACAAAAACGAAAACCACCGTTTTGGTCACCGGCGGTCCGGGCGGCGTCCGGCCGGTGCTGGCGGCTTCCGTGGACGCGAGCGTCTCGCCGACGCGCGTGGCGCTGGCCAGACGGGACGGGGTGACCGTTTTGGCGGTGCACGAAGAGTTCGGGGCATCACGGACTAATTGCCCATACAAAGCCGTGGTGTCCTTCGAGTTTGAGACAAATTCGATGGGGATCGAACTCGTGACGCATAACTCACAAGGCACAGGGTCTTACCACGAAGACAAACGAGACCACCAAAAGAACCGCGCCGCGTGCGCTTGGTCGCCCTCCAACGCGGGGGTTTTGTTCTTCGCGACGAACGGCGCGCTTGTCGCGATTGACGTGCGAAACACGGGTTTCCCCGGGAGCGGGTTCGTTGGGGATCGAACCGACGCAGTGCGGGTTGTTTCTCTGCAAGGGGATGGCTTACCACCCAACGACCCCATTGTTAGCTTAGCAGTCACGAGTTCACCAAGAGGTGATGGTGATTACGTCTCAATCGGTTTTGAAAACTCGGTTTTGTTTTGCGAAATCGGCGGGTGCGAAACGGCGGGGTTTCCGGGCGCGTCGAAACCCGCGACGCCGATTGTCCCGAAACGAGTCGCGGTGTGGCACTGCGGCAGGGACACGCACGTGACGTCGGTGGCTTGGCAGAGCGACGAAAGTGTCGAGTTAAGTAACCAAGAGAACGCAAAAACCACCGCATGGGTCGCGGCTGGCGAAAACGTGCACGCGTTCGTGTTTTGATGGTACGAATTTTGAGTGCAATTTTGATAACAACTTTTGTTTCGTCTTTGGGCAAGGGTTAATATCCCTTTGCAAAGTCGTTTCAAACGTTCTTTCATCACCTCCCGCACAAACAATCGGGTCTTCACTTCCGTACCACGACTCGTGACTCACGGGAACCTTCAGAACTGCTCGTCGTCGGTGCTGGCGCACGCGCGTTCCATTTCAATCTCGTCCTTTGTCATGGGCGGCGGTTGCAGCAGCTTTTGCGAGCCGAACGACGGCACGCGCCAGGATCGTTTTTTTTCGACACCGCCGCCGGGGAGATTTTTTTTGCGCGTCTCGCCGCTCGGCGCGTACTTGTCGCCGCCGCCGCCGTTTTCGCGTCGTTGGCTTTTTTTCCGCTTTTGTTTGACTTCCGGGTTGTCGTACAAGTCAGATCCCCCGTGGTGCATATCGTACGCTTCGATCAAATCGTTGAGACGTTTTTCCTCGTCGTCCGCGTCCGCCTCGGCGTCCCCGAGTTCCTTGTTTTCGTCGTAGGAAAGCGATTTTTCTATCTTCGCTTGAGTCTTTTTCCCAGGTTGCGCCACACCAGGATCGGACGCTTTGAACACCGCCATGCCGTTGTCCGCGTCGCTTCAGTTCCTCGAACCGAGCCGCGCGAACAAACCTTCGCGTTTCGGTTTCAACGAGCTCGAGGTACCCACCACCGGCGCCTTCACAAGCGCGCGTCGCTCGTCGCTGGATTTCATCGCCAGCGCGATGAGTCTTGAAAGGTTACCTTTCTTCGTGACCTCGCTTCGCAGTTTCACCGCGGGCGCGCTGACCTCCGCCAGTTTCGTCCATAAATCAAACGCAGGCGCCACGACGTGCTGGTAGTTCCGCACGAGTTTGCGAAACTCATTAACCGTGACCCGCCCGTCGCCGTCGGCGTCCACGTCTTTGATGATTTGGTCCAAACCCTGTTTTTTTTTTGGAAAAGAAAAGTAAAGTGTCAGTCTCTCGTAACGTGTATGAGTAAATCAGGGAGGCGGTGTGTGGTGATTAAGAAATACGTACCTTGGCCATCCCCCCCGTGCCGCCGAAGTTCGCCAGCCCGCGGCCTTTGCGCATCCCCCCGTCGCCGATGATCCGGCGGGGTTTACCTCCCTTGGCGTGTTTTTGAGAAGCTTTGGGACCGCTCCCGTTTCCGTGTTTGTTCCCGCGGCGTCCGTGTTCTTTCGGGAATTTAACCTCGACTTCAGTCACGTCCCCGTCCCCGCGAAAGTACGTAGCGCCGAGGGCTTTAGGAGTTTTAAAGAGAAGTGTCAGTATTGTATGGTCAAACAGTCGTTGGATTTGGGAAATGCAATACAAACCTTCTCGGAAGTCGTCCTTGCTCATGCTCCCGTCCCCGTCCGTGTCGAACAGCCGCCACGCGAAATACACGTGCTCGTCTTTCCGTCCCCGGTTGCGGAACTGGGAAAGACACACGATGAACTGATACGATAGAGCCGAAAGTGTCAGTCTCGTATATGCAATCAGGGAGGCGGTGTGTGGTGATTGGGAAATACGCACCTCGAATGGCGACAACACGCCGTCGCCCGACACGTCGAAAAGGGAAACCAGCCTGGCGCGACGCACGAGAAAGGGTCAGTCCCTTCCGTCTCGTGCTGGGCGATTTTCGTACAGTGGGTAAACAGTGTTGTACTGATGGTGCACTTATTGTGTTGGTAAGACGTTTGCCGTGACTGCGCTCCGTATGTGGCAGGTAAACGGCCGGTGTCTGGATTTGGGAAACACAACACGCACCTCGGCAAAAACGGGTTGCTCGTCTCCACATCCACGGTTCGGGCGAACTCCAGCACGTTCACCTCCCCGTCCTTGTCCCTATCCGCGCGTTTGTACATATCCATGCATCGTTGGGCGGTTCGTTTGCTGCACCCCAGGTGCTGTGGTGAGTTGGGAGGTTGTGTGAGACGAGGTATGGGGAACGGTCGGGTCAGTGTGTCGTTTCGCACGTTCCGATGGCAACAACGAACGGAACGTGCCAATGTCAACAACGACGACATGCGTCAAGACAAGACCTACCGTAAGCGTGCTGCTCGTTTCCTCCAGCTCCCGGTTGTACCTCTCCCGCGCCGCACCGTGCGGGTCAGTCACGAACCCACCGGCGCTGAAACACGCGCCCATCCCGCGTGCGGCGAAAGAGTGTTGACACCCGCTGGCTGTTGGCCTCCCAAATGTGGTCCCATGTCAAAAAATTATCGGAGCGAAAAAGAGGAACCACTCTTTTTCTCATTATCAGAGAGCCTGCGACAGATCCGGTCGCGCCCCCTCTCGGTGTCCTGCCCCTGTGGGCGCGAAACCGCTATCTCGCGATGAGCGGTTTCTCCCTAGGGGACACGTCCGTGACGACCACGTTGAAGTACGGTTTAAACGCGGCGGCGGGCGGAAAGAAGGGCAAGGAGGTTAAACCCCGACAAGTGGCGCGCCCCATCGCCGCGTTCGCGGATGCGGACGATGACGCCGCTGTCGATTTGACGAACGCGGCTGAGATGCACCGGCGGGGGAACGACGAGGTTTCCAGGCAGCAGCAGGCGGCGCTTACCGACACACGGGCCATCGCGCTCCGGCATCAAGCCCTAGCGGAAGACGCGTCCGTGTTTGAGTACGACTCGCACCACGACACCAATCAGTCGTTGAAAAAACAAAAGATGGAAACCAAAGACGAGGAGCGGACCCTGCGAAAAAGCCGGTACGTCGAGACGCTTATGGCGAAACGGGACGAAAGAGAAAAAGAAGAAGAGATTCTTAAAGAACGGCGCCTGTTGAAAGAACGACAGAAAGAAGACCACCTGTACGGGGACAAGGAGAAGTTCGTCACCGCCGCTTATAAAGAGAAACTCGCGAAAGACGCGGTTTGGCAAAAAATAGAGGCCAAAAAGGACGCGGCGGAGACCGAGGAAGCCGTCGTCGGTTCGAAAAACATCGCCAGCTTTTACGCGCATTTGATGAACGGGAACACGGCTGCTACGGATGCGGTGGCTACCCCGGAACTTGTCACTGACACGACCGGTGGCGACGCGTCGGCGGAAACGCGCCGCGCCTCTGCGAGACGAAATGACAAGGCAGACTTAGATGGAAAAAAAACTGAGTACGATGAGTTGGATCGAAGAAAAACTGAGCACGCGAACGAGACTGGGTGGCATACGCGTGAAACGAAAACGAACGCAACAGGTGATGCCGAGGCAAAGGAAAGGGAAAAGGAAGCGGCTGAAAAAACAGCCACTTTGGAAAAAAGAGTCGAAAAAATACGAGACGCGCGCGAGCGGTTCTTGGAACGGAAACGGAAACGGGTTTAGGGTTTATTTAGCTCAACGAGTTTGCTCGGGGTCACGCAAAAGTTTCATCGTTTGATGTGAGTCACTCCCAAAGTTTCATCACTCGCCGCCGTTGAACGTTTTCCCCAGTTTCTGTGCGATCAGTTCCAGCCAGACTTTCTTGCACCCAGGGTCAAGCGGGAACAAGTGCGTGCCGTTTTGGATTTCGTGGTGGTCGTGTTGGGGCGGCGTTGTTAAACCTTGCAGCGTCAAGTTAACAAACGTTATGCTTCCGTCTTCGTATGCGCAAACAGTCTCGGCCGGCCGAACAAACCGACCCCAGTCCAACACGTTTTGTTTCGTGATCATGGAATCGTCCGTGCCCCTGGACGTTACCAGGGAAACGCCGCGGAGCGCGTCAGGAAAACACGATTCTTCAGTCGACGCCTTTGTCTTTTCCGCATCACTTTTCCCACCAAACTCGTATTCGTCGAACAGCGAAAAGTCCGACCTCAGCAGGGGTTCGAACATCGGCCATACGTGTGGTTTGAACACGTCTTGCGCCACGCCCCACCGGACGCACTCTTTCCGAAACTCGAAGTCGTCAAGAGCCGAGTTTACTCTCCACGGCCTCTTGTCGAACGCCAGGTCGGGCGAAGGGAACCCGGAGAGGAAGGCGATTTTCGGAGCCGGGAACCCTTTGGTTGTTAAGGAAAAGTGTCAGTCTTGAGTCTATGGGTGTGCTGTATTGTGAGTGAGTAACTACGGGCGGACAATCGGCAAAACAGAGTCGTCCGGGATTTGGTGAAACGCCCTCCGGCCGTACCGTTTTTTTCGCAAAGCGCACAAAACTCAAACGCCAGCCAGGTCCCGAGACTGTGCCCGATCACGACCCAAGGCACTGCGGTGTCGAGGGAAGATGATTCTGAATCTGCATTTGAATCATCTCCAAGGTTATCGAAGAAAAATATCCGCCCAATCACGTCGAGCAACTGTTTCGCCGCCGCTCGGGCCGAAGGGACCCCGTTTTCCTTTCCCCGGGCCGCGCGTCCCGGGAGCTGCGGCGCGAAGACGTGCGTGTCATTCAATCGGGACCACTCCAACAAAGCAGACGGAGTGGACACCAGCTTTCCCCCCACCCGGCTCCGTTCGTTCGTAAACAAGTCCTCCGCGTTGCCCGCGTTGGGCCAACACAAAACCCTGGCGGTTGGTTTTCGGTTGTGGACACTATTCGTGTCCGTATTCAAGCCCGGTGGTAACACGCCCTCCACCCCGAAGCCGTTCGCGCGTTCGAACCCAGGGAACCAGGTTTTCAGGGTTTGAAGGGTGGGGATTGGGTAGTGACTGGCGGGTGGGCGTCGCGGCGGTTTTGGGGTTGCCTTTTCAGGCCCGGTTTCAGTCTTTTTTTTGCTGTCGTCCCCAGCACACATCCCCGAATCATCACCACCTCTTTCTTCGCGATAGTACTTCTTGATTTCGGTTTCGCTCCAACTCCTCGCGGCGGTGTCAGGCGGGGGTTTGACTTCCGGGAATTCCTCCCCCAAAATCTCAAGCAGGTTCACGTTTCGCACGAACGTTTGGTCGTCCGCGTCGCACCGAGGGAGGATTGGGAGGATGTCGTTTCGCGCAGGCCCATCTTCGGCGACGACACCGACACCTGTGGGATCTCGCGTGGCACTGGAAGGGGACATCGAATTCGGGTCCGTGGAGACGGGCTTGGAAGACATGAGGCTTGGACGTGGTGTCACTCCGGAAACGGGTTCCGTGGCACCGCGTGTTGTGGGTCTTGAAGTGACGAGTGATGGACGAGACCTCGCGCGTGCCTCGGAGATGACGAGGGAGACGAAACGCGCCGAGAACAAAACAGAAAACGCCTTTGCGAATCGAGTCCCAGCTTACCGGTCAAATCGACCGATCAACCTTTTTAGGCCGATCAGTTATTTTTGCCAACCGAGACCTCTGACCGATAAAACCTTTCTTTGACCGATGAATAACCGAAAAGTCGTCAAACTTTCCGTTGAAAGGATGCTTCCCAGGAAAATGACAAAAGAAATGCATTTCCGCTCGTTCCACGACGCGCATTGCGTCGCGCGTTTGCGAGTCGCGACCGCTTTGCGAGGTTTCGCGGCGACCCCGCCTGTGTCACGGGCCCACGCGCACCGTTTCGGCGACTTCGGTGCGACAGCGGGACACGCGCCGGGTAAGCGAACGCGGTGTGGATTCCACGATTTGGCAGAGTAGCGCTACGCCGATTTGCGTTGGTTGACCGGAATTGCGCATCTTCGTTGCATCGCAACGTTCGCGTCGCACCATGTCAACGCCCCTTTCCGCGAACGCGCGTACGAAAGAACGAGGGTCGGGTGCTTGGACGGGTATTTCCACGGAAACGGATGACGGCGGCGACGGCACCACGGAGCCGGTGGTCAACGTGTACACCAAGCTGAAGGACAACAAGCGGTGCGTCCTTTGTGCGTTGTGGGGCCGCAGGCGGTTTTTCGGGGACTGGGAGTGGAGGGCGAGTGACCCGCGGTGCAAGAAGTGCGTCGCGGACGCGGTGGCGGCAAAGGACAAGGAGTACTTTCGGGTAAGGCGGGACATAATCACCGAGAATCGGGTGAAGAGCGGGGCGTACAAATCGAGACCCAACAACAATCGTGGTCCGTCGGGGAGTGAGTCGGATGACGAAAAACTCCACGGCGGCGGGTACGACGACGCGTTTTCGTACTCGCCGCAGTCGCGCCGAACTCGACCGGAGCTCGCGGGACGACGGCCGTTCGCCAACTCCGTACGAAGAGGCTCTGATGCGAGCCCGCCGAGCAAAAACTACCGGCGGGTTTCAAGCGATGCGCTGGAACGGAGCGGCGATTCATTCGGCGAAGGCGACCCCGGCGACGTTTCGCGTGTCGGTTCGCGAAATCTTTCGCATTCGCGCTCCACGACGGGAAGAACACGCAACGGGAAACCGCTTCGTGGTCCGTACACGGAACGCACCGCTGCGGGTGCTGACGGTTTCGATGACCGGCACCGGGACGACGGTTGGGCCGGTTTCGTTTCCGGTGACGACCCAACCACCGCGCACCTCGACCCGCTGGAGCGCGCTCGCTTGATCGAAGGTACGGCCGTAGGGCGTTTCCCGAATCCAGGCAAACTGTATTATCTCTCAGCTGGTGACTGTTGTCCATATATCGCGATATACTCGTACCAGAAGGGACTATGACCTCTGCCGATTGTCCGCCCGTAATTACTCACGTAACATTACGAAAGAAGCTGGTGACATACATCGCGATATACACGACTGACACTTTCGGTTATCGGAATCAGCCCAGCTCCCGTCAAGAGCGCAGCTCATTCTGGACCGCGCCGCGATTCTCACCGGCCGGAGCCCGGGTGGTTCGTCCTATGGGCAAACAGTGTCAGCGAACGGGACCCGGCCGGCAACGGTCATGTCTGACGTGGGCCCACGGGCAGGCCGGGCCGTCGCGCGGCGGTTCGACCTACAGAGGAACATCACGGCGACGATGAAATACACCGCGCCGAGCGTCACTGGCGGGGTCGGGCGACAACTAAAAACCGGAAAGAAAACTCTTGCCGCCAACCAAAAGGACGCCAAATCGCTCGGAAGCGACGACGACGACGACCCGCCTTTCGTTTCCCGGGTCCCCGAGGTCCGCCGGTCAGTGCTGTACCCCGGGGCGGGGTACGTCCCGGTCCGGGAAAGGCTCGCGTCCGCGGTGTCCGGCAGCGGCAGCATCGCGAGCGTCGGCGGCCAGCGAGCGTCGCAGGGTTTCCGGAGTTCGTTTTCCCACGGAGGCGGCCTTTACGGCGGGAACCGAGGTTTGTTCGACAAAACCACGGTAAGCGCACCAGTGACGCCTCTTTACCGACGCAGCACTGTTAGTTATGGTGACGTCTCGCCTTTCCTGAACGGTGGCGTTATTGTCGACGACGACGACGTCCCAAAAGAAATTGCCCCGTCGCGAACGTCGCTTGGGGGCGAGTTTCTGAAAATTAACCTCCACAAACAAAGCCAAAGCCCGGAAAAAAAACAAGCACCTGTCGGCCAACCGAGCAGTCAAAAGCAGAAACAACCCACCCAGCCGCAGCCGAGTTACGTCGCCGGGTTGATGCGGAAATCGGGGTTCGGTTCATTCGAGTCGGGTGAGTCATCGAACAGCTCGCCGAATGTACAGGGACGAGGCGCCGAGTCACACAACCTAAACTCGCCGAAAAAAACGCCGGTGGTATATGCGGCGGCGGCGCAATCGCCGCGGCCGTCGTCGCACTTGCTTCGAGCTGGGGTCAGTGCCAACGGTGTTGGGAACGGCGCCGCACTCGGTTCGAGGGACGTCTCTGTGTCCAACGCGTCACCGGCCGCGGCGCCGAGACCCAAAAAAAACGTCCCGTCGCCGTCGAGGGAGATGGACAAGCGTTTGAGCATGTACGCGCCTGCACGAAGGGTTTCGGGTGGTGCGAAGAACGGCGCGGAAAAAGGGTCGTTACCGAAAAGCGCGCCGAACGAACCGCAAAGCACACCCGGCTTCGTGACCCCGCGAAAGGACCAAGTGGGTTTCAACGAGAGTGGGCAATTAGTCTCGAAAACCACCCCGATTGACAAGCTGCGCGGGTTCGACGAGCTCCGCCCCACGCCGCTTACCCTGGACGCGGCGCGCACGCCCTTCGACGACGTCCCCGACGCGTTTCAAGCGATGGCGTTGCGGGAGAGGTACTCGGACGACGAGTTCTCCGACGAATTCGCGACCGAGTATCGCGCGATGAAAATTGGCTCGCCCGCCTCCGGTTTGTGGTTCGGTTCCTCACCCACGAACCCGCACCGCGCGTTCCGGTTACTCCTCGACGCGTCCCTTCTTTCCGAAGAAGACGCGTTCGCGTACAAAGGCACGAGGGTGGGGAGGTTCGTGTTACTCGACGGAACCGAGGAGCACGGCGCGTCTCATCACGCCGCGGCGTACCTCGAAAAGTTCGTCCGCGACGCGCACGAAAAGGGCATGACCCCGCACTGGTGGACACACATGCACACGCGTGAACTGGTGTCCAGCGCGTTTGACGAGAGCAACGACCTTTTTATAGGGTCGTTCCTTTCGCTGCGCGTGGGAAACAACGACGATGTCGGGAAAACGCGGGACGCGCTTGTTAAACGGTGGGGCGTCGCGGGCACGGAGGCGCTGCGCGATTTCCACTTTGACGTACGTGCAGGGGCTTTCCCAAATCCGCCACACGGCGTTTACCGCCCCTGCCTGCATGTTTACTGCTTCTGGTCGAGTGCGGCACGTACATCACAGACGCACTGTTTGCCCATACAGTACACCCATACCCCGCACGTTGCCCAACACGGGACTGACACTTTTCGTTCACAATCACAGGTCGCGCCCGAGACGTGGAATCCGACGGACGCGGACGAGACTGAAGCCCATATAAACCCAACAGACCATGGGTCGCCTCCGTCAACGCAGTCAATCAAGATCTTTCCGCACGCGGCACTCGATAAAGGCGACGAAGACGCGGTCGTCGCGCGGGTTTTGGAGGGCGCCGACGCGAGCGCGAGCGCCAGTCGGGGTCAAAAAGAAAGTCTCCTTGGAGAAAAGCTCGTGTGCGTAGTCGCTCCCGGGTCGAGGATCAAGCAGGACGAAAAAGAAGGGATCGCGTCGATTGACCTGCCTGAGTGGTCGGACGCGGACGCCGTGACAAGAGGAGTAGTGGTTGCGCTTCGGGACCGGGGTGCGCGGTGCGTTTCGCTTGAAATCGCCCTCGGGGAGAGGGACGGTGAGGGCGACGTCGCCGTGGATTTCGGACACAAAAAAGCCGTCGTGTTTCTCGGAGCCGGTTCTTTCGATTCTGGGGCTGATTACGAACAGGAGTTCAACTTCGACGGCGACGGCATTGGTTTGTTCGCCGCGGACACCCGGCGGGTTGAGGCGTTGGTAACGTTCGTGCGCAACGGCGGTGTGTTCGTCGCGCACGGCCGCGGGTCGAACCTGGAACAGAGCTTCAAATGGTTTGGCCTGCCGTGGCGGTTCACGGGCGGCCGAACCAGGGGGGAGTTTTTCGTGAATCCCAGGTGCGCCGCTTTGAGTGGGTTGGACGTTCACAAAAAGCACGGCCAGGACATACACGCCATCGCATTCGACGGCGTGACGGGCGTCGCGCGCGAACACGCGGTGTTCGTGAAGGTGGACACCCGCTTGTCGCCCGGTTCGCGACGACGCGGCGAGTCGTTGGGAAACGAAACGCCACACCACGAAACCGAAACCGACCAAGGCGGTCCGTGTCCCTTCGCCGCCGCGTGCGTAGGCAACGGCAAGGTGGTGTTCCTCGGCGCGGAGGGGGGGAACGACGCGACCTGCGACATCGTCGCGAGCTTCGCGGTGGGGGGGAACGGATGACTCAGTTTTTATTGTAACTTTTTTTCGACAAAAATAATTCGACGTCTCATCAGATTGAATGCTCACTGTGTGCTGCTTGCGCAGCGTCAAAATCCATCCTTCCCTCGGACGGCATTTGAAGACGCGCACGTGCGTCACGTTCGTCGGGCATCGCGTTCGCGGACCCAGAACATCTGGAAACGCGCGTGCCTCGTGTCCCGCGCTCTCGCCGTCGCGTCGTCACGCGCCTCCCTCGCCGCCGTTCCCCTTCGGCGCAACACCTGGTTTTGAGCGACGCACGCGACCCTGATTTTCGCGATGGGCGTGTCATCGCGACGCTCCCCGCGCGTCCCTCGCGCGAACGCCGCGTGTGTCTTCGCCAAAACGCTCTGCGCGCTGCTCGTGCCCCTCGCGACCCTCGCGCAGACCGTGGACAAACACGAGCTCAACCTGTGCGGCGCCGGTGCGTGCCCCTTGCGTCGTCCCTTTTTTTCAGCCTCGATGTCACCCACAGTTCCAACCACGATTCCCAAAATTCTTCCAAAAATAGCCTTTTCTCGTGCTGACTTCTTTGTCCCATTTATTTTTTCACCTCTCGGCGCAGACTGCGACGCCGCCGCCGCCAACGGGTTCATCCACCGAGCCGAGTTGGATTGTCCGATGACCCGGCCGTTCGTGGGCGAGCTGATGTGCGCTGGGGCTACGTTCACGTGCGCCATCACCGCAGAGGCGCGGGTGAAGGTACGGCCCTGGGCGTTTTCCAAGTCCAGGCACACTGACACTGTTTGCCGATTGTCCGAGTAATCACGTAATACACGCTGCCCTTCAAGACTGACACTTTGTTTTACTCATCTCAGTGCTGGGGCGGGTGTCCAAATGGCGCGTGCGGCGGGGAAACCACCGCCAATCGCGGCGACGGTTTCCACGAGATGGGCGACCGTTTACCTCCGATCAATCTGGGGTTCCCGCAACCCGAAGTCGCGTCGGTGGCGTGCGGCGAGCTTCATGCGTGCGCGCTTACCACGACCGGCGATGTGCAGTGCTGGGGGCAAAGCGGGGATTACCTGGGTTATTACGATTTCAAAACAGGCACGCATCACGGCAGCGCGTGGAACACGATGGGGGTGATGTTGCCGCCCACGCAGGTACGTGTTGGGCCTCCCAAATCCAAACACTGTTTTATCTCTCAGCTGTTGACTGTTTGTCCATACATCGCGATATACAACACTGACACTTTCTTTTATTTATCGTAAGCTCCCGAGCGGGCGGTTCGCAACACAACTTTCGTGCGGGCAGTCGCACTGCTGCGTGGTGTTGGACGACGGTAGCGCGTTTTGCTGGGGCGCTAATGACATCGGGCAGCTCGGCGACGGCGGGTACAGCGCACAGCACGGCGGGTACAACAGCCCGAGCACGGGAAACGGGAGCCCGGATGATTACGGTTTCGTCCAGGTTCCAACCGGCAATCACGTTTTGAAAATCGTGTGCGGAAACCGGTTCACTTGCGCTATTCTGGACGACCACTCGGTGGTTTGTTTCGGGAACGGCGCGAATGGGCGGCTCGGGAACGGGGGTGTCGGAAACGCGTGTAAAGATTGGAACGACGGGACGTGCGGCGACGGGTTGGTCCGGGTGAACCTCGGTTTCGCGCGCGGCGCGGTGGACGTCGCGGTGGGTTATGACTGGGCATGCGCCGTGCTAGACGACGGTGGCGTTTTATGCTGGGGGAACAACGTGGGTGATACCTTGGGGTACGAATCCGCCGCGCACGGGGATGTAGGCGATGCCTTGCTTGAACCGGGCGGGGCCGTCGACCCGATTGTTTTCGCGGGTGGTAAAGCCGTGAAGATTTACGGGATGTCGAAATCGCGGTGCGTGATTCTGGATAACGGGGACATCGCGTGCTGGGGTGATTCCACGAACGGGCAGCTCGGCGTCGGCACGGACGGGTCCTTATCCGCGCTGCGAGAACACACGGGTACGTGTTTGGGCTTTCCCAAATCCAGGCACCTACGTTTGCCGCCCCTCCTTGACCGTTCAAGTTACGAAAAATACGAACATCACGAAAGACTGACACTTTTGTTTCACAATCACAGATTACCCAAACGTGGACCTCGGCGGGCGCAAAGCGTTTGCCATGGCGCAGGGCGGCGGCGGCAAAAACACGCACCAGTGCGCGATGTTGCGCGCCGCGGATTGCGAGACGTGCGTGGATGAAATAAAGTGCTGGGGTTTCAACAGCGACGGCCGGCTCGGGTACGGCGATGCGCGGACCAGAGGCGCCGCGTCTGGGGATATTAAAAACGACGTGGTGGTGAGGCGTTTCCCAACTCCAAATCGAAACATCGAAAGACTGTTTGCCCATACACTAGATTGACACTTTATTTTTTACACTCAGGATCTCGGCGCGCCCGGCGTGCACCCCGCGTTTGAGCTGGGCGGGTACAATAGGTCCCCGGAATAAACGCCGCCCGCCGCGATTGTCGCGTTGAGTGTTGGCTCAGTAAACAGCTGCGCCATACTCGCGCTCGGGAGGGTGGTGTGCTGGGGAAGCAACAGCGACGGGCAGCTCGGGAGTTTCATCGGTACTACGTTGTTCGTCGGGGATTCCGCGGCCCGGTCGATGGCCACGGCGCCGATTCCCGTTTTCTTCGGTAAGTATTTCCCAATCACCACATTCCGCCTCCCTGATTGCCCATACGAGGCTGACACTTTCTTTTTTATCTCTCAGGGTACGACGCGACAAAACAACCGGGGCTTGACACTTTTTTCGCGAAAAAAGTCGTCGCGCTGGTAACACGGACGTGCGCGATTCTCGACGACGACTCCTTAACCTGCTGGGGCCAAAATAACTACCTGGAACTCGGTTTCGGCCCGGCGTGGACGGACCGGGGGAGCAGCGTCGGTTACGACCCGAACGGTTTAACCGAACGTGTCCCCTTGGTTGACTCGGCCGGCGCGCCAGCGCGGGTCGTTGACGTGTGCGGAGGCACGCGATTCACGTGCGCGGCGACAACCGAAGGCGCGGTTTGGTGTTGGGGCCGTGACGCGTATGGCCAACTCGGGAAGGGGACCAACGCGCTGTCGGGTACGTATTGGGCCTTTCCCAAATCCCAACAATGTTTACTGCCCCTGGTCGAGTACACTAGTCATTAAAAGGAAGTTGATTAGAATCCAACTCTCTGACTGTTTACACATACACATTACGGAAGACTGACACTTCTTTTATTTATTCCAGGCACCGCGCCGGGCCCGGTAGATTTGGGCGTCGACGCGAACGGCGCGCCGCTGCGAACCGTAGGGTTGACGTGCGCTGACCACGCCGCTTGTGC
>Ga0115001_10001204_pt1 | contig 20010 bp, 9 predicted proteins | sample ArcticOcean_MG_C_12_FD_89869 | JGI IMG/M metagenome (GOLD analysis project Ga0115001, IMG submission 89869) | Marine microbial communities from western Arctic Ocean - ArcticOcean_MG_CB8_130 | ecosystem: Environmental > Aquatic > Marine > Oceanic | place: Arctic Ocean: Canada Basin | collected... | reverse complement strand
TCTGCGATTATCACACACGCACACTCTCTCTCACGCACGCTCACTTCGTATTCACTACAGACACGAACAAAAGTAAATCGTACGCATACGAAACGTTTCTAAAAGAACTAGTACAGCCTCGCGTATTCTCTTTTTTTGCTCGGCCTTTACATATAAACTCTCTTTATTTTAAGTAGACCTTTTGCTGATGAAAAGTTCTTTTGGTCATTAAAAAATATGACACCCTCAAAACAACTTTTTTCTCACTCAAAAGCGCTCGTTAACATCGAGCTCTTCTTCGATTAGCGCACGTATTATTACATTTTCGAGTACGGTACTACTTGTACATATAATGTTTCTCTTTCACTAGAACTAAAAATATTCACATAATATTAATAAGGTTAAGTAAGTAAGTAGACCTTTTGCTGCTGAAAAGTCTTTTGGTCAGGTTTTCGCTTTTCCCATCAGCAAGCAAAAATAATGAAGCGAAACGTCATAACATAAATATTCCTCGTACACTATAAATATTCCTCATCAAATAACGCGAGGAGATTCGAAAAATCGACGCGAGGTTTCAGGGCGAGAGAAAGTAAACGAGGGCGACGAGGGCGCAGGTGTTTTTTTTTGTGCGGATTAAGTAACCATTAAGCGTAATCGTTTATTCCAATCATATGCGAGATTTGGGAAAACAGGCACGGCATTGGAACAACGACGACTAGGTCTCGTCTTTATCGGAGAACACCGGGTCATCGTCGCAATCGAACGGGAATAACGACTCACTATCGGTACAAATGTCATCCGAAGGCAGAGCGCCTGCGAAACAAGAAATGAACGTGAATAGTTCGATGATGATCGGTACTGATAGGAGCGCGAATGAGGGTAATGGTCGAGAAGATTTCATCGGTGCCGGTGAAAAGAGGAACGTATTTGATGCGACGAAACGCGGCTGTTTCAGTAATTTAGCGAATCAATCGAATCGCGTTCTTGGGAAGAAGTTCAGGACTTTAGGCGAGAAAGTTGGAGCGAGACCTTTGTTGACTGTAATAGTGACGCTAGTGATTGCGATGATATGCGCGAGCGGGTGTTCTCAGATCAAGAACGAGAATAGGAGCGAAAAGTTATGGGTACCGACGGATACGAGAGCGCAGGAGGATAGGATATTCGTGGATGCGAATTACGGAGGCGAGACGAGGTTTGGATCGATTTTGTTGAAACCGGTTAATGGAGGAGATGCCTTAACTGCGGATGGGTTGAACGCTTTGAAGGCGTTTAGAGATGCAATCGAGAGCGCTACTGTTGTGTACGATGGCGAGACAGTGACTTGGGCCGATCAGTGTTATAGATATTCAAAGACTTGCGCAATGGCTTCGATTTTATCGGCGTTTGGGAACGACGCAGAGAATTGGAGTACGAACGAGAAAATCAAGGCGAAATTGACTCAAGATATCGTCTTTGATTCCGAAAATTGTGGTCGTTATGATACTAGTATCCCGCCCGTATGCGTTGCCGGTCCTGAGATTTATTTAAACCGAACGACTGGAATGCCAGTGAAGACTGGGGAGTCGTATACCGCGACCTCTTTGGCTCTACAGTTTTTAATGAAGAATTTCGAAGTCGTGAAAGATGGAGATAAACAAGATCCAAGAGGCGAAGCTTTTGAGAAAGTCGTGCTCGATAAAATTCAAGAAGTTGAAAAGACGTACGCTGCGACGTTTCAAGTCGATTATGCCGTCACGAGATCGTTTGGCGACGAGTTTGGAGCGGCGATTAATAGCGATATTTTAAAGTTGCAAATCGCGTTGTTTTTAATTTTGGCGTACGCCACGATCATGCTCTCAAACGGTGGTGAAGGATGCATTGGATCGAGAGTATTCGTCTCAGGCATGGGTATACTCTCAATCGGGTTAGCGATTGCGTCGAGTTATGGTTTATGCTCATACTTTGGATTGTTCTATTCGCCATTGATGAACGTTTTACCGTTTCTTCTGTTGGGTATTGGAGTCGATGATATGTTTGTCTTGGTCAATGCATACGATAACACAAACCCGTATTTATCTATTTCAGAACGATTAGGAAGCGCGATGGGTACGGCTGGTTTATCCATCACCGTGACTTCGTTTACGGATATCTTTGCCTTTCTCATCGGATCAACGACGACTTTGCCGGCGTTGCGAAACTTTTGTTTCTACGCCGCTTTAGGTATCTTTTTCGATTACTTTTACCAGCTCACGTTTTTCGCAGCTTTCTTTGCTCTCGACGAAAGACGAAGGTTGCAGAAAAGAGGTGACTGCTTTTGCTGTCCAACGTGCGCTGGCGGAGAAACGTGTTGCGTCCCGTGCTGCAAACCGCCCGCAAACGGAGAAGCGGATAGAGTACCGTTGACAAAAAAAGCCATGGGGTTCCTAGGTAATGCACTCGCTCCAAAAGCCATGAAAGCGTTTGTGATTGTTCTCTTTTTGGCAATCTTTGCCGGCGGTATTCTTGGGGTTACTAAAATAAAAGTCGAGGCGGATGTGCAAGATTTTATTCCACCAGGATATCTTAGAGATTGGATCGTTGCCGTTGATGATACGTTCTCTCGAGGTTCTGCCGTTGAGTTATACTCGACGACAGACTTTGATTACGGCGCAGATTATGCGTTAGGTGCTGAGAACAGCGTTTTATTAAAAGCGATCGCCGCTTTCAAGGCGAACGAGTTCGTGCAAGAAGATACCGTAGATCCGTGGGTGAATGCTTTTAATTCAATCGGTGCAACATTGGGCTTTCCTTTGTTAAGCGGTTGCGCAAGTTTGCAGCAAATGGGAATGTTATTAACTACGGACTGTACGAATAACTCGCTATACGCAGATTGGGTTTACGAGTTCGTTTGGAATCCCTCAAGTCCGGGCGGGTATAGATATAGATCAGACATTAAGTTTGACAATACGACAACTCCGAAAAAGATCATCGCAACGCGAACTCGCGCCACGCAACGCGAAGCTCGAGATACAATGGAGACAATCAATGCAATGGATTCCATTCGAGCTTCGATTGACAATATTCCCGGTAACGCCGATCAAAAGCTTTTCGCGTATAACGAAGATTTCTTAAACGTCGAACAGTATAAATCGATCGATAGTGAAGCCATTCGAAACGTGTCGTTGACTTTAACAGTATGCTTTATCATCATCGCGTTGTTAATCGTCGACCCAATGACAGTATTATGCGTATTTGTTAGTCTCATCATGATCGTGATTAACATTTTGGGATATATGCAACATTGGGGTTTGAACATCGACTCGGTTACAGTAATCATGCTCGTCATCGCGCTCGGCCTAGCGGTTGATTATTCCGCGCACGTCGGAAGAAACTTTCTCGAAAAGCATGGCGAACCGAACCAGCGCATGATCCTCACTTTACAGGACATGGGCGTCGCCGTATTCCACGGCGCAATGTCAACCATGGTCGCCGTCCTAGTCCTCGGAAGTTCTGACTCGTACGTCTTCATGACGTTTTTCAAGCAGCTCTTCCTATGCATTACGCTCGGTCTCGCGCACGGGTTGATCCTGTTACCAGTCTGCTTGTCCTTATGTAACCCGAATCCTTACGACGATTTGGATTAACGCGACGACGCTCTATCCGTACCGATCGATGTTGGCTTCAACGCGAGAGCTAAGAAAGAAGAAGCGAGAGAGTCGTAAAAGCGAGAGTCGCGCGAGCGCACGTTTCATTTCTTTCATTTCTTTCTTTCTTTCTTTCTTTCACACACACACATGTTTATACACACATAACCTACCTCGTTATCACGTACCGTTCTATCATCGCACTTCGTCCTCGACGACTCTTCTTTTTCTTCTGCGCCAATTCCTCACTAAAAATGACCTCTTTCGAAAGTTTCCATCATGCGAACAAAAAATCGTTCGTCTGCGTCTGCGTAGGAGACTGCGTGACCGATTTGTTGATTAAATCACGCTTTTTCGCTCGAGATTTCCTCTCACTTCCATGCTCGGTCGAGCACTCGTCAAATTTCCAAGGCACGACGGCGATTATCGATCGTATCGGTCGTTTTGAAATCGATCGACAAAGAACGTTCGTTGGAAACATCTCAGGGGGCTGCGAAGCGATCGAAACGTACGAAGGTTTTCTTGAAATCGAGCGAATAGGTTTGTCGCTAGCGAACTCGCGAAAAGAAGGAGAAGAAGAGGAAGAAGAGGACGAGCGAGATCGTGTTCGTGAGAGATTCGGGGGGTCGGCCGCGAACGTCGCGAGAGCTATCGCGAAAATCCGATCGAATTCAAATGAATTCCGAAACCATGTGAAGATTCGTTTCTCTGGCACGATCGGCAATGATTCGATTGGCGAGAGGTTCGTGAAGAACTTAGTGAGCGAGCACGAGATCGAGTGCGAGGAAATGGTTCGAGTGATCGTTGGCGAGAGGAGCGCGAGGTGTTTGTCGTTCGTTGAGGAGAGTGGGCAGAGGACCATGCGTACGTATTTAGGGGCGGCGAAGTCGAAGCCGAGTATTGATTGTATATTGGACGCGTTTCGCGACGACTGCGAACGAACGAATGATGTAGTGGTAGGGAAAATGTTACACGTGGAAGGATATGCGTTGTATGATTCAGAGTTTTTCTTAAACATGGTCGAGAAAGTGAAAGAAGGGAACGATAGGGGTGAACGCGTAGTAGTCTCGATCGATTTAGCGTCGTTCGAGGTCGTTAGGAAGAGCAGAGAAGCGTTGATGAGAATATTCAGTGATGATAGATGCAAAGTCGACTGCGTGTTTTGTAACGAAGACGAAGCTCTAGCTTTAGTCGAGACTTTACCGGAGTTATTTGAAGACGTTGGGGAGTACGACGTAGGTGAAGAAAATAGGAACAAAGGCGCTTTCGAAGCTTTCGTTTGCGAAGCGATTGCGAGAAAAATTAAAGGCATTTGCGTCGTCACGCGAGGCAAAGAAGGCTGCGTCTGCTGCTCCTACGTAGAAGAAGAAGGGTCAAGCTGTCCAACAGTGTTCGTGCCAGCTCCCGGAATAAAAGCGATCGATACCACTGGAGCTGGAGATACGTTCACGGCCGCGTTCTTATTCGCAAAAATGTCCGGACGCTCCTTATTCCAATGCTGCGAATTCGGCTGCTCATGCGCTGCTCGCGTTTGTTTAGTTCAAGGCGCTTCGCTCTCTGACGCAGAGTGGAAAAGCGTCTGCACTCGCGCGTTCGAAGATCATTGAAAGAGTCCCGTCTGCGTCGCGCTCTAGAGACGACTATAGCCGCGGTACGTCTTAGCCGTGCTCACAAATATAAGCGCTGACGATGAAAGCTTGGTTGGTTCCTGAGACCACATAGCAGCGTGAGCAGGCGACACGAAGAAGAACAAGAAGAAGAAGAAGAAGACGGGCTGATATGTATCATCAGATACACGAGCGCTTACGCGTTTAAAAGTGACCACTTTTAAGTATTCTTAGTTCATTTTCCCTACTTTTTGCGAAAAAACTTCACTTCTCTCAAATCGAAGGAAAAAGAGTTTGATCATTAAAAGCTGTTTGCGCAATACACTGCGTGAACATATCCATAAAGAGTAAACATAAAGAGTAAACACGCCATCGGCGAGATGATGAAAAACCGAACGAAGAAGCTCTCGATGATTGTCTTCTTCTTCTTCTTCGCGTTCTTTTTTACTGCGTTAGTTTCAGAGGTTTCTTCGTCAGGATTGGAGGCGTTAAAGGCGAATGAAGACGATGACGCAGATATGAACTTGTTCGCAGCGAGTTGGCCTTCGCAAACCGCGAAAACGTCGGAAGCAAAAGATGAAGAATCAGTAGCGAACGCGAATGCGAAAGGCGATTTCGTGACCGCGAAGGAGTTCAGAGAGCTACCGAGATACTTAACCAGGGATAAGGTCAGATCGAGCGCGATTTTTGAGACCAAGAACAGGGGCAGACGAAAAGCGAAAGCGAAAGTATCGGAAACTATGGATGTTGGCGCAGACGCAGATGAAGACGATTTAGTGTTGGGAGACGCGAGAGAGGAAGTGAGAATGATCGAAATCGATCGAGCGAAGGAGTACTTGGAAGACCCGTGGGAACCTCAGAATTCGATGAATAAGAGAAAGTCCGTGGAGATTTTATTGAAGATTGCGAGAGAGGATCCGAAGTGTTCGGCGTGTTGGCGCGAGCTCGGGATATCGATGCAAATGGAAAGAGCGACTGGAGGGAGGAATAGTCAAATGAATACGAATGAGAGTAATAATGATAGGAATAATAAGAATAAGAACAGTAAGAATGATAATAATAAGAACGTGAAGAAGGAGAAAGTGAGGAAGATGAACGAGAAGAAAGCTGTTAGTTTTTTGAAACGAGCGGCGGAGCTTGGAGATACAGAGGCGCATTTTGAGCTCGCGTTTTTGTATTCAACCGGTTTAGGCGGATTCTTAGAGAGAGACGAGAGGTTAGCGATGATGCATCATTTCTTTGCTGCAAAAGGAGGAGATGCAAGGTCGCATTTAGCGCTCGGGCATAGGCATTGGAAAGGTAGATATGCACCAAAGTCTTGTCAAGCTTCGGTTTTGTACTTACATCCAGTCGCTCTAAAGACCGTGGAGCCGATCGTAGCACCTTTGATGGGAGATAATAATCCAAAAGGGTTTGATTATTTTCGACTTTCGCGCGATATGAAATCACCAAAGCAATTGAAAAGACAAAAAGATGTCGTGACATATTATCAATACGCGGCAGATTTAGGAAACGCGGAAGCGCAAAATGCGGTAGGCCACGCGTATTTTTTTGGCACGAAAGGATTAGAAGTGAATTACGACACGGCTGTGAAATATTTAGATTTAGCCGCCACGCAAGGCAACGCTGAAGCGATGTCTTCGTTAGGACACGCTTACGCAAACGGTCTCGGCGTAGCTCAAAACAACGAAACCGCTTTAAGATGGTTTAAAGAGGCTAAGAAATTAGGATCAACGCACGCGAGTTACGGTTTAGCGTATATGTATTTAAGCGGATTTGGCGTGGATAAAAACCCGCAAGAGGCTGTTAAAGAGCTCATGAAAGCGGCTGAAAGAGGTAGCAGCTGGGCACAGTTTCATTTAGGAGCTTTACACGTTCGAGGCGTTTCGCCTTTGGCCAGAGATTACACGAAGGCAATTACGTATTTTGGTTTAGCCGGCGCGCATGGGCACGTTTTAGCGTCTTATAACTTGGCAATGATGCAACTCGGAGGTTTAGGGGCGCCAATAGCATGCTCACCAGCCGTGGATAAGTTGAAAGTATTAGGCGAGCGATCATCAACAGTGACTACGATGATGGAAAACGCGCGAGAACACTTTTTGAGGAAAAACTACAAAGAGTCTTTATACGCGTACGCAAAAGCGAGCGAAATGGGAGTCGAATTAGCGCAAGTAAACGCGGCGTATATCGTCGAGCGTAATTTTGGTGGCGTTCTAAGCTACATGTCCAAAGAAGCAAGGATTAAATTATCTTTGTACTTCCATGAGCTCGCTGCCGATCAAGGTAACGTATTATCGCTTCTTACAATTGGTGACGCGCATTATGGCGGATGGATTCCTTCGTATTCGTCGCCAGCTATTCCTTACGCAAAGAGCGAGGATTGGGTTGGACCTGGGGTCCCAGAAGATTTATTCAACGATGAAAACGGCGAAGATGTACGCTTTAAAGAACAAAAGAGTTTGGAATTGCAATCGAATTACGAAAAAGCTGCGCAAGTGTATCGTCGAGCCGCCGGTTTACGAAGCGCGACGGCGATGTTTAATCTCGGTCGAATGCACGAGGTTGGTAAAGGCGTCGCGAAAGATTATCATTTAGCTAAAAGGTTTTATGATTCTTGTTTAGCCGTAGAACCGGATGCGAAATATATAATCAAGTTTGCGCTTTGGCAGCTGAAAGCACGCGAGTGGATGGATGAGAAGGAGTGGAACAAAAAAGATCTTCTCGCGAGAGCATCGGATGTCTTTAAACAGTTATTACTTTTGCGTCCCGGTTTGTTCACGCATAGTTTTCTGGAATATTTGCGAGGTCCGTCGGTGATTTATGGATTTCAGAACATATTCAAAGTTTTTAATCCTAATAACGCGCCTCCAGATGGACCGAGCATTAACCCGAGTGCGCCCGAATCCGATGCAGAACCGTTTCGAAAGAATGTGAAGAAAATTTTCCAATGGGGACGGAGACATTTCGATTTAGCGATGGTTATCCTTTTGAGTATCGCTTTAGTGATTACTCTTGGTCTTAGATCGATTTTAGGAGCTAGGCAAAGAGCTCGTCTTCTTCTTAATCGTCGACGACGAAACAACTAGTTTGTGTTCACTGTTATTGTACAGTACCATAAGACTAATGTTAATAATACTATAAACTACTGCGCTATATATCTATTTAAGAAGAAGGTGCTTGCGCAAAACGTTCTTCACGTCTACTCCTTCACTTTCGTATTCAATTAATCCATGACATGGAACTATTTTATCAAAATTTAGTGCCTCGGTAGCCTCTACGCATTTTCTCAATCTTCGTTTCTTCTCCTCTCCTTGGCAAAGCACTAGTTTATAAATCGGTAAATATAAAACATCCATAACGAACTTCCAACCTTTTTCTTTCCAACCGAACATTGCAATTTCATCCGCTTTTTCTGGATAGTTCCAATACACGTCGGTCACAAACATGCTTTTCGATCTTGTGTGTACAAATACGCACTCGTTAAAGAACGGTTCATTATTCACGCTCTCGCAATCGAAAAACACAAACTCAAACCCATATCTCTGTAAATCTTCTACGAACGCTTCGCGGTCGATCTCTAAATCTCTATCGTACGCAATCTTCCCTCTTTTCTTCTCCTTCAAGCCAGGCGCACCCCACAACGTGGCATTTGGATACGCCTCTTTCCATTTCTGCGCATATTTAACGTGCTCATAATTTGGCGATACGATATGTTTCACCGTACCAAGTTTATCCATTTCGCTCTTCGTTCGTTCATCTAACTCTATCGGCGAGTGCACGAACAGAAGATTTTCTCCATTATCATCCGCATACTTCACGATTGCACTGCGCGCACCGACATCGATCGAATTCCACATAAATTTTCTCTCGCATACGTATAACATATCCCTCACTACTTCCCTAATCACTGCGCGATTGTTATCGTTCGACCAACATTCGTATCCTGATGTAGTACAATCCGCTCCTAGTGAACTTTTTTGACCACCACTGCTATGACCTCTGCGTCTAATCTCTCGTCTTCTGATTCGATGATTGTTATCGTTCGACCAACATTCGTATCCTGATGTAGTGCAATCGCATACTAGTGAACTTTTTTGACCACCGTTGCTACGACCTCTGCATCTAATCTCTCGTCTTCTGATTCGATTTTTCTTCGCTTCGGCATTGGTTTGTTTCAACGCGTTTACGGTCAAAGTTTCAGTAGTCCTCGTTCGAGAGAGCATCGATAGAGTAAAAAGGGTACTAAGTCGACTGCGTCTCTCTCTCTCTCTCGTTCCTCGAAAAACAAATCCGTATTTATTGTTTATGATATTAAGTAAACCATAATGTCTTTTATCGTTGAAAACCCTAACCTATTCGTAGATCTCTCTTTTTGCCCTCTTTTCTTTTGCTCTCATTTATTTATATCGCGGCTTATATAGATTGAAAAATCTCTATTTCATAGCAACACACCGCGCGTGTAGTAATCATCATCATCATCATCCGCTTTTGGTCCGTTTTAAAGCGTTGGTTTTTGGTATTTGAAAGTATCGCGCGCGCGCGTGTGTGTGTGTGTGTGTGTTTTAAATCAAAAGCGAGAAAACATATCTACATCATTTAAAGATATCTTTGACCTAAAACAGAGCGCGATGAAGAAGAATGCGAGTGCGAGTAAGCGAAAACGAGGAGGCCAAGATGAGACGAAGAACAGAACCGAAATCGAGCGAGACTGCAGAGGAAAGGAGGAAGAAGCGCTGAGAAAAGAGCCGCCTTTGACGAGATTAACGAAAAGAAAACGCGAAGAAGAACCGCTTTGGAAGCTCGTGACGGATTACCCGGACGTGTTTCAATATAACATCTTATCCAGATTAAACGGGACGGATTTGAAGTTCTTCAACGAAGTGAATACCGAGGCGAGGAGGGCTATTAAGAGGGCGAAGATCGAGTTACAGAAGAAATCGAAAGTCGTGGAGATGTCTTCGGTGTCTACGTTAGAGTTTGCGTTTGAGAAAAGGCCGAAGGATTCGGCGGTGTGCGAGAAGGAGTTTTGTATGCGCGTCGCGAAGACCGGGAAGTTGGAGTTCTTGAAATGGGCGAGAGAGGTTAAGAATTGTTACTGGGACGGATGGACTTCGTACGTTGTCATACTCGTCGGAAGCATGGAGATGTTGAAGTATTGCGTGGAAAACGGGTGTCCTTTGGATAAGTGGGCGTGCGTCACTGCGGCGCAATACGGACACTTGGAGATTCTGAAATACTTACGAGCGAATAACGTCCCGTGGGAGGCGAGTACGTTAAGAACGGCTAGGAAACATAATAAACATGAAATTTTGAGATATGCAATTGAGAACAAATGCCCTGGATGGGAAAGGTACGTCGTTTAATTTCTTTACTACTACTACTAATAAAAAGAGAGAGAGAGAGAGATTAAGAAGACAGAAAGAAGTCTTTGCGACGACTTTACCCCGCTTTTACGACGAAGCGCGCGCGTACAACATTTTAAACGAGATCATCATCACAAAAACGCAAAAAAAACTCTACGAAAGCACAACGAAAACAAACAAACGATCATTCAAAGACGACATTATAATGTCAAGATACGATCGATGTATACATACATATAAGAAGACCGAGAAAGAGAGAGAGAGACCAACAAAAGCAACACCACCACTCGAGCCGAGCAATCAATGTAGAGGTTACAACAAACCTCGCAATGGCCAACCATCCGCTCTTACTCTTACGAAAGAGCTAATAAGCGCTCTATCGCGTTAAATAAAGAACTTACTATAACGAAAACTTTCTCACTCTCTCTCTGCTTTCAAAAATTACTCAACCGATCAGCGATTTCCCTAACACGCCGCCTAACAATTACATCATACCGGTATAGTAATCACGTATTCCCGTGACAATTTTAGGCCGCAGAGACTTTGCAAAAAGACTCGTTAAGCAAAAGAAAACTAAATCTGTAAATAAAGAAAACTTTCCCTAAAAAATCACGCTCTTCTTTATCTGCTCGTTAATTAATTACTCAGCGCACTTCTGCGTTTAAAGAAAGAGGAGCTCAGTCAAAGCGCTCACAAAACGGAGAAAAATAAGAGCATATACAGAGAAAACAATCTTAATAATGTCCGCTTTGTTCGACTTGAACTCGTTCATTGCCACGATCTTGTTCTTCGTATGCGCCGCGACTTACGTGAAGATGAAGGCGCCTTCTTTGATGCAGACGAAGACTGGACCGAGGTCGATATTCTGGAAAGCGGCGAGGTGTGGAGAACGCCTATCGCCGTTCATCTCTTGCGCGTGTTTGATCATGGCCTATAGGACGTTCTTTTACGGGTAGGTTTTGAAGAGGCGGATATATATATAATACTAATAATACTAATAATAATGATGATGAGTAGCACTGCATCGCAAGCTTCGAAATTCGACCTTAAAGGGTTTCTTACAGAGCAAATGAGGGCTATGAAACGGCGCGAATTCGAGTCAGTCGTGGATAGCTTTGAAGCGGTGGAAAAAGAAGATTCGGATGATTTCGGGAAAAGGTCGTTGTTAGAGTCGTACGAAGGGAATATTTTAATAGCGAAAGCGAAGTATGAGATGAACGATATAGCAGAGAGCAGGGATTGTTATAGGAGAGCGGTTGAGATCGATCGTGAGAGGGCGCAAGGGCATAAAGGGATTTGCGAAAGCGGGTTCGTTCGTACGGACTGCGCGGACGCGGACGCGAAGTTCTTGAGAGAGTATGCGATTAAATCTGCAGAGTTTTTGTTATTATCGAAAGAAATAGGAGACGGAAATGAGGAGTGTGAGACGAGGAAGTTCGCTTTGAAAGAGAAGATATGCGATGGATTAGCGAGAATTGGAGAGTTTTCGAAAGCCGCGAAAGCGTTTGGAGATTTGGGAGGAGGGAAATTTTCGATAGTCGCGTGTAAGTACGCGATGCTTTCTGCTTATGATAATGCGAATAAAGAAGCGGAGAAGAAAATAGAAGAAGCGAAAGGTAGGACGATTGTCTCTAAGAAGGACGAAGTGCGAATCGCGCGAGAAGCGACGATTGAATCGTTCGCAAACGAAGATTCGTTTCGTTTGTATTTGAAATTCTTAAATGAATATTTCGTCCAAACTTCAAATACGATGAATACTGCTGAAGAAAATGCTATCGTTGATGTCGATGATGATGACTTGAGACGGATCGAAACTTTCGCGATAAAGCTCGCTCGAGCTAAAATTGATTTTGAAGCTCGACAAAAACAACAAGTACAACAAAATAACTCTTCTTCTTCTCGCGACGATGCGCTAAAGTTTGCGCTCGAAACGTTCAAACGTTCTTTCGAATCATTATCGACCCGATTCAATAGTACTAGTGGCTTTTCTTCAAAAGACGAAGTCTTAGCTTTAGGTCTCGAAATCATCGCGTTTTCAGAATCGTATCTTGGACCAGAAGAGGAAGGGTTGGATAGTAACTGGAAGATTAAGATTGAATACGACGACGAAGAATATTTATATCGTTCAATCAAATCGATACAAGTTAATAAGGGAAGCGCCACACTCGCATGTTTATGCGAAGCAACGCTCGATCATATTCATAAAAAACGCGGCCGAGGCTATTTTCATAATTCCTGTATTGGTAACGATATAGAATGTCATCACGAAGGCACGAGAGTAGAGAGTGGATCGAGAGATTCAGAAATTTGTGTGAAATTGCTCGAAGCCGTTCAAATTTCTGAAACTACTATTGAAGAGCGCATCGCTGATGGCATAAAGATGAACAGCTCAATCGTGTTTGAAGACGAAATAATGTCTACGCGAACGTTTTCAACGTTATTATTAGTCATGGTTTCGATGATCAGAGCAGAGTCGCGGGCATTTCGCGGTGACGCTTTAGGCACGATTGAACTAGCACAGCACGAATCTATTCTTTCCGTAACATCGTTGAGCGAAACGCAGAAAAGGGCAAAATTACTTCTCGCCGAATCTTATGCAAAACTTGGAAGAACATTCGATTACGCATCTCTCGTTGAAACTTCACCAGCGAGAGGTGCGCGCATTCGAGCGTATTACGTAGCCACGGCTTCGGTTGATGAGGACGCAAAAGAGCAAAAACTGAAATGGCTCAAACGCGCTTGTAAAGCTGCACCTAACAGTCGAAGATGCGCTTTTGAGCTCGCTTGGACTCAAGATGATATCGATAAGTGCGAAAGCATTTTATATTTAGAGGAAGAAAATAATCCTGGCGATGTATTGGCGCGTTGGGCTTCTCGTCGAGCCGTGTTAACTTTCAGTTGTGGCGATACTAATCTCGAACTTTTACAAAATCGGAGCAGTGAGCATTCAATTTTTAGCCGAGCAGCACTCGCTGCAAAGCTGAGTAGTGACGCAAATCCGTATCGAGCGCTCGCTTTCAGTGCTCTTTCTCTGTGTTGTGATGCGTCAGGTGATCTCGTTCGCGCTAAAGCTCTTCGAGAAAAAGCGTTAAAGATTGACCCAAGCGATGAAATCTCAGGCCCGCGAGAAGCTTCTACTACTCAAATTGATAAATGTCGCGAAGTTTGCCAGAATGCTATAAAGTGGAACCCAAATTGCATGTGGGCAGCCGAGCGTCTCGCCAACGATGAGAACGCAGAGGTTTCGCTTTCGGCGTTGAGAATCCTCGTTCGCGGGAAGGAAGCAAGTGTCTCGATATGGACTCGATTAGGTGACTGTTACAGAAAGTTGGATAGAAAATCGGCAGCGTTAGATGCGTTTGAACACGCAGTTGCACTGTTTCAACAAATGAATGAGAAAAATGACGATGCTGCAAGCAGAGACGACGCGATGTATGCTGCGACAGTTTCCGGCAGTGTATCGTTGCAGCTCGGATCACTCGAACGTTCAGAGTCTTTGTTTAAAACTGCTTTCAAAATTCACTCCGAGAGTAAACGCGCAAATAGTGTTAGTAGTAGTATATTACCGATATTAATCGGTCTCGCGAGATGTTGCTTGTTAGATGCTTCGAGATCCCTCATGCGCGGTGCGCAAGAAAGAAGTCGAAGAAGCGCCGAGGAGTGCATTTCATACAGCTCAAACGCGCTCGAAACGATCTTATTAGGCAATCGTCACGAGAAAAAGTACGTCGTCGTCGAACGTGTCGCGCGAACGCTGTTAGGTGATGCTTACTTACTTACTGGAAGCATCAACCTAGCAATTCAAGAATTTTCAAAGTGCGTGGAGTTATTTCCCGATCTCGCATCGACGCGAGAAAATCTTGCGCGAGCACTTTTGCTTGATGGTAGCACAGAATCAATAGAAAAGACACAAAGCGCGTGCATCGAGCACGCTAATGTTGAGACGGTTGACTCTTCATCAGCTTGGCGAGCGCTCGCAAAGCTTCCTAAATTAAAGGAAGAATCAGACGAATCATATTTTGGGCGCGTCGAAATGTGTTTATCACGAGCTGTTTCGCTCTGCGTCTCACATAACGCGACAATATGGTCCTCGCTCGCTCAACTCTACGTCATCGCCGCGAACGTTCGAAGAAGAAACAATGAAGAAGAGGATAAGATTAATGAACTCGAACGCGCAGCTTCTACTTGTTTAGATAAGGCGCGCACGTTGAACCCGCACGAAGGTATTGCGTGGATACATACTGGTGAGAACATATTGAGTGAAGGTATTCTCGACAACGAAAACGACAAAGATGAATCAAAGGAAGGTGGTGTTTTTTTTGACAAGGCGGCAAAAGCGTTCGATGTCGCGACGACATGTGCTTTTGAAGACGCGTCTCACGCGCGTATTGCAGATGCAAAGTTTGCGGCAATAGCTGCTGCTTCTCTCGTTGCAGTTTCAGAAGATGAGCAGCGTTCCTCAAACGCGCATAGATATATGAACGTTGCCGTTGCTTTGCGCGCAACGAGAGCGCGGAAGAACGATCCAGTCGCGTATTGGTCACTTGGAGTTGTATGCGAACGAAGAATGTTAGTAGATATGGCTAAAGATGCGTACGAAAACGCCTTACGTCTTCTGCTTGAGCGTACGACGGAGTTAGACTTTACGTTTGGCAACGGCGAAGACGAAGTTTGCAGAGAAGCGGTATCGAGCGCTTGTAGAGAAGGTTTAGAACGCCTCGAGAAACGAAAAACTTTGAAAGCTGCTGGAACCCTACATTCTGAAATTAATATTACCGCGGAGACGGAAGAACCGAGCGCTAATGAGAATTGCCAAGAACCCTCTTTGTCCATGCTTTTGAATCAGGGTGATTTACGGAATAAAAAATTAGTTGAAACGTGTCTGAATCGTCTTCGGTTCGCTCCTAGCGCTTCGCCGGTATCTTCTTCTTCTACATCTTTCAACTTGGCTGACGAAAAAATGCTTCGCGAGTTGGCAAAGACAGACGTTGAGGGCGAAGAAAATTCTACTTCGATTGGAACCATTACATCTGCGAGGTTAGCGCTCGCCGCAAAACTTATTAAAATAGACGATAAAGATAAACAAGAAGAGGCAAATAAATATGCAACGCGCGTTTCGGAAACGAACGATATTGATGGAATTAAAATTAGCGAATCCATCGTGCGTGCGAGTAAATTGTTTTTAGAAGAAAATAGCTATAGACTAGACTAGACTACCAGTGTAAACACTGGTAGTTATTGAATGTATTACATACAAGTAGACAAAAATCAATTAATCATTTTAGTCCTCGGCGTTTTTATCGCTGATGAATATAAAGCGTGCTTTATCGTTCCAATTCTCTTCCCAAAAATCAACAAAATTATCATCATCATCATCATCATTATTATTACTATTATTATTGCTATAATCTCCGAAAACTTTCAAGTTTTCGCGCCAAACGCCTCGTTCTAAGTTCTGCAACGCTTTCGTTCCATTTTCCTCTCCGTTCCATCCTTTCAAAATGTTCACTAAAACGTCGCAAAGCTCTTCACTCGTTTCAAAAGTCACGCCGTTGACGTTTTCTTCAACTAACTCTTCGCTTAAGCATGGATATCGTCTCGCAATTACTGGAATTCCAACACCAAACATATCCACAATCTTCATCGGTAAATCGAGTTTGCTCGAGCTTTGGTGTAAACACAACCCTACGTCGCTCATAGCGAGCCTTTCGGGGTATTCGTTAATAGGCAACCACGCATAACTGAAACTCACTGATTTCAACTTTGCTTCTTCGGCTCTTCTTTCGAAAGATTCGCGAAGTGCGCCTTTTCCGGTTATTAAAATATTCAAAAACGGAAGTTTCTCCTTCTTATTCGTTTTCTTATTCGATGTTGCTAGTTTATCGTAAAGAACGACCGCGGCGAGCAAGACGTCGAAATCTTCATCGGGCGTCCACGACGTACTACTTACGACGTTCACGACGTTCGGTGTTTTCCTCCTAAACCCGCGCTTCTTCTCCCTCGTCTGCTTTTTGTTCAACTTCAAAAACTGTGCCGAAGGCGCATCTCTCAGAACTAAACATTTCCTCTCGTCCACCGCCCACTCATTACACAAAAATTCCTTCATCTTCGCAGTCACCGCAATGTGCTCATCTGCATGCTTCAGGAACACTCTCTCGTATACTTTCATCACTCGCACGAGGAAATCCTTCTCCCCTCTCTTTCTCCCGAGCGCGAACAAAGAATACCCTAAATTATGCCAATCAATCACAAACGTACACTCTTCGTTGAAAAATCGCTTATAAACGGCGCACGCCATAAACGTAGGCATCCCTGGCGGGCACTGCGTCATCACGTACGAATATCTCCCCCTACCGCCTTGCTCGAACACTAAACACACTAAACATTGCCAGAACTGTGCGATTATTCGCACCATAAAATACAAAACGTTCGGTACAAATCTCATTCGCTCCATTTTTTGTACCCTTACGAATCTTAAGTTCTCTGAGAGGAGCTTTTTTTCCCTTTTGGCTTTCTTTGAAGAAGTGCTCGAAATCGCTTCGGAAGAAGAGTTTTGATGATCGTTTCGATCCCTATCGCGAGATGTATACGAAATAACGGTCACATAAAACCCACACTTAATCAACTCTAAGGCGTGGTTTTGCATTCGTGGCGAGTGCATGAAATCACCGAGGACTATTAAACACGCGTGTAGCTTATTCCTTTGTTTCAATGGATTTTCCCCAATTGATTTTGAGCGTTCTTTGCTTAAGTTCTTCTTTTGCGCGAGTCCATGCGATTGATTAAATTCGTCTGCATATTTCGGTCGCTCCGGTTTCTTTCGTGTTTCATTGCGCATTTATCGATCAGACGATTGTTTTGAACACTTTATCTCGCGCGGTTTCCTTTTGTTTCCGTTTTATGCATTTCTCTCATCTCGTTTCAACACGTATCGTTATGATCATGATTAATTCTTCAAAAAGTTTGACCATTACGTAATCGAGATCTGCGCCCTTTCTCTCGCTCTCAGAACACGAAACAACGAATCGACGGACGACGATGCGAAGAAGTCCATCGTTTCGCGTTTGTCCGTTCCGTCGTCGTTCAACTGCACGCAAAAGTCCAGAGAGCGATAACTCGAAAACGCATAAAATCGTACCCACTCTTTTGAAATTAAAAAGCGAGATCTGATTTTGAAAAGTTTTCAAAGTTTATCGCGCGCGATATGCTTCGAAGAAACGCGAAATCGAAGCGCGCTAAGAGCACTGGATCGCAGGCCAGTGAAAACAAACGACCGCTTTCGAGGAGCGCGTCTATCGGCGCAGAGAATCTTTTCAGAAATACGTTTGTTTTTCACTTTTGTGCCTCACAAGTCGTTTAGCACAAAAAAGCGTCTTACGAATAAAAACGAATAAAAAGGGCTAAATGTTTACGATGATAATCTCAGTCTTCTTCCTGCTCGCGATGACTGCCGAAGAAACAAGCGCAGCAGACGATGATCGATTGAATTCATGGATCGATTTCTGTGCAAGCGATGGATCCAAGGCGCTCTATGCGAAACCGTTCGAGCCGGTCTTAAGCATGGATTTAATGGCCGAGCGAAGAATGGGACATGGGGAGGAAACTACTGCGAAGAAGGTTTTGGATGATCGCGGGCAGTTTTGGCGAACGAAGCATAGAAATTTACAGGCCGACGCGAGGACGAAATCGATGGTGTTAAATAAGAGGAAGAAGTCGATAAAGGTGATGTTATACGGGGATTCGATAACGGAGTATTGGTCCTATGAAGTGAACAAGGTTGCGTTGATGGAGAGTTTTGGGCGCGACGTGGATAACGAGAGAGAGATATTCGTGAACGGGATATCGGGGGATGAGACCTCGCACGGGTTATATAGGATACATCACGGCGCGTTCCCGACTGCGACCGTGAATGATATAGTGTTGTTGATCGGGACGAACGATCTCGGGAGAGCGTTTCGGTCGGCGTTTAAGAGAAGCTCTGAGAAAGTTCCCGAGTGTTTGAGCGAGGAGATGGTTAGAGCGATTAGGGACGAAACGCCAAAGGTTGTGCAAGGTATACTGAGCATTGTTGAAGATATGCGATTGATGTCACCGAATTCGAGGATCGTCGTGTTAGGAATATTACCTAGAGGTTTTAGGAATCCGAAAGCGTGGAAGACGGTTTCGCAGCAGAGTATGCCTGATATGGAAACTTCCGAGAATTTACCTACCAGAGAAGTGCTCGAATCGAGAGCTTTTATGGGACAATTCTCGCAACCGAACGTGTTTTCCAAAGCGATTGATTTCATTAACGACGCAGTGAAGAGAGGTATTGAAGTAGCTAAAGTCGGAGGCAGTAGAGTGTATTATAAAGAGTGTAACGACGTATTCTTAAACGAGGACGACGGGAATATGAAGTTTGAAATCATTAAAGACGCTTTACATCCAGATAAACCGCGAGGATATGAAGTGTTTGGTAAATGCATTAAGGAACACTTAGATCAGCTTCCAGAAAATTGGGAGTTTAAGAACGTGCGTGTGAGAGATCGCGAGGAACAAATCGGCGAAGCGGTTTAATTGTGTAAAGGTAGTACACAACAGTATATTTTAACAACAAATTTTGAATAAAACTCAACAAACGCGCTTTTATCTTCTTCCTCCTCTACCTCGTGCGGCATTCGACCTACCTCTGCCACCGCCGCCTCTTCCTCTTCCTCCTCTTCCACCATCGCGGCCACCTCTTCCTCCTCTCCCACCATCGCGGCCACCTCTTCCTCCTCTACCACCAGATTTCTGATCAAAATGTTTAGCCGCCTTGGCTCCTACTGATTTTTGATCGTTACCGCCTCCCCTTTTTCTCTTCTTTTCATCTCCCGAATCATCAGATTCTGAATGATCGTCTTCATCATCGTCATCGTCGCTCGAATCTGATTCCGACTCGCTTTCTTTGTCTACATCGTCTTCAGACGACGAAGACGAAGAACTCGGTTCATCATCATCATCGTCATCATCATCATCGTCATCATCATCATCGTCATTTACCAACCCAGCAAATTCATCGTCATCATCATCATCATCGCTCTCACTTTCCTCCTCTTCTTTCGATTTCTTCTTCTCCCCTACTGCACGAATCGCGGGCATATCGTCCTCTTCGTTCTCGCCATCCTCATCCTCTCTCGCTTTCGCTGCTGCTTTCGCTAATTTCCTCGCTTGCTCCATGAAATCCTCATCTTCGTCTTCATCCTCTTCATCATCATCGTCACTATCAAAATCCTCATCTTCGTCTTCATCCTCTTCGTCCTCCTCCTCCTCTTCATCTTCATCGTCGCTATCAAAATCATCAAAATCATCATCTTCCTCGATCCTACCACTCAAATAAACGACGCAGCCTTCTTCACCGGTGTGTTCGCAGCACACGGTTTCCCCACTCGCGAACGTCAACCCGGTTCCGAACTGTATTTGTTCGCACTTCAAGTACCT
>Ga0115001_10001201_pt1 | contig 20025 bp, 17 predicted proteins | sample ArcticOcean_MG_C_12_FD_89869 | JGI IMG/M metagenome (GOLD analysis project Ga0115001, IMG submission 89869) | Marine microbial communities from western Arctic Ocean - ArcticOcean_MG_CB8_130 | ecosystem: Environmental > Aquatic > Marine > Oceanic | place: Arctic Ocean: Canada Basin | collected... | reverse complement strand
GCGTCTGCCATTCCGCGCGACTTGAGGAGGTCCGGGTCGATGCCATTCTCGCACAAGTAGGCGGAGAGTGAACCGGCACGGTTCTGACTAAGTTTGAGATTGTCCTCCTTTGACCCGAGATCGCAGGTGTGACCGACAATTTCAAACCGTGCGCTCGGGAACATCGCCAAAACCTCTTTCATATCGTTCAGGACCCGCTGTTGCTGATCCCTGACATTCGCAATACCGAGGGCATAGCGAACAGAATTGACCGTAGCGATGCGGATCTTTAGAGCGTGCATATGCTTCTCAGTTGCTTCCGACTTAAGATGAAGTTTCCCCAAGTCCATGCGCACTTTCTTTAAGTCGGCTTCCCGGCTCGCGAGCTTGGCCACAAGGTCTTCCTTTTCCTCTTCGATCTTAGCGATCACCGTCGTGACTTTGGCCTGATCGACAGCTTGCGCTTGCGTATTTCTGAGCTCGGTCTCCCGCTTTGCGAGATCGTTCTGAAGCTTGGTTTTATCCTTTTCTAAAAGAGCAATCTTGAGAGTCGCAGCTTTGCTTTTCTCCCTCTGTTCAGTTGCGAGGCGAGTGAGTTTGGCTTCGTTCTTGGTAAAGATTTCTTCCAACCGTTTGGCCGTTTCTATGCGGAACTTTTTGTCCTCGGCACCACGAGCGGCAAGGGTGGCTGCCAGAGTTTCCTTCTCCTTCTTCAAGATCGCGGCATCAGCCACCGCCTTCTGTTGCATCGCGAAATCACTTCGGGCCTTCTTCAGGTCTGCCGCAAGCTTGGCTGCCAGCGCTGCCTCCTTTTCCTTGGCGGCAAGGGCTACCTGGGCTTCTTTAAGTTGCTTGGCGCCTAGCTGAAGCTTGCCAGTGAGTGCGGTCTTCTCCTGAACAAGCTGCGCTGCTGTCACGGAGAGTTTCTTCACCTCAGCGTCACGCACAACAAGGAGGCCCTTGCTGGCACCCAGATCTTTTTTGAGCTGATCCATGGAGGCGAGCATTTTAGTCTTCCCCGCAGGATCCGCCTTGAGACGTACAAGCTCTGCTTTGTTCTTGTTGAGAGTCTCCATGGCTAGCTTCTTTTCTCCCTCAAGACGGGTGATGGTCATTTGGAGACGCTCGCTGGTTGCCGCCTTTTTTGTCAGATCGGCAATCTCTGCACTGCGCTTTTTGAGATCCGACTCGAGGCCGTCGTTCGAAGTTTCAAGCTCGGCCACACGGATTTCCGCTTTCTTCCGTTCATTTTCCGATTTCTCGAGAAGCTCCATGTTCCCTTTCAAATGAGCTAGAAGTGCGTCACGTTCACCCCGCAGCAATTGCACGTCCGCTAGTAGGTCCGCCCGGCCAACTGTCTCGGTGCGCAACATTTCTTCGACCCGACCCGTCTCAATCTGGATTCTCCGAAACTCATCAAGCTGGGCGCTCGCTATTTTGAGAGCATTTCGTTCGACACCGAGTTCCTTCCTCAGGGCTGCCAGATCGCCATGGAGCGTCTTTTTAAGCTTGGCGATCTCAACCTCTGAAGACTTTCGAGGACCTTCCTCAAGCTGTTTGAGATTTCCGATCTGAGTGATCGCTCCCGTCAGCTTCCTCCTAAGCATGGTAACTTCATCCTCCTGATCCAACGCGACAGGTTGCTCTACGAGCTTACTATAGTCCTTCTGCAGCGCCCGATAATCCTTGATCATTACCGAAAAATTCGACTCTAGATTAAGGACAAGATCGATCAGACGCTCTCGATCTTCCTGAAGATTACTCACATCCGGCTGCTCTGCATTCGAAGGCGCAGCAGCGCAAAAAATGAGGCCAGCAGAGAGGCTGGCAAGGGGCCTGAACGAAATCATTCGAATCATAAGATATAATATTTTACTAATTTGGTCTTGAGCATCAAGCTTTCTGCGAAGAAACCGTAAATTTGTACGATAGATTTTCAGCCAGCGATCTTTTATAATCACGACGATGACAGTGGGAGCACAAGCGTTAAAAGGAAACGTCGCTCTCGATCACTTCCTCAAGTGCGATGCTCTACCTACCGCTTCAGTGGGTTTCTCCCTCATCCCGTTGGAAGGAGAAATTGATCCTAACATCGAGCACAACGCAGATCTGGCGCTTATTCCCGCGTCCACCTTGAAGGCTGTCACCACCGCGACCGCGCTCCAAATCTTAGGAAAGGAACATCGTTTCGTGACCCGACTTCTTCGTGATGGCGGCTCGATCATTGTCAAAGGCGGCGGCGATCCCACGCTTTCAATGACTTCCCCCGAGGCCGAATTCCCGGCCTGGCTCGACGCGCTAAAAAAAGCGGGCCTGACCGGGATCAAGGGCGACCTCATCATCGATACGACTCATTTTGAACATCGTGCGATCCCCAACTCTTGGCCTTGGGGCGATATCGGGAACTACTACGGCTCGGGGGCCTGGGGGCTCAACTTTCATCTCAACTCATACGCCGTGACCTTTCAACCGGGAGCGCTCGGAGCCCCCGCCAAGCTCATCGGAACCGAGCCCCAACCTCCCAGGGTGCGATTCGAGAACCACATGCGCACCGGCCCCCCGGGCTCAGGAGACCAAGGTTACCTCTACGGAGGCCCAAGAGCGGAAGTCATCCACTTCCGCGGCACCGTTCCGGCGGGTCCGAGCGCGTTCACGATCAAAGGAGCCCTCCCCAATCCACCCTTGAGCTGCGGAGTGGCCTTTCAACAGTATCTTTCGAAAAACAACTTCCCGCTCCACGGTGAGCTGAAGATCGGAACCGGCAGCGGTGAGGAAATCCACCGACAAGAAAGCCCCTCACTCGAAAAAATCGTCACAGCCACGAATCACCAGAGCATCAATCTTTATGCCGAAGCCCTTCTCAATCAACTCGGCCAAGACGGTTCTACCGCAGCAGGTTTAAGCACTTTAAAAAATCACTGGCAGGCTCAAGGAGCCGATCTCACCGGTATGGTGATCTACGACGGCTCCGGCCTCTCGCCCCGAAATTCGATCACACCACGACAACTCGCCCACCTCCTCAAGTTGGCACGCATCCACGAAACCGGTGATCTTTTCGAAAAGTCCCTGCCGATCGCCGGAGTGAGTGGAACCCTCGCTTCCTTCGGAAATGGTTCCGCCATCGAAGGCCGCATTCACGCAAAGTCAGGCGGGATGTCTCGGGTAAAAACCTACGCCGGCTATCTCACGAAGAAATCAGGCCAACGCTACGCTTTCGCACTGATGATTAACAATTTCGTTTCCGATCCAAAAAACGAGATGGTGGATTTCTTGAGTGCGCTCGTCTCAGATTGAGCCATGTTGCTCTCTCATGTGTCGCTTCTTCATCGCCCTCTTCTTTTTTGGAGCCCTTCCGAGCAATGGGCTCATTTTTTGGAATGCCGAAGACCCCCCTGCAAACAAAGAAACCGCCCCCACCGGAGCCTATGAAAACTCCGGCTGGCAGCACTTAATCAGCTTCAAGGATTTTCACGGGACCATGATCTCGCCGAAGCATTTCATCACCGCAAAACATCTTGGAGAAGCGGGCATTGTCACCCGCCCAAGCTACTTCAGCGGTGAACCCGGGCAGACTTTCACTGTCAAACCCGCTTCCCGCCTCATCATCGAGGATGGGGCGATCTCCACCGACCTTTCCATTTTTGAAATTTGGGAAACTTTTCCCTCCTACGCACCCCTCTATTCAAATACCAACGAACCCGGAAAGGAATTTGTCATCACTGGAAAAGGCCGGGGCCGGGGAAACGAACTGACCCGAAACTCCCAAGTAATTGGGTGGGAATGGGGCGACGTCACAACCGAAGCTGACCGCTGGGGCGTCAGCGATGTCCTCTCGACCTCTACCGCTTCCAGCGGAGCAGACTTAATCTATTCGCAATTCGACGCCAACGGCGGACCCTTCGAATGCCAAGCGACTGGAAATGATTCCGGCGGAGGATGGTTCATCAAAGACGGTTCCACCTGGAAACTCGCCGCCGTCACCTTCTCGGCCGATTCCAATCGCGACTCCAACAACACCGTGGGTGACGATTCCAACTTCCGCGCCGCCATGACGAAAGCGCGCGGTTTCTATGTTGGTTCGGATACCGGCGGCTGGAATTTCATCCCGCCGAGTAACTTCCAGTATCTCAATCCTCCGAGCTACCAAACGAACAAGGACGACGCGCGTTTCTACGACAAGACCCACAGCTACGGCACCCGCATCAGTAGCTATCTCTCAGAAATCAATCTCCTCATCCAACCAGCCATCACTCACGCTGCGCTCAATCCATCGGATCGCTTTCAGGCCTGGCTCAGCGGCCATGGCCTCACCGCAAACAACCAGCCAGGAGACGACGCTGATGAAGATAGAATCTCGAACCTCCTCGAGTATTACTCGGACTCGGATGCGGGTGATTTTTCCGAAGCCAATTCCCCCTTCTCGGCCTCCCTCCAAAGCAACGGAGAGATGCAATTCACGCTCACCGAATCCCTCGACCTTTCCGGGCGCGCACTCACCAGTGTGATCCAGAAAAGTAATGACCTCGAAAACTGGAGTAATCTCACGACGGTAAACGAAGAGTCAAATAACCTCGACGAGGCCAGCGGCACCCGAACCCGTATCCTCAGTCACTCGCCCGGAAGCGCGACCGAAATTTTCTACCGCCTCAAAGTGGCCCTCGAAAACTAAGCCTCCTTTTCGGCTGGATTGCTAGAAAATGTCATCCCTTTAATCGACTATGATTTACGAAATGGACCAACTCCCACCAACGAAGCGATACAACCTCCTCGCGTCCTTGGTTACGCCCCGACCTATCGCCTGGATCACGACAATCGATGAGGAGGGACGCATCAATGCCGCCCCCTTTTCCTTCTTCAACGTCTTCGGCTCCAACCCTCCCATCGTCGCCTTCGCCCCGGGAAACAAAGATCGTGAAACGCCTAAAGACACCGCGCGAAACATCCGACGAACCGGCGAATTCGTCGTCCATATGGTCGATGAGCCTCTGGCTCAAATGATGGTTGATACTTCCGCCTCCCTCCCTCACGGCGAAAGCGAACTCGACAAGCTCCCCCTCACCACCGTCCCCTCGGAGAACCTTTCCGTCCCTCGTATTGTCGAAGCCCCTGTTGCCCTCGAATGCTCGGAGCATACCACGCTCGAGATTGGCTCGAATCGCTTAATTATTGGCGTCGTTCACGTGGTGCACGCTCGCGATGGCCTCTTCGATGATGACATTCATCTCTATCACGGAGCCTACCAACCCATCGGAAGAATGTCTTCTCCCGACTGGTATACACGAACCACTGATCAATTCGAAATCCCACGTCCTGACTAAAAAAAGCGACCTTCCCCGCAGAAAGATAATCATGCGCCTCATGTCCAGAAGCCATTAATCCGCTCGCCAACAATCTGTATTAATCTGGTCATACCCCCTCAACCAAGTAACCCACTCTTTAAAATGCTCCTCTCCTTCGAAACCCTCGGCCCTTCTGACGGCGAACCCCTCGTCTTCCTCCACGGCCTGGGAGCCGGTCGCACCCAGACCACCTCGGGCCTCAACAACCTCCCCGGCCTCCACATCATCGCCCCCGACATGCCCGGTCACGGAGACTCCATGTCCTTCGATCCCGCCACTTACTCCTTCGACTCCTTTGCCGATCACACCCTCGCCCTCATGGACCATCTCGGCCTCGAAAAATGCCACCTCGGCGGCCTCTCCATGGGCTCCGGCATCGCCCTCAACATCGCCCTCCGCTACCCGGACCGATTCAAAAAACTCATCCTCCTCCGCCCCTCTTGGCTCGACTCCCCGCAACCCGCTCATCTCAAACTCGTCGCCGACGCCGGCGAGATGACCCAGCCCGACTTCGAAGCCCTTCCAAGGTTCCAAGCCCTCCTCTCCGCCAATCCCCCCGTGGCAAACTCCATCACCGCCGTCTACCAACGACCGGACAACGCCGTTCTCTCCCGCATGTGGAACGACTGCCCCTTCTCCTCCCTCTCCCAGCTGAAAACCATCACCGCACCCATTCTCGTCCTCGACAGTCCCCGTGACGACCTCCATCCTAAAGCTGTCGCGACTAAAATCGCAAACGTCCTTCCAAACTCCCAAACCGCTCACCTTCCCGCCCGCTACCACGAGCCCGAAGCCTACCAAACCGCTCTCAACCAACACCTCAATAACTTCTTAAAGTCATGATCACTAAACGTCTCACCACCGAGCAGATCCTCGCCAACCTCAAGGCCAAGGTCGACGCCCGTATCCCCATCATGATCTCCTCCGCGGGATCCGGTCTCGTTGCCAAACTCCTCGAGCATGAAGGCACCGACTGCATCAACACCTTCTCCGGAGCACGCCTCCGCTCCAATGGCATGGGTACCATGGCCATGATGTGGCCTATCCTTGATTCCAACAGGCAGACCCTCACTTATACCCGCGAGGACATCATGCCCGCGCTCGAAGGCAAAGCCTTCGTCTGCGCCTGCCTCAACGCAAACGACCCCCTCAAGGACATGCGCATGGTCCTACAAGAGTGTAAGGACATGGGAGTCCAATCCGTCTCCAACATCGGACCTTCAATTTCCTACATCGACCACGACTCCGAGATCTTCAAAGTGATGACCTCCGCCGGTATCACCCTTCAGAACGAAATCGACATGCTCATCCTTGCGAAAGAGGAAATGGACATGGTCTCCGTCGGACTCGCCTTCACCGAGGAAGACTCCTACGACATCTGCGCCCAGGCCAAGCCTCACATCTTTTGCTACCACGCCGGCACCACCAAGGGCGGCATCAAAGGCTACGACAACGGCATGACCATTGAGGAAACCGCCGTGCAGACCGAGAAAGTTTACCAAAAGTGTCGCGAGCTCAGCCCCGACACCCTCCTCGTAGCCCACGGCGCCGCCATGGAGACGCCGTCCGACGCCCAGTATATCTTGGACCACACCAGCGGCCACGGCTTCTGGACCGGCAGCTCCACCGAGCGCCTCCCCATCGAACGAGCCGTCACCGCCGCCGCCAACGAGTTCCGCGAGCTGACCTTTAACAAGTAAAGGGACCATCTCAACCCTCCTCAACCCCGGGCCAAAAACCCGGGGGTTTTTGTGCCCAAGCGAGCCCCTGACCCCGCTTCAAAAAATATCCTCCTGAAGCGTTCCCCTTAAAATCAATCACCCAAGGAAACGGCCTCTCCTCCCTCGCGGGCCGACTTCAGCACCGCATCCATCACCTTTTGCGTCAGCATGCTGCGCTCTGGCCACGAAGAATCAACCTTCCCACTAAGAACCAGTTCGCCAAACTTCCGGAAAAGCAGCGTCTCTTGCGAGCCAACGTCATTGGTGGACTTGCCGGGGATCTTCACCTCCCTGCGTTTGGCAGTGGTCGAGTAGTTGCAACCTTCATTTAAAGAACCTAGCTGGGTGAGACGGAAGCTCGTCTCAGAACCCTCAATAGGCTGCACGAAGTCATCCAAACTCAACGTGCCTTTTGTCCCGGAAATCCGGCAGGTCTGCTCAAGCGAAGTGGTGAACGAGCAGTGAAAAGACGCACTCCGGTCGTCACTAAAATAAAGATCCGCCCGGATTTCTACCGGGACCCCGTTCTTTTCTTCGAGCATGAAAGCACGGACTCTTTCAGGCAGCGTATTTTGAAAACAAGAAAGCGTCATCCGCAGGCAATACCAGCCCAGGTCTCCGAGGCACCCAGCTGGCTCAAGTCGGGAATCGAGGCGAATATTACCCTCAAATTCCTCATCCCCTAAAAAGGAAAAGCAACTTTCGATTCTTCGCACTTTGCCCAGCTCCTCGCCATTCTCTAAAACCTCCAGAATTCTTGAAAGACGCTCATTGTGCACAAACATCACCCCATCCATAAACTGCACCCCATTGGCCTCACAGGCTGCGATCATTTCTCCAAGATCCTCCAGCGAGGCCGCGCAGGGCTTTTCACAGAGGACGTGCTTACCCGCCTCCGCCGCGCGGATCACCCACTCCTTCCGGATGCCGGTCGGCAGCGGGATATAAACTGCATCGATCTCAGGATCGGAAAGAATCTCCTCATAACCACCGACCGCCTGCGGCGCGATCTTAAAGGGCTGCGAAGCTTGGCAGCTTTCGATAAAAGTCTGCGCCTTCGCAATATCACGACTCCCCACCGACTTCAGCACGCCATTTCCTGACCGCCTTACCGATGCCCAATTCTTTTCTGCAATTCCAGCAGCACCCAGAAATCCCCAAGTCACGTTTTTATCCATAGCCCAATCATCTTCCGTCTCCCCAAGAATAACAAGCCGTCTCATCCTTCGTCCCCCAAATTCCCATTCACAACGCTCTCTTCATAATCCACCATTCGCACAATTCTCCGCTTATTCCCCTCAAAAATCAGCATCTCGCCCTTCATCATGACCTTCCTCGGAGGGATCCTCACTTCCGGCCATCCCGTCCTCAACTAGCCTCGCCATTTTCACAAATCTGCGCTAAACCCCTCTCATGTCCCAGCCACCCGCCATCGACCACGACCGCATTGCTGCCGCCGTAAAAGAGATCCTCGCCGCCATCGGGGAGGACCCTGATCGCGATGGTCTCCGCGACACCCCGCAACGGGTCGCGCGGATGTATTCCGAAATTTGCAGTGGCCTTCGCGAAGACCCAACCACCCATCTCGATACCACCTTCGAGGTCGCACACGATGAAATCATCGTCGTCCGCGACATCCCCTTTTTCTCGATCTGCGAGCACCACCTCATCCCCTTCTTCGGAAAGGCGCACGTCGCCTATCTCCCGCAAAGCGACGGCCACATCACTGGCCTTTCCAAGCTCGCCCGCCTCGTCGATGGCTACGCCAAACGGCCGCAAGTCCAAGAACGACTCACCACCGAAATCGCCGACGCCATTGCCCTCAAGCTCAACCCCCGCGGCGCCGCCGTCGTCCTTGAGGCCGAGCACTTGTGCATGTCGATGCGCGGTATCAAGAAACCCGGTGCCTCCACCGTGACCTCCTCCATGCGCGGCCTATTTCGCGAGAATCCTGCGTCCCGCGAGGAAGTCCTCAATCTCATTCTCCGGAGCCGATAAGTTTAGGGGATTCCCCAAAAGTCCGCACAATTTTCCTGTCAGAAGCCCCCCTCCCGGTGCGTAATAGAGCATCATGCTTCACATTCTCTTCTCTCTTATCGGGCCTCTTTACCGTCTCTTGCCCTTAGGCTTGCTTACCTGTTTGGCATTTCTCACTTCGAATTTAGGATTTACGGCCGAGAGGCCCAATATCATCCTCATCATGTCGGATGACATGGGCTACTCCGACATCGGCTGCTACGGCGGTGAGATCAACACACCCAATCTCGACGCCCTAGCCGCCAACGGCCTCCGCTTCACCCAGTTCTACAACACCGCCCGTTGCTGCCCCACCCGCGCCTCTCTCCTCACCGGACTTTATCCCCACCAAGCGGGCATCGGCCACATGACCAGCGACTACGGCCTCCCCCAGTATCAGGGATTTCTCAACAAGGAATGCCTCACCATCGCCGAAGCCCTTAAGCCCGCCGGCTACCGTACCTACATGTCGGGGAAATGGCACGTCACCCCCAAGGTCAAAGCGAGCGACCCCAAGGACAACTGGCCCAGCCAGCGTGGCTTCGATAAATTTTTCGGTACTATCCACGGTGCGGGTTCATTCTTCGATCCCAACTCCCTCACCCGCGACAACACCCAGATCACGCCCGAAAACGACCCCGGCTACCAACCTGACGGAACCTGGTATTACACCGATGCTATCTCCGACAATACCGTCAACTACATCGATAGCCATTTTAAAGAGCACCCCGACAAGCCCTTCTTCCACTACGTCGCCTACACCGCCGCCCACTGGCCCATGCATGCCCTCCCCGAGGACATCGCCAAGTATGAAGGCAAATACGACGGCGGCTACGCCCCGGCTTATGGGGCCCGCCTCAAAAAAATGAAATCCCTCGGCCTCATCGACCCTAGCTGGAAAATCCCCGGCCCCATCGGTGATTGGTCCAAAGTGGAAAAGAAAGAATGGGAATCCGCCTGCATGGAAGTCTACGCCGCGATGGTCGATAACATGGACCAAGGCATCGGCCGCATTGTCGAGTCGCTCAAAAGGAACGGACAACTCGACAACACTCTCATTCTTTTTTTCCAGGACAACGGCGGCTGCGCCGAAGGCTTCGGCCGCGGTAAGCTTGTCGGCCCACTTGAGCGCCCTTCCGCCCCCACCCTCAAACCGATGGGTAAAGACGAACTCCAAACCAACATGGTCCCCACCCAGTCACGCGATGGCTACCCCCTCCGCCGAGGCGATGGCATCATGCCCGGCCCGCCTGAAACCGAAGTCGGTTACGGCAAAAACTGGGCCAACGTCTCCAACACTCCCTTCCGCGAATACAAACACTGGGTCCACGAAGGCGGAATCTCCACCCCCCTTATCGCCCACTGGCCCAAAGGGATCGCCGGAAAAAATATCTGGGCCAAAGACCCCACCCATCTCATCGACCTCATGGCAACCTGCCTCGATCTCGGAAAAGCCTCATATCCAGCCAATAAAATTCCCGTCGAAGGCACTTCCCTGAATCCCGCCTTCAAAGGCGAAACCATCCAGCGAGGAAAGCCCATCTACTTCGAGCACGAAGGCAACCGTGCCGTCCGCGATGGCGCATGGAAAATCGTCGCCAAGGGCGTCAAGAGTAAGTGGGAACTCTACAACATCCCCGCCGACCGCACCGAGATGAACAACCTCGCCGCCAAACACCCCGAGCGCGTCAAAACAATGGCCGCCCAATATGAAAAGTGGGCCAAAGAGCGCGGCGTCGTCCCCTTTGGCAGCTGGAAGAAAAAGAAAACAGCCAAAGCCACCCCCAAAGAACCCCTCCACCTCAAGTCCGGCGACACCTTCACCAGCGAAACCTCCCCCAACCTTACCAACCGCCCCTTCACCGTCACCGCGCAACTCGAATCCCTCCCCGCCACCGGAGTTATCGCCGCACAAGGTGGATCCAACCACGGCTGGTCCTTCTACCTCAAAGACAACCACCTCCACTTCACCGTCCGCCAAAGTGGTGAAAAATTCACCGCCAGCACTCCCCTCCCCGCCACCGCCAGCAACCCCATCGAAGCACGCGTCACCAAGAAAGGCATCATCCTCCGCACCAATCGAAACCGGCGCACTCTCAAAGAAGGTAACCCCCTCCTCACCGCACATCCCATCGATGTCCTTGAAGTCGGCCAAGACAATGAAGGACTTGTCGGCGATTACGGAAAAGACTTTCGTCTCAGCGTCCCCATCAAATCACTGGTTCTTTCGCCCAAGTGATCCCACCAAGAATTAGTTCGTTGAAAATGCGAGGTCATCACGGTGCATCTCCCGTGATTCGCCCCGCTCATTCGTCTGCCAAATCTTCCCTGAATCAAGATCGAGTGCACTGAGCCAGCCGCCGCCATACGCGCAGGTATCTAGACAAATGGCGTAACCCAGATCCGTCGGAAAATCCCCTTGAATGGTATGCCCACAAACAACCGTCTTTCCCGACTGGTGAGCCCGCTGACTATGAAAACGTTGGTAGTAATAAGTCTCAGAATCCTGATCGCCCACCGCAATCCCTGCCTCCACCCCGGCGTGCACTAAAATAAAATCCCCCACTTCGTGGTAAAGCTCCGTCGAGCGCATGAAATCCCAATGCGCCTCCGGGACATCTTCAAAGCCTCCCCCATAGGACGCTAACGTGTCCTTCCCCCCGCACATCTCGCTCAAAAACCGCTGGCAATCGACCTTCGTCTCCAGCGCCCGAATCATCTGGATCTCATGATTCCCCATGAGGTGAATGAAACGATGCGTCTTCTTCAGTTCTAAGAGTCGATCAATGACCCCCTTCGAATCCGGCCCACGATCCACATAATCGCCCAGCGTCACCACAAGGTCCTCTTCACTCGGTTGCACCAAATCGAACATGGTCTCCAGTGAAGTCAGGCATCCATGAATGTCTCCAATCGTAAGCTGCATCTCCCCAAGTCTCAACAAACCATCCTCCGAAGCAAGGCAATCTCCACCCTCGCCAAAAACCCCGTGCCCACTCGCATTAAAGTTTCACTCTTCCCCATTCACCATTCACTCTTCCTTGGTGCAAGATGACCAATTCTTTCAAAAGAACCACGTCGAGAACCACCTCGCCGGCATCTTCGACGACCTCCCCGGTTTCATCTACTTCGTCAAAGACCACGACCTCCGCTACGTCGCCTACAACCAGCGTCTCTGCGACATCTTCGAATCAAGCGAGATCCTCGGCAAGCGAGACGACGACTTCATCCCGCCCCACATCCTAAAACACATCCGCGAAGACGACCTCCGCATCCTTGAAACCGGCCAACCCGTCATCAACCGCGTCGAGCTCGTCCCCCGCGGCAGCGGCTTCGTCGACTGGTCCACCACCACCAAAAAGCCCCTCCTCAATCAAAAAGGAACCATCTGCGGCATCATCGGCATCACCCGCCCCTTCGACCAAGGCACCACCTCCCTCGCCAAAAACGAGGAACTCGGACCCGCTCTGGCACTCCTCCACCAGCGCTACCGTGACAACATCCCCATCACCGAACTCGCCAAAAATGCCAACCTCTCCCTCAGCAGCTTTCTGCGAAAATTCAAAGCCTGCTTCAACATGACCCCCAAGGAATACCTCCGCCACCTCCGCGTCCAGGAAGCTTGCCACCTCATTGTCCGCACCACTCATACCTTCGCCGAAATCAGCCACCACTGCGGCTTCGCCGACCAAGCTCACTTTTCCCGCGAATTCTCCCGCATCCTCAAAGAACCTCCCTCCGCCTACCGCGCCCGCTACCGCCTCTAACAGGAGTCGTGGCGCACCCGCCGCTTCGCACGCCTTGGCGAGGGAGAAAGCTCGTTCAAATCTCAAATCCCTCCTGACGATTTTATTCAAAAAACACCCCATTTTCTTCAAGACTCTTGCTCTACCATCGTGTATCTCTTTCTCCCATGAAAACCGTCGCCATTCTAGCCACCCTCGACACCAAAGCTGCCGAAGCCGACTTCATGCGCACCGAAATCGAAACCCTCGGCGGCCAAGCCCTCCTCATCGACCTCTCCCTCGTCGGCGACTCCGACCTTAAAGCAGACGTTTCAAAACAGGAAGTCGTCTCCGCTGGCGGAGGTAATCTCGACGAGCTCCTCGTCAAACCCAACCGTGAGCAATCCAATCCCTTCATCGTCACCGGAGCCACCAAGATCCTCCTCGAACTTCAGGAAGCTGGCACGATCGACGCCGTTGTCACCCTCGGCGGCACCCAAGGCACCTCCACCTGCGCTCCCATCCTCCAGGCCCTTCCCTATGGCTTCCCGAAAATCATGCTTTCCACCGCCGCCTCCGGCGACACCTCACCCTTCGTCGGCATAAAAGACATCACCATGATGTTCGCTGTCTCCGACATCCTCGGCCTTAACGTCTTCTCCCGCAAAATCCTCGCCAACGCCGCAGCAGCAGCATGGGGCATGGCACAATCCGAGCAGTGCATCACCAAGTCCACCGCCAAAGGCGTCATCGGCATGTCCAATCTCGGCGTCCTCACCCAAGGCGCGATGCACGCCATCGACCTCTTTGAAAAAGCGGGCTACGAAGTCATCACCTTCCACGCCATCGGAGCCGGTGGCGATGCCATGGAGCAGATGATGAAAGAAGGAATCATCAACGCCGTCTTCGACTACGGCCTCGGCGAAATCGCCGACGGCGTCTGGGGCGTCCTCCGCGCCGGCGGACCCGAACGACTCACCGTCGCCGGAAAACTCGGCCTCCCACAAGTCATCGTCCCCGGAGGTTCCGAGCACCTCGGCATCCTCGTCAACGAGCCCAGCAAAGTTCCCGCCGGCTACGAAGACCACCAAATCACCTGGCACTCACCCTACGTCTTCGTCCCCCGCCTCAACGCCGAGGAACAAGGCCGCGTCGCGAAAATCATCGGCGAAAAACTCGTCCACTCCACCAAGGACACCCTCTTCCTCATGCCCCTCAAAGGCGTCTCCAGCTACTCCGCTGAAGGTGGCGAACTTTACAACCCCGGGCTCGATGCCGCCTACTGGGAGTCCCTCCAAAAGGAACTCCCCGACACCATCGAAGTCGAATCCATGGACAACAACGCCCAAGATGACGTCTTCGTCGAGCGCGCTGTCAGCTACCTCATCGACAAACTAGAAAACTAAGGAGCGTGGGTTTGTAACCGTACGTCCCCAACCAAGCTCTCTCAACCGAGCCACCCATGTCCCCCAAAAAAACCTCTCTCCAGGAACGGCGTTCTTCTTCAAGAACATCTTTGCTTTTCGCAATCGCGGGCGCAGTGGTCTTGATCATTGGCAAAATGATCAAGACCACTCCTGCTTCCTTAAACCCTTTCCAAAATACCAACACCACAACCAACTAATAAAATGGCTGACTTAGACGACATCAGAGACGGAGACAACTTCGGTCTCAACACACCCGCCGACACATCCTCATTCTACCTCAAGGGAATGAACAGCGCTTCTTGGGGAATCAAGAACCGCATGTCCCGCATCTTCAACGCGAAGTCCGGACGCACCGTCATGCTTGCATTCGACCACGGCTTCCTCATGGGGCCGACTTCCGGCCTTGAACGCATCGACCTCAACATCGCCCCGCTTGCCGAAGAAGCTGACTGCCTCATGGGTTGCCGCGGGATGATTCGCACCAGCATCCCTGCTGAGAACACCAAGCCAATCTGCCTCCGCACCGATACCGGCACCACCATTCTCACCGAGATGAACCACAACGTTCTCATCTCCGAGATCGATGCCATCTCCATGAACGTCTCCGCAATGGCAGCCATGCTCGCTATAGGCGACAAGGACACCGAAGCCATCACCGTCTCCAACTTCTCCAAGTTGGTCGACATCGGTAATAAATACAGCATCCCTGTCATGGGTGTCACCGCTGTTGGTAAGGACATGGCTCGCGACTCCCGCTACTTCGGCCTCGCTTCCCGCGTTTGTGCTGAAAATGGTGCATCCATCGTGAAGACCTACTACACCGAAGGCTTCGAAAACGTTGTCGCCGCCTGCCCCGTCCCCGTCGTCATCGCCGGTGGTAAAAAGCTCCCTGAGCTCGAGGCACTCGAACTCTGCTACAACGCCATCCAGTGTGGTGCATCCGGAGTCGACATGGGTCGCAACGTCTTCCAATCCGATAAGCCTCTCGCCATGATGAAGGCTGTTAAAGAAGTCGTTCACAACGGAGCAAAACCCTCCGAAGCGATCGAGATCTACAACGCTGGCTAAACGTGGCCGCGACCTCCGGTCGCGCAGCCAAAAAACTCAAAAAGTCCCCGGGTCCAATCCCCAGGGCTTTTCTTAAAAGGAGTCGTAGGTCTCCTGATATGAAGCCTGGACATTCCTGTCCGCTCCCCGCCCCCAACCAAGCTCCCCTAGCACTCAAATAAGCCCTTAAAACGGCAATCCAATTTACAGCTACCGTCATGACCCGCGCAGAAAAAATCGACCTCATCCGCAGCCGCCCCCAACTCTCCGTCGCCACCCTCAGCTACGACATGGGCAACCAAGCCGCCGCCTTGCAAATCCTGCAAAAAAACGACGTCAACCTCCTGCACTTCGATGTCATGGACGGCAACATCTGGCCCAACATCACCGTCGGTTCCCCCTTCGTCGGCGGCCTTAAAACCGAACTCCTCAAAGACGTTCACCTGCTCATCAACAAGCCCAAACAGCACATCGACGCCTTCGCCAAAGCCGGTGCCGATCTCATCTCTTTCTCCGCCGAATACACTGCCCACATCGACGACACCCTTGCTCGTATTTCCGGCCACCAAGACATCGTCCGCGGCGTCTCCCTCAACCCCGGAACCTCCGTCAGCTTCATCAAAAAATACCTCGATCAAATCGACTACGTCCTCCTCCTCGGAGTCGGCCCATACAGCGGCAAGGAAACCTTCCTCGACGACCTCCCCGTAAAAATCGAAACCCTCCTCTCCTGGAAACCCGAGCTCCTCATCTGCATCGATGGAGGCGTTAACAAAGACACCATCCCCCAGATCGCGGCCATGAAGCCCCACTTCGTCGTCTCCGGATCCGCCATCTTCAACAACGAAGACCCCGTCAAGAACCTCAAGTTCTTCAATGACACTCTGGCCTAGGAAATTCCAAATTCTAGAATCAGAAAATCGAAACAAATTCAAAACCCGAATCTTAAAACTAGAAATCCAAGTTGCGTCCATTTCGTCTTTTTCGTGGTCACCAAAATCCACAACCCACTGGTCCGACGTCTCGGCCGCCGTATCCCGAAGGACGCTGGAGAATCCATCCATTTCATCCATTTGCCTGTTGGCTATCTCCACTTCGTTCCGGTTGTGGGTTCTAAACCCTCCACAACCAAGATTTCACCAATCCCTCCTCACCACTCACTATTAAAAATCTCATGTCTGATCAAATCCACGCCAACAAAGTAGCCATTGTCACCGGAGCCGCAGGCGGTATCGGTCGCGCCACTGTCGAACGCCTTCGCAACGACGGAGCCACCGTCGTCGGCCTCGACATCAATCCAGCCGTCGTCGAAAACCTCACCGGCGAGCGCCTCACCGGCATCGTTTGCGACATCACCAATGACGCCGCCATGAGAACCATCATCGACGACACCGTCGCCAAGCACGGCTCACTCGACCTCATCGTCGCCAACGCCGGCATCTTCAAATCCGGCGAGTACATCGAAGCCCCCGAAGACAGCTGGGACCTCCACCTCAAGATCAACCTCACCGCGACTCAGCGCTTCCTCAAGTTCTCCATCCCCCACCTTAAAAAGAGCATCCTCGCACCGAGCATTATTATCATCGGCTCGCGCAACTATGCTGCTCCTGGACCAGGCGCCTCCGCCTACTCCGTCACCAAAGCCGGCGTCACCCAGCTCGCCCGCGTCGCCGCCCTCGAGCTCGCCCCCTTCGGCGTCCGCGTCAACATCATCCACCCCGACGCCGTCTTCGACACCGAGATCTGGTCCCAGGAAGCTCTTGAAAAATCAGCCAAGCGATACGGCATGACCGTCGAAGAATACAAAACGAAAAACCTCCTCAGCACCGAGATCACCTCCCCCGGCGTCGCCGCCATGGTCTCCACCGTCGCCGGCCCCGTCTTCAGCGCCACCACCGGCGCCCAAATCCCCATCGACGGCGGCAACGACCGCGTGATTTAACTCAACTTCATGGGACATCTCCTCACCGGGATGTCCCATTATCTTGCACAGGTCCGAAACCCCGTGAAGACATCCGTCCTTCCCGGAAGAAAAGCCTGACGATAGCTGTTGCGAATCAAGCTGGAGCAGGTCGCGCACGACCCGCCCTTGGTCACCCGGTGATCACCAAATTGTAGGACCGACATGTAGTGATACATATCGATTTCGAATCCGGCGTAGGGCAAAAATTGACTGCTCGTCCACTCCCAGGCTGTCCCTAACATTTGCAGACAACCCGCCGGACTGGCGCTCTCACTGAAAGCATCCACCGGCGCAGTGCCGAAGAAGGTCCCATCCATATCCACTCGCGTCGAATCCATCGTCTCACCCCAAGGATAGCGGAGTGCTTCCGGACCGCGCGCGGCCGCTTCCCACTCCGGTTCGGTCGGGAGCCACCGCCCCGCCCATCGGCAAAATGCTTCCGCCTCCCAAACGCTGACGTGAAGCACAGGGGCATCCAACGGCAGTTCTTCCCACTGATCAAATTTCCGATGCTGCCAGCTCCCATCGGCGTCACGACGCCAGTAAGTCGGCATCTCGCGCTTCCCTCCTTCGCCTTCCAACAGCCAACACTTCCCCCCGAAATCCCACAGCGCTTCATTCTGATAAGCACCGGCTACCACGAATTCGAGAAACTCACGATTACTCACCAAGGTCTTCGAAATTGAAAATGACTCCACTCTCACCCGGTGACTTGGCCTCTCATTATCGAAACTAAACTCACCCGAGCTCAGCGGAGGCATCCCCATCAAATAGTCTCCACCCTCCACCTGGGCGTCGCCTGAAATCCCAGAGCCCTTTGGGGGGGCGGCCTTCAGAGTTGCGAACGACGGAGCAGGATATCCCAACGTCTGCCGCGACCAAAGCAGCGACTCGATGTGCATCTGATGATGATGAATCACGTAGCGTAAAAGATAGCCCTCTTCATCATCAAGTGCCCTTCCCCCAAACTTCTCCCGAACCTCGCCGAGCACTCCCCGGTAGTAATCAAACATCGCACCCTTCTCGGGCACAACTCCGGGCCTCCAGCGATGCTTATGTGAAATCTCAAAAGAGTCCCAAACATCGTCATATCCCGGCATCCTGGCTCCACTTTCGCCAAACTTACGCAGGAGAAAATACTCATAAAAGAAGGCCGAATGTCCCAGCTCCCAAATCGGGGGGTTGACTCCCGGAGAGTAGGGCACCGCAAGTTGCCCATCATCGAGATCGTCCAACAAGGCGCGGGACTTCCGGTCCACCACATCAAGTTCAACCATCATCTCTTCTATTGTCTTCATCATGGAATCTCCTATTCCTGACAGATTTCCGGTGAAAATTCAATTCATTCAAATGAATCCTCTGCTTTCAACCATCTTATCGGAAGGGGCAAAACTGGAATGATCACTGCCGATCTCTCAGCCACGTTGCGCCTGACGCATCCAGATAAGCTTCGAAGGCATCAGGTTGATTCGATTTCCAAGCACGGGCGATCTTGAGCATGACCTTTTCACGTTGGGCCTAATCGGTGATCATTTCAGCCGTCCCGAGAGCGGCAGCGGGATTCACCGCCGAAATGGAAAGGGCGTAGGCCGCCACAGAAGGATCGATCGCTGGCGAGGCTTCGAACTGATCAAACCAGGCGGCGGAATCGACCTTGGTAAGCCATGAGATCACCGGAGGAATGAGCGGCCATTCGGTCGCAAACCTCCGCGGGCGATGGCAGAAAGACGCGCTCGAAATAAAGCCAGATCTACTCAGTATTTTAATTGGGACGAATGATGTGAACCAAGGCACAACGCCCGAGGCATTTGAGTCCGACTATCGCTACATCTTAGATGCCAGCCTGAAGGCGAATTCTGAATTACGACTGGTGCTACTCGACCCCTTTGTCTTGGGAGTTGGTCAATTGGCCGACGAAAAATCCTGGGCCGAGCGCCGTGCCGCGACAGACAGCCTTCGCGCTGTCGTCGCCCGCTTGGCAAAGGACTACGAGACCGTTCATGTCAAAACCCAGGACGTTTTTGACGCGGCAGCTCAAGCGGTCACCCCGGAGCATTGGATTTGGGATGGCATCCACCCCTTACCGCAAGGACATGAACTCATCGCTCGCAATTGGCTGCAGGAAGTCAGCAGCCGTTGGCCCCATCAATGATGGCGAAATGGAAATCGCTCACTCAAACAGAGCTCACTTCTCCATCATCTTCATCTCCGAGGATCCCCCGAGCTTCTTGGCCTTCTCCTGACTCTCTTTCGAAAGTTGCTCCAGCGGGTAGGCCACTTTCTTCCCCGTCTTCTTCAGCTCAAGGCTGACCTTCCCTTTGGAAAGTCCCCGGAAGCGCGCGGTGATCGTGATGCCTTTCGCATTGGTCCACTCTCCCCACTCCGGCTCGAGGGCCTTGGGGGCCGGGCCAAATTGCTCGGTAACGATACGGCCGTCCTTAAACTTGAGAATCTTTTCCGGGTCCAATTCATCGGAACCTTTCTTCCCCTTCTCGCCATCGATCTTGGCCCCTTCGTGAATCCACTGAGCCACCGTCCTGACTTCCTTCTCGGTGAGACGTTCCCCTTTATTCTTCGGAGGCATCGCCCCCTTCTCATGCTCGGGCCGCACGATCGTCACGAAGAGAAAACTGGCATCCCAATCGCCCGGGATAACGACATCATTTTTCGCGAAGCGCTTGTAGAAATTCTCTTCATCATCAAAGCGAAGTCCACCCTTCACCTTCTTCGCGTTGTCACTATGGCAGTCGTAACATTTCTCCTTAAAAATCGGCATGACATCCCGCTTGTAGTCCAAGGCGGAGGCCG
>Ga0115001_10001200_pt1 | contig 20029 bp, 27 predicted proteins | sample ArcticOcean_MG_C_12_FD_89869 | JGI IMG/M metagenome (GOLD analysis project Ga0115001, IMG submission 89869) | Marine microbial communities from western Arctic Ocean - ArcticOcean_MG_CB8_130 | ecosystem: Environmental > Aquatic > Marine > Oceanic | place: Arctic Ocean: Canada Basin | collected... | reverse complement strand
TAACAGTAGACTAGAACCTTTTATTGAAAAATGTTTTGATGAACTATCTGACTATACAAATGCATTTAAGAACTGTATGGTAATGAAACGAGAAGTAATTGCCAACAAAGGTATATGGGTTGCAAAGAAAAGATATATGTTAAACGTATTAGATGATGAGGGTGTAAGACTTTCTGAACCTAAATTAAAGATCATGGGTATTGAGGCAGTTAAATCATCAACACCACAAGTTTGTAGAGGTAAGATTAAAGAAGCAATCAAAATCATTATGAATAAAGATGAAGATACTTTACAGAAATTCATTGCAGAATTTAAAACAGAGTTTAATAGTTTGTCTGCTGAAGCAATATCTTTTCCTAGATCATGTAACAATATTAAAAAGTATAGAAACCCAGCAACCATATTCAGTAAAGGTACACCAATACATGTTAAAGGTTCTTTAATATATAATCAAAAACTACGAGAACTTAAATTACATAAACAATATCCTTTCATTAAAGAAGGAGATAAGATTAAATTCTTAAAATTAAAAGAAGCTAATCCATTTAGATTTGATGTGATAAGTTATATTACAACCTTACCTGTAGAGTTTAAACTACAAGAATATATAGATTACGAAACACAATTTGAAAAGACTTTCCTTGACCCTATGAGATTTATCTTACAGGCTATTGGTTGGTCACAAGAAAAGAAAGCAAGTTTGGATGCATTTTTTAGTTAGATGAAAAAATATATAGAAGACTTTTTTAAGTGGGTTAAAGGTACTGAACTAGTTGAACTAGACGACATAGATGTATCCGAGGATCCAGTTAGACCTGAACTGACTCTAGGTTTTAGAATTACACACGATAGAAAGATACTAGGATTAAAATACGAAGATAAGATTATAGCAATTGTTTGTATTGCAGTTTGTCCTGAAGTGCCACATACTGTTAGAGAAATGGATTATATGTCCAGAGTAAAAGACGGTAACGTTGTTGTTGCATATACAGTATGGTCTCGTAAACGAGGTGCAGGTCAAGAGATTATTAATAAACTAGCCAAGTATGTAAAAGAAAAACAATATAAAAGACTAGTTACTTTATCTCCTCTAACACCAATGGCAACTCATTTTCACATTAAGAACGGTGCTAAACAAGTACATATAAATGATGTAACACAAAATTTTGAATATGATCTCAACAAAAAAATATAACATAATCTATGCCGATCCTCCTTGGCATTTCCAGAATTATAATAATGAAACTGCTCAGACTAATCCAGATAAACATTATCCTACTATGACAATGAAAGATATAGAAAATTTACCAATAGGTGATCTTGCAGATACCGATTGTGTATTGTTTATGTGGTGTACAGACCCATTATTACACAAACAAATACCTCTAGTTGAGAAGTGGGGATTTACATACAAGACAGTAGGTTTCACATGGGCAAAAACAAATAAGACTAGAATAAAAAATTACTTCTTTAAAGGACCTGGATATTGGACTAGGGCCAACACTGAAACATGTATCTTGGCAACAAAAGGTAAACCTAAAAGAGTTGGTAAAAATGTAGATAGATTAGTTGTGAGTGAACGTAGAGAACACAGTAGAAAACCAGATAGAATACGAAGTGATATAGTTGAATTGTGTGGTGATTTACCAAGAATAGAATTATTTGCTAGAACTTCTATGCCTGGCTGGGACGTATGGGGAAACCAGGTTGACAAATTTAATTAAACATGATATACTATAACTATGAAAACTAAAACATTAACTACTGAACAGGCATTGTATTGTGCTAACATATTTAATGATTACTTCGGTAAGTTTAGTCGTATAGATCAGTATATGAGAGATCAAAAACTATCTCAAATATCAGATGTACCGGCTGCATTACCTGGAATGGGTTTAGAGGGTGAAATATTTTCAAACTTTGATATGTCACCTAAAGATATGGACTTTGAAATATTAGAACCAGATAATGAGACGTATGATACATTATTAAATATGACTTCTTCTCATACTAATATGTCAAGTGTACCTGGTAAAAATTTAAAGATTGCAATAAGAGAAAAGAATAGTGGTCAATGGGTAGGTTTTATAAGATGTGGTTCTCCTGTTATAAACATGAAACCAAGAAACGAATTATTAACTCATGTACCAGAATTAGTAAGTTTTAATAAGACTTCTATTATGGGATTTGTTATAGTACCAACTCAACCTTTTGGTTTTAATTACCTAGGTGGTAAACTATTAGCAGCTATATGTTGTAGTCACACTATAAGAGAAAAATTAAATACAAAATATGGTATGAACTTATCATTATTTGAAACTACAAGTTTATATGGTAATAGTAAATCATCAAGTCAATATGATGGCATGAAGCCTTATTTAAGATACAAAGGTTTAACTGATAGTGACTTCATACCTTTGATACATGGCAAACCTTTCCATGACCTATCTGACTATGCTGAAGATTGCGTTGGTCAACTTGTTAAACAAGACGCTTCAAGTAGAAAATTAAAACAAACACAAGCTATAATTGCTTTAGTTAAAAGATCACTATCAGGTAATAATTTAGAAACTTTTAATACAACTATAAGTAATGCAAAGAAACTAACTGAAAGAAAAAGATACTATGTTAGTGACTATGGTATCAAGAACTATCTAGATATAGTAAAAGATAACACTAAAGAAATAATCAAAGGTGAGAATTGGGATAAATTTGAACTAAATAATATCATACAATGGTGGAAAAAGAAAGCAGAATCAAGATATAATAAACTAAAAGAAGATGGTAGATTAAGGAATGATTTAGAAATCTGGACACCAGAGGCAGAAATAGACATTATCAGGTGACATTGATGGCAATAGCAGAGAATCACTATAACGAATTAAAAGAATATTGGGACTTCCAAAGGAAGAGAGAATACAATTACGAACAACTATGTAATGTATGCGACAATATAGGTTCAAACTTTAGGTTTACCAATGGTAAAAACGGTGATGAACTAAAAAAAGATTTATGGAACAAAATACAACCGGACGAGTATGAAGAGCCACCTAAAGATTGGGTTCCACAAGATGAGAAGTATAGACTATGGAACGAAGGAACACCAAAGAAATTTAAGGTGTCCTTTAAGAAAATGAAAACAGTACAAGCTTGACAATATCTAAAAGATATGTTATAGTTAGTACATTATAATTAAGGAGATAATAATATGAGTGATTTTTTAAAAGACATAATCAAAGAGAGTGGAAATGAGTATGCAGGCTTAGTAAGTGATGGTATGGATAGTGATGTATCAAGTTTCATTGACACAGGTTCTTATTCTTTTAATGCTCTACTATCTGGTAGTATCTATGGTGGATTACCAGCAAACAAAATTACAGCAATCGCCGGCGAGGCAGCAACAGGTAAAACATTTTTTGCATTAGGTATTGTACAGAATTTTTTAGATGTAAACAAAGACGCTGGTGTTATTTACTTTGAATCAGAAAGTGCCGTATCAAAAGACATGATTGAAAGTCGTGGTGTTGATGGTACTAGAATGGTTGTTGTACCAGTTGCTACAGTACAAGAATTTAGAGCTCAATCAATAAAAATTATTGACAAATATTTAGAACAACCAGAGAAGACTAGAAAACCTTTGTTGTTTGTATTAGATAGTTTAGGTATGTTATCTACTACGAAAGAAATGGAAGACACAGCCGCTGGTAAAGAAACAAGAGACATGACAAGATCACAAATTGTTAAGTCAACTTTTAGAGTATTAACATTGAAACTAGGTAAAGCAGGTATTCCTATGATTATGACCAATCATACGTATGATGTTATTGGTTCAATGTTCCCTCAAAAAGAAATGGGAGGTGGTTCAGGACTAAAATACGCTGCCTCATCAATCATCTATTTAAGTAAACGTAAAGAAAAAGAAGGTACGGAAGTAGTTGGTAATATTATACATTGTAAAAATTATAAGTCTAGATTGACAAAAGAAAACGCACAAATTGATGTTAAGTTAACCTATAAAAAAGGTCTTGATAAGCACTATGGTTTATTAGATATGGCAGAAGCAGCCGGTATCTTTACCAAAACTTCTACAAGATTTGAAACACCACAAGGTAAGGTGTTTGGTAAAACCATCAATGACGATCCAGAAAAGTATTTTACAAAGGAGATATTAACCAAAATAGATGAATACGCCAACAAAAAATTCAAATACGGATCAGACGAAGAATAAGAAGTATGTCTTTGCACAAAAGACTGGTGACGATTTTACGGCTATAAAGTTACTTGAAGATAAGTACAGAAATGTAATCTACAAGTACGGTAAAGTTGCGTTTGCTAAAGACGAAAAGCCAGATGGTACATTGCCAATGAAGTTTGATTATGATATACTAACCAATCCAGAATCAAAAGACATTGAGAACCAAGAGTTTATAGATTACATAGGTGACATATTGATAGAAGTAATGGAACAACAATTAAATAATGGAAAGGTAGAGTTCAGTGAATAACGAAAGAATAGAAGTCACCATATTAAGAAACTTAATGTTTAACGAACTGTATATGCGAAAAGCAATACCGTTTTTAAAAGACATATACTTTTCTAAAAGAGAAGAATCAATATTGTTTTCAGAAATATATTCCTTTGTTGAGAAGTATCAGAATCTTCCTACTAAAGAAACCATTTTGGTTGAAATGGGTTACAGAAAAGATTTAAATGATCAAGACGTTGCTGGTGTAAAAGATTTAGTGGCACAGTTAAGTCCTGAAGATGTTGATTCAAAATGGCTTATAGATACTACAGAAAAGTTTTGTAAAGATAGAGCAGTACATAATGCCGTACTTGATGGTATTAAGATACTTGATGGTAAAGACAAAGAGAGACAATCGGAGGCGATACCAAGTATCTTGGCAGACGCCTTATCAGTTTCATTTGACAATCATATCGGGCATGACTATCTTAACGACAGTGATGAAAGATTTAATTGGTATCATACAAAAGAAAAGAAGTATCAATTTGATTTAGGTTACTTCAATAGAATTACAAAAGGTGGTGTACCAAGTAAGACTTTAAATATTGCTCTTGCAGGTACAGGTGTTGGTAAATCATTGTTCATGTGCCACGTAGCTGCTAGTTTCTTAGCACAAGGATTAAACGTATTATATATTACTTTAGAAATGGCAGAGGAAAGAATTGCAGAAAGAATAGACGCTAACTTATTAGATGTTTCTATGGACGATCTACATGATATGCCAAAATCATTATATGAAGATAAGATAACAAAAATTAAAGATAAGACTAAAGGTCAATTAATTATAAAAGAATATCCTACAGCGTCTGCTCATAGTGGTCACTTTAGAAGTTTATTAAATGAACTGTCTTTAAAGAAAAGTTTTAAACCACAAGTGTTGTTTATTGATTATCTAAACATTTGTTCTAGTAGTAGATTTAAAGGTGGTAATATATCATCGTATTTTTATATTAAGGCAATCGCTGAAGAATTAAGAGGACTTGCCGTAGAGTTTGATATGCCTATCTTTAGTGCAACTCAAACAACTAGAACAGGATTTGTTTCAACTGATATTGGTTTAGAAGATACATCTGAATCATTTGGTCTTCCAGCAACGGCAGACTTTATGTTTGCTTTGATGTCTAATGAAGAGCTAGAGCAGTTAGGACAAATGAAAGTAAAACAATTAAAGAATAGGTATAACGATCCTTCTTTACATCGTTCTTTCATTATAGGTGTAGATAGAGCCAAGATGAAACTATATGATGTTGAAAACAATGCTCAAAACATTGTAGACAAAGGACCAGAACCTAAAAAAATAGATAACCCTTACGATAAATTTTCGGATTTTAAAGTATAATATGGCTACACAAAAAGTAAGATTTAATAAAGAAGATAGAAGACCTAGAGCAAATAAAGATTACGATAAGGTATCTTATTCAAAGAAGATGGTTAAGAAAGGTCGTAAGATTATATGGCAAGTTAAAGAGAAACCAACTAATAATATTATTGCACATTATTTTTTTGAAGAAGACGCAGATAAACTAGTTAAATTTCAAAACAAAAATAGAGTGTGGGAAATGAACGGTGGTGTTCCAAAGTTTCTATGGATTAACAACATATAGTACTTGCCATCTTCTTATAAATATGGTATAAGAAAGTTATGGCATACAATTTAGCAACACTATCAACACTGGTACAACACGTACCTTCAAAATTAAAAGGTGATTTTACATCTATATTAAAATTGATGGACGAGGGTGGTTACTATGGCGATGACGCTCCGGTAACTAAAAGTAAGACGTACACAGTAAAACTTACTCCTTCAAATTTTTATAAGGTATGTGATTTACTAATAAAGAAGTATGACGCAACCATTAAACAAGGTGCTAAAAAATCAGCAGACGTTATAATACAAGAATTTAAAATTAAGTTTGTAGAGACAGGTAAGAAATCAGTAGGTTCTCTAGACGCAACAGTTGTACAGAAACAAGAACTTGCCTCACTTTGGATTATTCAAAGATCATTAAAAGATAAAAAGAAGTATACATGTCCTGAAGATATATCAAGAGACGTAAAGTATAAAGAACTAGTAGCAATATATCCAGATGTTATGGAAGATGGTTGGCTGGATAATTTTTATCAACAACAAAAGAAGATGTTAGAAGTTTTTTCTGGTGTAAACTTTACAGAATATAATAGAGACGGTGGTTTTATGACTTATATCTCTAACTTAATAAGAGACAAGTTTAAAATATCTAAAAAAGATAGTTGGAATCCTGCTGACATATGGTTAATTAGTAATGAAACTTTAGTAAGAAAAACTATTGATCAGGCCATGGCAGGCAAGTCTGTATCTATTTCAAAATTAAATGATGTGATGAAGATACTATATGCAAAAAATAAATTAGCAGGTGTATCTTTAAAGAAAGTATCAGGTAACGTAGCAAGATTTGAAGAAGTAAATACTAAAAACGCATTAATGAAAGACGCCAAGTTTGTAATGAAGTTAGATAAGTCAGTTATGAATATGAAAACTCAATCAGACAAAACATTATCGTCCTCTGATATGAGAATAGATATTAAATCTTCTAATGATGTATGCGAATTTCAGGTCAGACAAAACGGAAAAGGATTTAATCAGAATTTAAAATTTGATGGTAAGTTTAAAGGTGCTGGAGCTGCTCGTGTAGGTAAAGTGCCGTTAGATTTACTAGCCAAATTACTACTAGAGTATGGTGTAGGTAACAATGCTAGTAAGTTTTTTGTAAACAAACATCAAATGTATCCTAAAACTTTAAAAGATTTTGATAAAGTAAAAAAGGTTTACCAAAATAGATTTGATTTTGTAAATAAAAAGACGGAAACGGGTATAAAGAATAGTGATTTTACACCTAATATGATCAGATCGTTCAACTCGGCTGACTTAAAGAACGGTGTATCACATACAAAGCTAATGGAACTAGACTTTCTTTATTGTATTTACAAGATACCAGAAGCAAAAAGAAACAAAATGCTTACAGATATGGTGTACTTGGCAGAGAAAAGAGGGTCGCAATTTGGTCCATTTGGCAAGTTGTACTAGTATAAATAGAGGTAACAACAAAAATGTTGTTTGAGTTATTAAATGGGATAGTGATTATAGTTATGGAATAAATGAAGGAAATATGTTTAATTTTAAAGGTTTTATTACAAAAGAAAAGAACACACATTTAGAACACCTAGAAGACGATATAATTAATAGGGGTTCTGTAGGTGGAGATAATGCTGTTAAGTTTCTAAAGTCAATTAGAAACATGCTAGCAGGTTCATCTGGTGGTAAAGTAAATATGTCTGTTAAGTGGGACGGTGCTCCCGCTATTGTAGCAGGTATTAATCCAGAAAATGGTAAATTCTTTGTTGGTACTAAATCAGTATTCAACGCAACACCAAAAATCAATTATACTTCAGGTGATATATCTTCCAACCATTCAGGTCCGGTTGCAGAGAAATTGAATGTATGTTTAAGAGAATTAAAAAGATTAAGAATAAGAGGTATCTACCAAGGCGATTTACTTTTTACAAATGATACAGTAACAAAAGTTATAGACGGTGAAAGTATGATTACATTTACACCAAACACTATTACATATGCTGTACCAGCCAACTCAACAATAGGTAAAAAAATTAGAAGAGCAAGAATAGGAATAGTATTTCATACTTACTATTCAGGCAAAACTATGAAATCATTAAATGCTGGTTTTGGTACTGTGTCTGGTAAATCAGGATCATCTTCTATATTTTTAGCAAGTGCTGGTTACACTGATACATCTGGTTCATCTACATTTACAAAGAGTGAACTATCTAGATTTGATAGTCTAATAAGAATGGCAGAGGGTTCTTTAAGTAAAGCTTCAACAATACTAAATGAAATGTCAAGAAACAAAGACGCCTTATCTGTAGGGTATAGATTAAAATCTTTCTTCAATCACTATATAAGAAACACACAAGGCCATATGGCCAAAGTAAAATCAATGCAAGGTATGTTTAGAGATTACTACAAGAACATATTACAGGCAGAGATAGACGCCAAGAAATCAGATAAAGGTAAACAAAAATATAGAGATATATTAGATACAAATTTAAAGTATATTGATAGAAATGAATCAGCATTGTATTTTGCAATCGCTAGTCATATCAGTTTACAAAATGCAAAGAACTTTTTAGTAAGTAAGCTATCACAAGTACAAAACATAGGTCACTTCATAAGAACATCAACAGGTTACAGAGTAACTAATCCAGAGGGTTATGTTGCAGTAGATAGATCAGCGGGTGCAGTTAAACTTGTGGATAGACTAGAATTTAGTAGAGCCAACTTCACGATTAGTAAAGATTGGGTCAAAGGATAAATATAAACAATGAAAACTTATAAAGAATACGAAAACAAATTAGATCATATTGATAGCTTATGCGAAGATATGAAATATGACGACCTTGTAGTTGAAGAAATTGAACATCAAGGAAAGAAAGTAAAACTAAACAACCCTACTAGAACACCTGGTGGACCAGGTAAGTTTGCAGTGTATGTTAAGAACGATAAAGGTAATGTTGTCAAGGTAACTTTTGGTGATCCTAATATGGAAATCAAAAGAGACAGTGAAGCAAGACGTAAATCTTTCAGAGCAAGGCACAACTGTGAAAATCCAGGTCCTAAATGGAAGGCAAGATATTGGTCATGTTATCAATGGAGAGCTGGTGCAAAGGTAGATAATTAAAAATGGAGATACTATGTATATAAAAGGTGGAATGAAAAAACTTTCCAAGGCTATCGCCAAGTCAGCGAAAGAAGGATTTGACAAAGAGATAGCACAAGCACAAGAAGAAGAAAATCAAATACAGGCAATGGAACGACAAGCGGCTGGTTTACCACCAATTGATGAACCAGAAACGATGAAGTTTCCTACGCCAGAACCATCAAAGGAACAACCAACGGAAGAAGTTCCTTATGTAGAACCGGAGATTATAAGAGTGAATGAAAACTATGACCCCTTAAAAGGAAATTTAACAATGACTGAAAAGTGCGAAGCATGGAAACATAACTTTGCTCAGTTAGAACCAAAAGAAAAGTTTATGTATCTAATACAACAAAGTAAAGGTGTTGTTAAATTAGATGAGAAGACACAGAGAATACAAGGTTATAGAGTTTATGGTTGTGTAAGTCAGGTATGGGTATTACCATCATTAAAAGGTGATAATATGATACTAGAAATGGACGCAGACTCACATGAAGCAAGAGGAGTTGTTTACATACTTAAAAATATTTTCTCAGGTCATACGCCGAAAGAAATCATTGAGTTTAATACACATGATATTATGGACATTGGTTTTTTAGATGTTCTATCTATGGGAAGAGTTGACGGTACTTATGCAATTATACAAGCAATCAAAGCTTATGCAACAGACACACAACAAATAATTGATGAACAGTCTGGTATTGTTAATACAGAGAGTGTATATAAACCAGGTAACGCTACTAACAAAGATTACTTCAAGGACTTTAAAGACGAATAATGAAAACAATTAAAGAAGTCAACACAATGTTACAAGAGGGAGTGTACGATCCAGGTATATTCAAAGCTTTCTTTTTAGCAGGTGGTCCAGGTTCGGGCAAGACTTTTATTACACAATCAGCATTTGCTGGTACAGGATTGAAAGTAGTTAATTCGGATACAATCTTTGAAAGAAGTTTGTTAAAGGCAAATTTATCATTAAAAATGCCAGACCATGAAGAATACTTTAGAGACATTGTGAGAAGAAGATCAAAACTTACAGCAGGTTCTCAATTGGAACAATATGTACAAGGCAGATTAGGATTAATCATAGACGCAACAGGTAGAGATAAGACAGTTATTACAAGACAACACTCTATGTTAAAGGCGATTGGCTATGATACGTATATGATCTTTGTAAACACAAGTTTAGAAGTTGCACAACAAAGAAACTTAAATAGACCTAGGTCTGTACCTGAATACATTGTACAGAATAGTTGGAACAAAGTACAACAAAACATTGGTAGTTTTCAAACTACATTTAAACCAATGAACATGTTAGTTGTTGACAATAACAGATCAGAAAAAGAACTTGTCACTAATACGGTAGCTACAGCAAGTAAATATATTAGAAGACAAATAAGTAGAAATCCAGATAACTATCTTGCTAAACAATGGATAGCAAAAGAACTAGAGGCAAAAAATTCACTGGCAAAGATGAGAAAATGATAACAAATTTTAAAGACTACATAATCAAAGAAAGTATTATAGATATACCTAGAAGAACATATGCACCAGCTGTGTTTGATAATGCAGATACTAAAAAACCTACAATAAAAAAGAGTGTTCTAAAACAGATTGACGATCAAATCTTTCAGTTTAAAAAAGAATATCCTGTTTTAAAGGTTGCTTTAATCGGTTCAATACTAACACATAGATATAGAAATGACGCAGACTTGGACATTAATATACTGTTTGATATACCAAAAGAAAAACAAGAACAAGAAAGAGTTGACCTTTCTCAAAAGTATTTGTCAGCAAAGAACCCAAAAAATATTCAAGGTAAATTAATACCAGGTACACAACACCCTATTAACTATTACTTTATTACAGATGAAGAAACTTACGATGATCAAAACAAAAAAGCAGACGCAGTATTTGATATAACAAATAATAAATTTGTTAAGAAACCTGACGACTTTGTATTTGATACTAATCTATATGTACAAGAGTTTGAAAGAAAAGTACAAGAGTTAGACGTAGTTAAAGGTGAATTAAAAAGAGACATTATAGATTATAATGAATTAACAGAATTAAAACCTAACGACATTTTAAATCTACAAGAAAAGATTAATGAAAAGTTAGATGAAATAGAAGATAGTATTAGTGACATAATTAAAATCGGAGATGTTGTAGACGCCGAAAGAAGATCAGCATTTAATACTGACATGTCACCAGATGAAATTAGAAAATTCGGTGTTAAGAATAGATTACCTAAAAATGTTATCTATAAGATGTTAGAAAAATACCATTACTTAAAGTTCTACAAAAAATGTAAAATGATTTTAGATGATGGTAAAGTTACAGACGATGAAATTAAATCTTTAAGAATAGAAGACGTTGATGGTATGAGTGCAGAATCAATTGCCTCAGCATGGTCTGATATAATTAGAAGAACAATTAAGGCACCTAGAATGAAAGCCGGTATTGAACTGTACATGAAATATCTAAAGCAAGGTATGAAAGACGCCAAGAATAAGGCAGCTCAACATGCTGGTATAGATTACAATGAATTTGGTAAGGCAGTGACAGACGCCGGGTTACCTGAACAAGTTACTGAAGCAGTAGTTGTTACTAAAGAGGTTGCATTTACATTTGGTAGATTTAATCCACCTACAATAGGTCACGAAAAACTTATTAAGAAAGTTGCTCAGGCAGCCAGAGATTATAAAGTATTTTTAAGTAGAAGTGAAGATACTAAAAAGAATCCATTATCTCCTAGTGATAAATTATCTTACATGAAAAAGATGTTTCCTACACACGCAAAAAACATAGAGATTAATAAATCAAATATGATATTAGATATTGCTACTACGTTATTTAAGAAAGGTTACAATGTTCTTAAAATGGTTGTAGGTAGTGATAGAGTAAGTGAGTTTAAAGGTATACTTACAAAATATAACGATGTACAAAGTAGACATGGTTACTATGATTTTAAAAAGATAGAAGTTATATCTGCCGGTGAAAGAGATCCGGATGCCGATGGTGCTTCTGGTATGAGTGCAAGTAAAATGAGAGCTGCAGCTGCCAAAGGAGACTTAAAAGATTTTGCAAAAGGTTTACCAAGAGGTGTAAACGCAGACGCATTAATGAAAGATGTTAGAAAAGGAATGAACATCAAAGAAGAAATTCAAAACAGTAAACCAACAATGAGTTTGGTTGAATTTGAACAACAACAAATAAGAGACCTTTATTTAAGAGACATGATCTTCAACATTGGAGAACAAGTTACCTATGTCAAAGAAGATATGCAAGGTACAGTTAAAAGAAAAGGTACAAATTATATTGTCCTAGAAGACAATCAAAACAATTTACACAAATGCTGGATATGGGATTGTATTCCTATCGCAAGTGACAAAGAGGTTGCAGTGAGAGAACATAACTTAAACGTAGACTATGGTTTTAAAGCCGTTTCAGAGGATACCTTTAAGGAACAGAAATACAAAAAGATATTTGGTGATTTAAAGAAAGAGATCCGTATGAAATTTGAGAAAGAATCGTATGAAATAGGCGCCGACTATGCCAATCATACTAAAGAAATGACACCTGGTGAGAAACCAGACGCTAAACCTATTGACGCCAAGCAAAGAGGTTACCCTACACAACCAGATTTAGATACAAAAATATCTGAAATAAATGTAAAAGAATGGGCTTCTTCAGGTGAAACAATAGATAAATATAAACAAAGATTTAAAGAGGAATGGAAAGTAAAGCTTGATCAGGCTGTGACAAAAATGATTAATGACTTATAGACCACCCAAACAAAGGAATAAAATGAGCAGCTATAGAAAAACAATGGGAGAGGCAATGCAGGAAGTAAATGCATTTAGCCAAGAACGACAAGATAAGAATTTATTAGAGAACGTTCTAATGGGTACTCTTAAAGATAATCAATTGGCCAACCTTAAAAAAGTATGGGCAAATAAATCTATGAAAGATGTAACACCGGGTCTTAAAGCTACAATAGCTAAAATGGACATGCCTACTAAAGTTGCAATCGCAGGTGCAGAAATTAATGTACTTAAAGATATAGTATTTAAAGAAGAAGACGCTTACGATAAAGACGATGAGAAACCAAAGACTAAACCTAAACCTAAAAAATTACAGGCGTCTTATGAAGAAGTAGAACTACAAGCAATACTAGACGAAAAATTTACAGTGCAAATTACCAAAAAAGATGGTTCAACAATGGAACTAGGAAGATATAATACTTCACATGAAGCACAAAGATATGTTGATATGTATGGTAAAGGTGCTAAGGTTGTTAAAGAAGAAAATTTCCACGAAGGCAAGATGAGCCAGATATATGCAATGGATCAAGATGGTGCAAGTGCAACCGAAATTGCCAAAGCATTAAAAGTTTCAACAAAAACAGTTGAAGATATACTAGGTGAAGACAAAAAAGATTTAGATGAGTCTTTTTCTCCTGCTATGTTACAAAAATTAAAAACTGAATTTGGTCCTTTAAAAGGCAAAACAATTAACGCTGCTCAGGCAAGACAGTTGATGAATATTTTAGATAAATTAAATGATAAAGGTTTAGAAACTTTAAAAGGTGCAGGTATACCTTTTGTTTCATCTGGTGCAATGTCTAAACTTTCAGTAAGAAATATGAAATGGAAAGTAACTACAATGAATCCAATGAAAGAAGAATCTTATACAGTAAAATATGTAGACCCTTTAAATAAAAAGAATTTACGTATGAAACATGCTGATAAGAAAGACGCACAAGATATGATGGATAGATTGAAAAAAGATGGTGTTAAAGAGATAGAGATAGTATCAGAAACAGTATCTAAATTTTCAGATCAACAGATTAAACAAGCATATGGTATTGCAAATGACCCACGTTACAAAGGTGGTAACTATTCAGGTGCAGTTGAAGCTATTGAAAAACTTGCAAAAGGTTTATCACTAGACCCTGATGTTCAAAATGTTTTAAAAAGAACTAATGAAGAAGTTAAAGAAGATAGCGACCCTTGTTGGGATAGCCATAAAATGGTCGGTATGAAATCTAAAGGTGGCAAACAAGTACCAAACTGTGTACCTAAAGAAGAAACACAAGATGGTGCTAAGAAATTAGTTGCTAAAATTATGAAAGAAAAATTTGGTGCAACAAAAGATTTAACAGAAGCAAGATGGGAAATAGAAGGTAAATTAAGTTACAAAGGAATAGGTAGCTACGATAGCTTTCATATGGTCGTTGACGCTCCTAACAAAGACAAAGCCGAAGACAAGGCATATAGCGAGTTAGATAAAGCAAGAGCAACAAAAAAAATAGGACCAGGTGGTGGCGGTAGAGTTGAAGACGCTGAAGTTGAGTCAATAGAAAAAACTAACGATAAGTTATCAGCTCCTGAAACTTACCAAGGAGGAAATTAAACATGAAAAAAGATTATTTTAAAAGTAAACCAAATAGCCTAGAAGCCATGGCTAAAGATATGCAAATACATACTAACGAGTCTGATTACCAAGATAAATTCAAATCTGAATTAGGTAAGACAGGCAAATCAGGTATTGGTAGTATGACACCAAAAGAAAAAACTGCTTTCTTTACTAAAATAGATAAAATGCATACAGCAAAGAACGAAATTAAAGAAGACGTATCAGTTTGGGAACAAGCAGCTGACGACAAAGAGAAGTTAGCTAAAGAATCAAAGTATTTAAAAGTTGAAGACAAAGACAAAGCAATTCCACCAATAGATAAAGACAATAAACCTGGTGTTAAGATCGCTAAGATCAGAGCAATGAAAGACACAGGTAAAGGAAACGATATAGATAAGATTAAACTTGCTAAAGAAAAAGATACAGATTCAGCAGACGCACAAATAATTACTTTAAAAGGTCAGTTAGAACTTCTAAAACAAAAATTAGAAAACGAAAAAAACAAAGCAGTTAAACCAGTACCTAACAAAGATACAGGAGAAGTACCTCTATCAGTTGGTATTGCATACAAACATTTAAGAGATAAGATGAAAACTGAAACTGCTGATGTACCTAATAGAGGCAGTAAAGAGAAAGAGTCTCTTTCACTAGATACTCCAGTACAAAAAGATAAGGTTCTTCCGAAAGACAAGGGTAAAACTATGACGAAGCAACCACAAACAGACGTAGAACTTAATCCTAAACTTAACTTATCATTTTAATCTAGGTATAATCTTATTATGGATAAATCGCCTAGAATATATTGTGATATGGACGGTGTTCTTTGCGACTTTGTAAAGGGTATTGAGAAGTTACATAAGATAAAAATTTCCAACTGGTCATATGGCAGTAAGCAAGAAAAATGGTCTCTAGTAAAGAGTACACCTAAATTCTGGCACACATTACCATGGCACACAGGTGCAAGACAACTATGGTCTTACATAAAGAAACACGACACTCATATACTATCAGCATACGTAGAAGAAAGCTTTGATCCTAACTGTATACCAGGGAAAAGACATTGGGCAATGACAAATCTTGGTCTAGGACGTACCAAAATTAATCTAGTTAGAAGATCAGAGAAGCAACAGTACGCAAAATACAATGGCCAACCAGCCATTTTGATAGATGACTACAAGAAAAACACAGACCAATTCACTGCCAAAGGTGGCATAGGAATTGTACACACCTCAACATCAAATACTATCCGACAGCTTAAACAGCTAGGTTTCTAAATACAAAACTCTTATAAATACCAGTGTTATAACAACAAAGTTTAATTAATTAATTAAGGAGAAAACAATATGGCTTTATGGGGAAACGACATTAAACCCAAAAACCTAACAGAGGCTGAAAAAAAAGAAGTATACGCTACTTCTTCAGGCTGGGTTAGAGAAGCGGGTTCTATTCTTTCAGGTAATGATAACACGGCTGCTACACCAGAAGTTTTGGTTGCAGTAAACCAACTTGCAACACTTATGGGTTCAGGTAATATCACTGAAATAGAATTTATTACGACAGCATTTGATAAATCTGCTGGCGCAACACTACAAGCAAGAGTAAGATTTAATGAAGACGTAACTGTAACAGGTACACCACAATTATCAGTAACAAATGGTAACGAAGGTACTGGAACAGGTAGAGGTCCTCACGTATTATCTTATGCTTCAGGATCAGATAGTAACGAATTGACATTTAGTTTAGTAATAGGAGCTGCTGACGCTGCTACTAATGCTGACGATGTATTAACAGTTGGTACTAACGCAATGGCACTTAACGGTGGTACGGTAAAAGATAGAGGTACGGCAACGAACTCTACTATTACTAACGCTGCTGGTATAGGTACAGCTGCTGGTTCAATTACAGTTGTAGCATAATAAACAATTTAATATAAAAAGAGGAAATAAAAAACGATGGCAAACATTACAAAAATACACCTAGAAGATTCTAATGATTTCAATAGACTTGCTGGTGGAAAAGTTAAAAGTACAGTTACATTTAGTGAAGACGTACTCGTAACAGGTAACCCTTACGTAAATATGGTAGTTGACATGACTAACGGTCCTGCTGTAAGTGAAGGCAACAGTGCGAGAGTAGCTTGGTTAGATTACGTATCTGGTTCAGGTACAGACGAGTTAGTATTTGAATACACTTTAGAGGCTAATGATACAAAATCAGGCCAAAACGGTGACGTACTTAAATTTGGTCCAAATGCTTTAGTATTAAACACTGGCACAATCAAAGACAGAGCAGACGCAGACGCTACTATTACAAATAGTCAAGCAATTGCTGACGCTGCTGGTACTTGTGAAGTTTACACTCCGGCATAGTAACACAATTAATATAGGGGTCCTAAAAAGCCCCTATATAATATAACAACAATGATGTAGTCTTATGGCTACAGTACAATTCCCTTAATACATATAGGGTTTATAGGAGAAACAAAAAATGGCAGACAAAAAAGTAACACAACTTACAGACCTAGGTAATGGTCTTGATACAGCAGACTTATTTCACGTGATAGATGATCCATCTGGAACACCAATCAACAAAAAAATATCAGCTGAAGATATCTTTAATAATGTTCCAACTTGGATCGCATTAAAACAAACAGCACAAACAATTACAGCAAGTGGGTCAGCACAAGCAGCCGATCTATTAACAGCAGTAACTTTGATTGACGCTACTTCAGCAATTGGAACAATTTCATTAGCAGCAGCGACTACAGATGGACAAATTAAGACAATTCTTAATTCTTCAACTGGTGGTACTAATGCAGTGACAATAACACCAGGTAATTTTAAACAAGGTACAACAGTTACATTAAATGCTCCAGGTGAGTCAGTAACTATGATGTATAAATCATCTTTCTGGTATGTAATATCAGGAGAGGGTCACGTAGTAGCATAACATATAGGATAAATTATGATAATTGATGAAAAACTATTAACAACGGAAAGAGAATCTTTAGTTCAAGAATTTGAAACTCTTTCTACTAAAATAAAAAGTGTAGACATGAATTTAGCACAGATGAAAGGCAATTTAAATGCTTTAAACGGTGCTATTCAACAAATGGATAAACTTATAAAATTAGGAAATCAAACAGATGAAAAAATTTAAATCTTTCGTAGAAGAAAAAGATTTGAAGGAATTTGAGGAGGATGTTTTAGCAGGTGGTAATAAGTCTGCTGAAACACCCGAGTCAGATAAACAAATTAAAAAGGAAAACAAAGAAGATGAAAACGTTTAAAAAATACATACACGAGGGTGTTGATGGTGTTGGTGTTGAAACGGCTAACAGTCCTGCTGATAGCAATATCGGTGTTCACAACATTGAAAACCCAGATGTACTTAAAAGAGTTAATGCTTTTGTAGGTGCTATCGCTGAGAGAGAATACATTAATCCATCTTTTGCAATTGACGAGTTAAGAGAAAAACTTAAAACAACAGGTTTAACTGTTGGTCCAGTTGACATGAGTGGAGATAACGGCACAGTTACAACAGAGGTGTCACAATTTGGTGGAAGATTTGGTAAGGACATAGATGGTTCTGATATTAATGATGATGGTATATCTCACAGAAAAGAGGGTGGCCTTAAACTAGAGGTTAAATACGAAACATTAAAAACAGGAACTTGTAAAGTCTACGCTAAATTGGTGTAGATATGTTTAGAGAAATAACCAAAGATAACTGGTTGCTTTTTGCACAGCATTATTATGATAATCCTACTCTAGAAGATGAGAAGGAATTTTATGAAGATATTAAAAGAATAAGGTATCTCAAAAGGTTATTTCGTAAGTATAGTGTTACAGGAAACTTAAAGGTAAGACTTGTAGTTAATCACTTGATAGTTTTACAAAATGTTTTTGGAGCTGAGGTTGCAATTGCCCTACTATTGTTTAAGATAGACATGAAGTATTGGGGTATATTAAAAACCTTTTTAGAATATTTGGAGTACATATATCCACATGAACTAAATGACCAAGAACTAGATAGTAACATTAAAAAAATGTTAGAGGAACTATAATGAACAGAGGCGTAGATTTATTAATAACATATAGAATAATAAAGATGTTAGTTACACCATTTAAAAAGCAAGCCGCTTTTAAATATGGTATAATAGATGACAAAGGTAATGTATTAAGAAAATACAGAACCATACAAACTACAGCAGAGAAAAGATCATACTCTATGCTTCATAGATTCGTATTCAATCTTAAAAGAATATTAAGTAAAGTAGGTATTAAAGGATCTCTAGGTTCCTTTGCAGTAGCAGCCGCTTTATTATTTAAAGAAAATAAAGAAGTAGAAAAACACCAATTGGTAATAGAATCAGCAGTGATCACTTATCTCAAAATGATCGGTAAGTACGAAACCATGATAGCTGAAAGTATAAATATACCAACTATAGATGAAACACCAGTTACAAACTGTTTCGGTGTAGATGTGTTTGAACAAAACGGAGAACTAATATCGGAGTTAGAATATGACAAAGCATTATAAAAACATGATGGACGAAATCATCAACAAGATGGATGAGGATGCTCCAGCGAATGCCACTGGTACTGCTGTTGCAGGAACAGGTGACGACAATAGCGTTCATACAAAGAAATCAGAGTTAACTAAAGGTATGTTAAAAAGAGACCCTTTATCTTTGGCTAAACCTGTAAAAACATTTAAAGAAAAGATTAGAGAAGGTGATGACAATAACAATGTCGTTTTAAAAGGTGTGTTAGATAAGATTGATAGTATAGAAGTTAAGATTGATGAGTTAACAGAACCTAAAGGCGAATTAAAGGTAGAAGAAGTTAAAGAATATAAAACTTTTAAAAACAAATACAATGTTTAAATTTAAATCATTTAAAGAGTATGTTACTGGTAGTCATAGCAAAACAATGCTTGCACAGAAAGACCATGACAAGAAAGAAGTTAAAGAAGTATTAGGTGCCGCTGGTATAGTAGGACCATCAGGTCCTGGTTTAGGTCAATACAAACCAATGGCAAGTATGTCGTTACAAGCTTCAGCCAAATTAAAAAATTCACCTTTACATAAGTATCTTGTATCAAAAGGAATATTAAATGACAAAAAATAGACTAGACATATCAGATCAAACAGCTATATCAATGCCGATGAAGAACTTAATTTCTATTGTGATTGCAGTTGCAATTGGTGTGTGGGCATACTTTGGTGTATTAGAACGTATTACAATGTTAGAAACTAAAAGTACACTTGCAGAAAAAGACTTAACACAAGTAACTTCTACATTAGGATCCGACATAGAAAAAAATAAC
>Ga0115001_10001198_pt1 | contig 20052 bp, 19 predicted proteins | sample ArcticOcean_MG_C_12_FD_89869 | JGI IMG/M metagenome (GOLD analysis project Ga0115001, IMG submission 89869) | Marine microbial communities from western Arctic Ocean - ArcticOcean_MG_CB8_130 | ecosystem: Environmental > Aquatic > Marine > Oceanic | place: Arctic Ocean: Canada Basin | collected... | reverse complement strand
GCTTCGGCGGAAAGGAAGCTAAATGCCGAGATAAAGATGGGAACGAAAAAGCGTCGCATAGCTCTTCCCATACAGGGAAAAGGATGCTGAGCCGATCACTTAAGCGAACTGGCTGAGGAAGCGAGTATCGTTCTCGATGAGAAGACGGATGTCGCGGATGCCGTATTGGATCATGGCAAGGCGGTCGAGGCCCATGCCGAAGGCATAGCCGGTGAGCTGGGCGGGGTCGAAGGCTTGGTCGCCGCGGCTTTCATTGACCTGGGTGAAGACAGCGGGGTCGACCATGCCACAGCCGGCGACTTCGATCCACTTGGGCGCTTCTCCTTTGACCTGAAGCTTTACATCGATTTCGAAGCTGGGCTCGGTGAAGGGAAAAAAGTGAGGACGGAAACGGACTTCGGTGTTTTCGCCAAACATCGCCCGGTAGAAAAATTCGAGGGTGCCTTTGAGGTCCGAGAGGCGGACGTCTTTGTCGACGTAGAGGCCTTCGAGCTGATTAAAGACCGAGAGGTGGGTGGCATCGATCTCATCGCGGCGGTAGGCTGAGCCTGGCGCGATGATTTTGATCGGGGGAGCGGCCTTTTCCATGGTGCGGATTTGCACGCTGGAAGTGTGGGTGCGGAGGAGCTTGCCCGAGTCGAAGTAAAAGGTGTCGGAGTCGTTTCGGGCCGGGTGATCAAAAGGGGTGTTGAGGGCGTCGAAGCAATGGAACTCGGTTTCGATTTCGGGGCCATCGGCGAGCGCGAAGCCGAGGCGGCGGAGGATCTGGATCGCGCGGTCCTTGACGACTGTCAGAGGATGAAGTGCTCCGCTGGGAAGGGTGCGGGCGGGGAGAGAGGGGTCGAGATCGGCGACGGAAGCGGCATCAGCGGCGTCTTGCAGGGATTGCTTTTGGGTCTCAAGGGCTCCGCTAATCGCTTGGCGGGCGGCATTGAGAGCAGCGCCGAGTTTGGGCTTTTCCTCGTTGGAGAGGTTGCGCATTTCGCCGGCCAGTGCGTTGAGCGGGCTTTTCTTGCCCAAGAACTTCACGCGGGCGTCCTCAAGAACCGCCTCCGTGGTGGCGGCTTCGATGGCGGCGAGGGCTTCGGCTTGGATTTGTGCGGCTTGCTCTTGCATGGCGGGTAGATGGTTATTGGAAAGAAGAGAGATGGTCAATGCCAAGGGTGGCTGGGGTTGAGGGGATCTCACGCGGAGAAGCGGAGGATTTTGGTTGGGGAGGAAGCTGGGATATCTCACCGCAACCGGAGCGAAGCGGAGATTGCCGAGGGCAAAGGCCCTGAGACGCAGCGGTTTTTGGGACTTGTGATTTTTGGCCTGGCGAGTCGATGAATGGCTCTATCGAGTTGGTGAATCTGAGCCGCGACATGAAAGAAAATGGCCGCATCCCCTGAGGGAGGCGGCCATGGAAGTTTCTTGATGCGAAACGTGTCAGCTTAAGCCGCTTTCTTATCGAGAGCTGCTTTGGCCTGTGCAATGATGGCGGACAGTGCTGCTGGGTCGGTCACGGCGAGGTCGGCGAGGACCTTGCGATCGAGATCGATCTGGGCAGCCTTGAGGCCTTCGATAAAGCGTGAGTAAGTTAGTTCCTCGGCACGGACGGCAGCGGAGATGCGCTGAATCCAGAGACGACGGAATTGACCTTTACGCTTCTTGCGGTCGCGGTATTCGTATTGACGAGCCTTGTAAACGGCATCCTTCGCATAGCGGTAAAGCTTGGAACGGAAGCCTCGGAAACCCTTTGCACGCAAAAGAATGCGCTTGCGGCGTTTCCGGCTGGCTGGACTGTTGGTTGCTCTTGGCATTTTGTAGTCTTGGTGAACGGGTCGTTGGTTATTAATTCACTCCTGCAGTCTCACTCGTTCTTCGTTCTCCCCGGGGGGAGACAGGCTGCTGGGAGGCCGCTCGTTTGGCGAGCGGGGTCATCGTCTTTGGGATTAGCGAAGAAGAAGGTTCTTTTTCACTGCCTTGATATCTGCTTTGGAAACAAGAGCGGGCTTACCCAAGAATCTTTTCCGTTTCCGGCTTTTCTTCTGTAGGATGTGGCGTTTGCCTTGTTTACGACGCAAAATCTTCCCGGTGCCAGTCACTTTAAAGCGCTTGGCGACGGACGATCTAGTTTTGGATTTGCCTGCGGTGCGGGCCATAGGGCGCGCAATCTAGTCAGCGGCGACCGATTGGCAAGATTTTTCCACCCTGATTTGAGCTGTTTTTAGTTAATGAAGCTTAGGCTTTAGAGGATGGGCATCGGCATCGAAACGATCTATTTTATCCCCATAAAAATTAAGCACTCTTTAGGAGCTTCTCCGGTGTCGTTCAGAGATGCTCCGTCGAACTAGCTTCCCTGTCGTTGCCACGCTTTGAGGAGCGAGATGAAGCGTTTCTCGGTCGCCGTTTTTCGAGGGGTTTCTCCGTAGGTGACTTGGTAATGGTAGGTCAGGAGTTCATCACCGAATTCAGGTGAGAGATCCTCTTGGCGAAGGGTCTCAATTTGCTGGCGAAGGGTTCGGCCTTTTGGCATTGGCTGGCCGATTTGGGCGGTGGCATTTCGAAATGCGCTGAGATAGCTGAGGGGGGGAGGCAAAAGACTGCTTCCGGGGCCATGATGGCTCGTGCTCTTTTCCGGGCGTTTAAGGAAGAGGGAAATCAGGAAGGCGAGAAGGCCAGCTCCTCCGATGATGAGGGTAAATGATTTGAGACGAGCGAGCGGGGGAAGGGCAAGGGATTCGCGACCCTCTGAACTGAGATTAAGGTCGAGTCCATCGGGCACGGGGGGAGATTCGTCATTATCGGCGACGGTGGAATTGCCCTCGTTTCGGTTTGCCGGAGTGGCGTCGAAGATGACCCATTCTCCCGAAGCGATTTTGACCTCAGTCCAAGCGTGCGCTTCTTTGGCCCGGAAGACGAACATATTGGAGGCTTCATAGTAGCGACCGCCCGACCATCCGTAGGCGATGCGGGAAGGGAATCCCACGGATCGAGCGAGGAGGGCTGCGGCGGTGGCGAAGTGCTCGCAGTATCCTTGTTTTTTTTCGATGAGAAACTCCAGCAGAAGGTCTTTGGTGGGATCGAGCTTGGGTTCGAGCGAGTAGAGGTATTGAGAGGCGAGGAGATCGCTAACTTGGGCTAGCCGTTGGCCGGAATTTCCCTTGGTGGTGGCGGCGAGGTCCTCGATGGCGCTCCGTGCTTTGAGGTCAGAAGGCAGGTTGAGATATTCCGGCCGCGAAGTTCCTGGGAGGAGATTTGCCGTGAAAAATTTAGGGGAAGAAGTGGCGCGATAGCTGTAGGCCTCTTCGCCTTCGGCGAGTGGTGGAAGTCGGTAGGTCTCCGGGGCGATTTTCCGGAGAGATGAGGTTTCAACCTCAAGAAGGTTGGGGAGAGTGACGGCGAGGCTTTGGCCCAGGGTGTTTGGTCCGTGGTAGATCTGGTAGGTGAGCTTTTTTTCAGGAATGATTTGCGAGACTTGCACTACGCCATTTTCTGAGGTGAGAGTTTCCGGGGCGAGGGGGAGGGCGTTCCAGACGTCGGCCTCGTAAAGGGCCATGGTGAAGGTGCGGAGATAGAGGCCGGTTTTTCTAAAGGGCGCGGATCCGCGGGGCCAAAGGAAGACTTCGGGTCGGTTCGAGGGTCGCACTTTTCCGGCGCCTCCGAGTTGGCGGCGTCCGTTATTTTGCCAAAGCCAGTTGCCTGAAGTCTGCAGGATGCCCCCTCCCGAGCCGGGCTCATTATTATCCGATGAGCCCTTGGAGTAGGATCCGGGATGGAGTTCTTCATCGAATTTCCGGGCGATGTCTTCCGCTATTTCCGGAGCGCTGGCGAAGAAGAGGAGGAAGAGGGCTTCAATGACGAGGATCGCGAATCCCATGCTGAGGAAATCGAGCCAGCGTGGAGGACGTTCCGGGGTTGCGATGATCGACTTGGCTGTCGTTCGGTTTCCCCAAACGGCGAGGCCAAGCACGAGGATGAAGACCGCGAGACAGACCCGTAGAATGACGTGCCATCCTTCCGGCGATCCGCGGAGCAGCAGATAGGCGGCTGCTACGGTGAGGATGAGGACGAACGAGCGCACGTCTTAGCCTAGCGGCTATGGTCACCTTTTACAACTTCCCGGGTCCGGTGTTCCAGAGGAGGTGCATTTCCTCGACGGATGGAACGGTGAGCGGGCGCACGATGCGGAAGCCGAGCCAGGGAGTATCAGTGTGATACCAGAGCGACTTGGGTTGCTGCGGGTCGGTCATTTTCCAGGAGGGCTCGGACTGAAGTCGGACCGATGAACGAAGGTCCTGGGGGTCGGCATCCCAATGACCTCCCCGAACGATCCGCGGGTAGCGCTTGGGCGAGAGGGAGAGGGGATTGGTGGAACCGTCTTTTACAGCGGAGTAGTCGCCGATGTGAGCATTGAGGGTCCACTCGGCGGCATTTCCATGCATGTCGTGGAGTCCCCAGGGATTGGGCTTCTTTTGTCCGACGGGATGGTAGGTGAAATCCGAGTTATCGATGAACCAGGCGTAGTCACCGAGCTTGGAGACGTCATCGCCGAAGGAATAAGCGGTGGTCGTTCCGGCGCGGCAGGCGTATTCCCACTCTGCTTCGGTGGGGAGACGATAGTAGTGGCCGGTCTGAGCGCTGAGCCACTCGCAGAACTTCGAGGCGGAGTGCTGGGTGATCGCGATGGCGGGAAAATTTTTGCCGTAACCCACGCTGTCCGCCATGTCGAAGTGCATTGGCATGTAGGGAGGCGTCGGTTGGGAAATGGCGTCGATCGTCGTTGGGGAACTCGCCATGGGTGGTTCGGGTGAGTAAATGTCGCCATCGAGATTGAGCGTGCCGTCCTTATTTCGTGACTGCCCGTTTTCCATGAAGCGTTGGTAGATCGCCCAAGTAATTTCGGTCTTGGCCATCCAGAATGGCTCGATCTTGATCTTGCGTTGCGGGCCTTCGTCAGCGGAGCGGTCGACTTCGCCTGAGGGTGATCCGATCGTGAATTCACCGCCAGGAATGGGCACGAGGTCAAAGGTTGCGTCTCCAGAGAGCGGAGCGGTCTCGGTATAGGGCTCCATTTTTGTAGGTGCCTTTTTATCGAGAAGCGCGTGGATTTTTTTGGTGACCGGAAGGAAGCCGAGATTTCCATCGGGCTGCTCGCCGGGGAGGAGAGTTACCGAGAGTTTTCCTGAACTCGTTGGTTTTGAGGGCTTAGGAGCGTCCGGGAGAGAGACGGGGTAGAGCTTGCGCTCGCAGCAACTGCTGAGGGCGAGCGAGGTAAGGAGGAGGAGTGATCCGCTGCGGTTCATCGTTAAGGGAAAGAAACAGGAAAAAAGAACAGATGACAAGCGACGTTCGGAGTTGACGAATCTGAAAGCGAAGTCAGCCTCTTTAGAAGTATATGAAAAACCTCGGATATTGTCTCAGTGCCCTCGCCCTTGGGTGCGCTGCGTCAGCACAAGATAGCCTAGCGCCACTGACGGTGCTAGGAGAACAGGTTGAAGAAGCCCAAGCCCTGAGCGCGACCGATCTTGAACTCTTTCAGACTGAAAAAGTCAGGCAGCTTCTGGGCCTCGTCCCGGGATTCGCCTCAACGGCCGCGGACTCAGCGGGCTTTGGTGATTTTATCGGCGTTCGTGGAACTGGAAACACTGCTTTCTTCGGTCCGGCTGGCGTGGCCATGACGGTCGATGGCGTGCCTTACGGTGATGCTTATACTTACTCGACGGATTTCTTCGAGCTCTCCTCGGCTCAGCTTCATCGTGGTCCTCAAGGGGCTTACTTTGGCAGAAATGGCGCGGGTGGATTGCTTGAGTTTACCACTCCGGGGCCAACCGCAGACCCTTATTATCGTCTCACCACGGAGTATGGCAACTATGACGCCTTCGGTGCACGCATCCTCGCGAGCGGTCCTCTCAGTGAGAAGCTCTCTTATACCTTCCAAGCTTACTACAACGAGCGTGATGGCTACATTGACAACACGTTCCTCGGAACGGATGTCGACAGCCGGGAGCGCTTCGGGGCTCTTGCCAATCTTTACTACCGTCCTTCCGCTGATACCGAAATCCGTTTCCGCGCGATGGTGGAGACGGCCCGTGATGGCGGTCAGCGTATGACGAATTTGCCAGGCCAGGCGGGCCCGTTTGGCCTCGGACTCGGACTGCCTCAGGATCCTTTTCAGGTGCAGAGCGATGTTCTTGGAGCGACCGCTCTGGATCGACAGCAGTTCTCATTTCACGTCACCCGAGATCTTGGTTGGGCTACTTTTGAGTCGGTTAGTTCTTATCAAACGTGGAACCTTGGGCCTAATTTTACTGACCTCGATCTCTCGAACTTTGGGATTTCGACTTCAGATATCCAGCAGAATCAAGACTACATGACAAGCCGTTACAGTCTAACGTCTGACCAGACACAGGACCTTCGCTGGCAGCTTGGTCTCTTCCGTTCGAAGACGGAAAGTGATGGCGTCGCCGCACGTTCTTTCCCGGTGCCCTTGCCTCCGACCTTCATGACGACGGGCCCGGACACCCAGACAACCTCCTTCAACTCTGAGCGAGAAATCTACGCCTTCTATGGAAATGTTTCCAAAGATCTCTCTGATCGTCTTACCATCGAGGCGGGTGGCCGGATCGAATATGTTGATACCGAGCTCAGCCGAAGTAAGGGGAGCGCAGTCTACGGACCGCTGGGGAGTTTTTCCGGTCAGACAGATGACTGGTACTTTTCTCCGACTCTTGGTTTGAGTTATAAAGCATCAGAAGATGTCACCTTGTTTGGGCGGACATCCATCGGGATTAAGCCGGCTGGCTTTACTGCTTTCTCCGATAACCCTGCAACTTCCGCCTATGGCGAAGAGACGGCGTGGGAAACGGAAGCGGGAGTGCGCCTCGACCGTCCGGAAGAGAACTGGGACCTTGAACTTCGAGGATACTACAAGCAGATCGACGACTATCAGCTCAATCGTTCGGTCCTCAACTCGACCGACTTCATCATCCTTAATGCCAAAGAAGTTCGCGCAATTGGTGTGGAAGCCGAGGCCAATTGGAAGCCTAGTGATAAGCTTTCCATCGCGGCAAGTGCGGGTTGGAGCCAGGTTGAGTTCGAGAAGTTCAACGATGGAACGACCGACTTCGGTGGAAACCGGGTTCCTTTTGTTCCTGAGTTTTCTGCGGCGCTGGGTTTGCGGTATGACATTGGTAACGGATTCTTCGTTTCCTCCTCCTACCGCTCGATCGGTTCGACGACTTACGAGGAAACTGGAAACGCCAACTTTAAGCAGGCGAGCTACCAGATCCTCGACGCCCAGATCGGCTACGAGGCTGAGAACTGGAGCGCTTCCGTCTTCGGTCACAACCTTCTGGACGAAGATTACTTCAGCTACATCTCTCCCCAGATCGCGGCGGGTTCCCCTGGAACTCCCGCACTTTACGGAGTGCGTGTGAGCGTTGAGTTCTAAGCGAACGAAGCCTTAATATTTGAAAACAGAATTTCGGCGAACGTCTGGAGTTCTGTTTTTTTTTGCCCCTAGACCGGAAACATATCGGTTTGGGCTTGTCAGACAGAGATATTTCTGGCTTTACACCCTCTCCGCGGGTGAACTTTCTCCCGTGAAGATACCGAGGAGCCATGGATGCCGATAATATTATTCCCTTTGAGGCACCCTCAGCACCCCCTCGTCCCAGCGCAGCTACCATGAATAACGATCTCGTCGAACAGGCCTCCGAAATAGTCAGCGATCCCCTCGTTCTGATCAATCTCGTCTCCAAGCGAGTCGATCAACTCAACACGGGTCGTTCTCCTTTGGTGAACGCACTCCCCAGCACTGGTTTTGCTGATATTGCTCTGATGGAAATCATCGAGGGTAAGATCAAGCTTCGCGAGGTCTAGCACCTGGCTGTTTCTTCGAAAGGAGCGCAGTCCTACCTTGATGGCTCAGGATTCCGTCACTAATAAGCGCGCGCGCCGCGATTATACCATCGAGAGCACCCTAGAAGCCGGGCTCATTCTGGTGGGGACCGAGGTGAAGTCGATCCGTGAGGGTAAGGTCAACATTGGCGACGCCTTTGCCAGGATCGAAGGAAACCAAGCCTTTCTCTATGGTTGTGATATCCAACCCTGGCAAACGGCTGGTGAGTGGTTCCAGCATGCCTCCAAGCGTCCGCGCAAGCTTCTCCTTCACAAAAGCGAGATTATCAAGCTGGCGATGGCGACTCAGCAGAAAGGGTTCACCATCATTTGCCTGCGCCTTTATTTCAAAGGACGTCGGGTCAAAGTGGAGCTCGGCCTTGGAAAAGGAAAAGCCCATGGCGATCAACGCCAAGATCTCAAAAAACGCACCGAGCTTCGTGAAGCTCAGCGCGAAGTTGCCAAGTTCAATCGTCGCTAGATTTGTGCTAGCCATGATGTCATGGGAGCGTTCCTTGCACTTGTCGTCATCGTTCTTTTCGCTCTTTTGATTGTGCGATTTGGATCGAGTGTGGTGCAGCTCACCGGGATGTCCCAGCCGATAGCGCAGTTCCAGGCGGCTTCGGCCTTGGCGACTTTGCTCGTGACCTTCATGGGAAGTTCGGAGCGCCGGATTAGCTTCACCCTTTTTCTGGCTTGGAGTGGTGGCTTTGGCAATCTTCTCGGTCGCGGTCCTTCTGAATCTTAGGGTCGTCAAAGGCCCCGTGGAATCTTTTCAAAAGTGGATGCTCAAGCGTGTAGGTATCGCTCACATCCGGGACTATGACTACCTTCTGAATCTTCGTGATGGCTACGTGGTTTTCGACAAAGAGATCAGTGAGGATCACCCTTGGCTGGGGAAAACCTTTGCCGAATCGTTGCCTTCCGATGCAAGGATCATGGTGCTAGGAATTTATCGCGTCGAAGGAGAATTTTTAGGCGCTCCCGACAAGGATAGCAGAGTGGAAGAGGGAGACGTTCTTATGGTTTATGGTCGGGATGAAGACGTGAAGGCTTCCTTCAATCTCAACAAGTCAGATTCGTGAGCTTTTTACTGGGACTCGAATTTGTGGCGGTTGTGGTTTCTGCGATCTATGAGATTCTCCTCGCCGTGCGGCAGGGGATGAATTTCGTGGGCGTCTTCGCGGTGGCCTGCGTGGCTTCTTTTGGCGGAGGAACCTTGCGTGATTTGTTTCTAGATCGAACGCCTCTTTTCTGGGTAGCCAACCCGCACGATGTCGTGGTGGTTTTCGTCTTCACTTTGGCTTCCGGGTTCATTCTTCGATTGCTCCCCCGGATTCGCCCTCTGTTGCCGCTACCTGATGCTATTGGAATGGCGCTCTTCACCATCGTGGGGACACAGCTCGCGCTCGATGAAGGGACCAATTGGTATATCGCAGCGCTCTTCGGAGTGATTACCGGAACCTTTGGTGGTGTCCTCGGAGAGATTGTCTGCAATGAGGTTCCCAGTCTTTTCAAGCCCGCACCGCTTTGCGCCACTTGCAATCTTACCGGCGCGCTCGTTTATCTGGGAGGGATGGAGTTGGGAGTGGCAAAGCCTGTGCTGATGGCGTTCGCGCTGCTGGTGATGGTAGTTTTCCGGCTCTCGGCTCTCCGATGGAATCTCGTTCTTCCGGCGCTTCATTGATGAGCTACCGTACGGTTTTTAAGGCTTCTTCGGTGAGCCATTGATGGATGAGATCATCGCTTCGGGTGATGTTTCCGGTGACCCTATACTTCGACTTCCGTAGGGAGTGGGCATTCTCCTGATCTTGATCTACCACTTGTTGGGCGTTGCCGCCATCGGAATGAATAAAGCGAATTTCTCCATCTTTTTGCACCACGATAAAGGCGACATGGCGGTCGAGTCCGACGATTCGGATGCCCGGCCCACGGGCCTTCATTTTCTCTAAAAAGCGATCATAGTTCATTCCGGCTTCGATATGCATCTGGGAGCGCGGAAGGAAGGTGGCGATGATATTTTGAGAGGGTTGCTGGGCCAAGCGGATACGCTCCAGTCTGAATCCTGCATCCCGTAAGACGGTGGAGACGAAATAGCCGCAGGCAATTTTCCCCTCTCCTGGGACTTGTGAAGTGCCATTGAAATCCCAAGTGGTGCCCAGCCAGCAGCGCATCAGTTCCGGGAGATTATTTTCCAGAGTTTCCTTGGCATCGGTTTGGACGGCGAGGATCTCTCCGGCGGTGCGTGCGGCATTGTAGCGACGAGCGAGGCCTGAACGTTTGAGCTCGAGCTCCTGTTTGAGTTCTTCGTAGCGTTCTGGATCCGGCACAGCTTGTGTTTTCCCTGCCTGCTGCTCCTGAACTTTTTTGTAGAGGCCTTCGATCTGGTCGCGATATTTCCATCCTCCGTAGGCCAGGGCCCCGAAGATGAGGAAGAGGAAAAAGCGCTTCATCTTTTTAAATGACGACAGAGATGGGAGCAATTTTCCAGCAGAGGGTGATTTTTCTCGTTAGCGAGAGTTGGGGACAAGTGACTAACTTAACCGTTTTGCTGACCTTCCTCGATCTTTTGGAGAATAAATGCCTTTGCATCAGCGGCATTAGAATCTTCAGGATGGTCGATGAGGACCTTTTCGAAGCATTGCAGCGCTTTATCAAGTCGTCCGATCTCCGCAAGAATCATGCCGCGCTCGTAGGCGGCAAGGACGAGGTTGGGGTCCAGTTCGGTTGCGGCGGTGAGAGCCTCGAGGGATTCTTCGTTCTTTCCACTCAGACGTAAAATGCGGCCCTTGGTATACTGGGCAAAGGGATCATCGGGAGCGAGTTCCACGGCCTTGGATGCCGCTTCTAGCGCGTCGTCGGCATACTTCTCTTCCATCAACGCAAGGGCGTAGCTGGTGTAAATTTCCGCCCGGGTTTGGTCGATCTCCAGGGCGTCCTCGTAGTGCGTGATGGCGATTCCCATCTTGCCCTGACCGGCGGCATCGGCGGCTTTCATGAGGAGCTCATCAATTTTGCTGAGGCCAAACTCTTTGACCTTCACGAGCGCCTTTTCAGCTTTTTCGGTCTGTCCCAGGGCATTGAGAATGACGGCGTAAAGCTGCCAGGTTTGTGCATCATCGGGAGACTCTGTGAGGGAGACCTCGACAGATTTGAGGGCAAGGGGAAGGTCGCCTGACTGAACGGCGTCGACGGCAGCGTTGTAGAATTCAATACTTGGTTTGGCCATTTGTCTCGTGTTTTAGAGAGGCTGTAGGAATGAAAGGCAGGCAGCAAGTGAATCGTGAATTAAGGATCAAAAAAAGGCGGAGCACCCTAAGTGCACCGCCTTTTGCAAAAGAATTTTCGGGGAAAGACTAGTAGCGACCTCCACCACCGCCGCGTTCTTCGCGTGGCTTGGCTTCGTTCACTTTCAGATTACGACCTGCGAGCTCAATGCCGTCAGAGCCTTTAATCGCGTCTTCCATAGCTGACTTCGAGTCCATCGTCACGAAGGCAAAGCCACGTGGACGACCGGTCTCACGGTCTTCTGGAAGGTGAACGTCAGTCACTGAACCATATTGAGAGAAGTGGGACTCAAGGTCCTGCTTTGTCGAATCAAACGACAGATTACCTACATACATTTTCATGATACAAAATGACTCGTGCTTTAAGAAATTCAGCCTTTTGGCATGAACATGGCACAGGCCAGACAGATCCCTTAGCCGAAGGTGACTCTGAAAACCACATTTTTTTTAATAAAAAGAAGATTTTCACTCCATTTCGCTTTGATTCGACGGGTTGAGGAAGCCAAGAATCAACTTGTGAGGGGAGAGGAAAGTGTGGTCGGAGTCGCCTGTCGACTCGGGTTTTCGTCGAGCTAATATTTCGCAACCGTTTTCAAACGGGTCATCGGGCAAAGTCCCCGGCAGCTTCTTCAGGAGTGCCAAGCGAGATAAAAAAGATTCATTTGATGGCAATAAAATAGGTAACTCGTCGTTAGTGCTTCTTGAACCTCTGTGGATGATTCTCTTTTAATCCGAAAATTCTGTAGTGATGGCGATGGCGAAGCTGCCGCCGAGCTGCTGGGGAAATACGAGAGGGCCCTCTACCAATTTATTTGGCAAATGCTACACCACTCACAAGACTGCGAAGACGCGATGCAGGAGACTTTTTCCAAGGCTCTGTGTGCGCTGCCGCGCTATCGGGAGGAGAATCATTTTAAGAGTTGGCTCTTTCGCATCGGTCGAAACGAAGCGATTAGCGTCATTCGTCGTCGCCGTCGGACCGTGATTGTTGAATCGCCTGACGAGCGTCCCGAAGCTGATCCGTTGATCGATAGCCAACCCGCAGTGAGTGAAGTGATGGAGCAGAGGGAGCGCCTGCAGGCTCTTGATCAGGCGATCTCCCAGCTGCCGGAGAAAGAAAGAGAAGTGGTAGCGATGCGAACTCAGGGAGAGCTTCCGTTTAAGGAAATCGCAGAGATTGTTGGGGCCCCGATTGGGACCGTATTGGCGAGGATGCACGCTGCAAAAAAGCGGCTGAAGTCGCTGCTTAATACCGAATTAGGTAGGTGAAATGATGAACCAAAAGACGCGAGACGAGATTCTTCTTTATTGGAGTGGAGAGGCCGACGCTGCTCAAGAGGCAAGGGTTCAGGTTCTGTTGAAAAGCGACCCCGAAGCTCGAGTTTATTTTGACGAGCTTTGTCAATTCGATGTTCTGCGTGAGCGCCTAGCTTCGTCTCCATCAATGCCTTCTTCGGGTTCATTTGCCGAGCATGCTGTTTGCGAGATGTTGGCCGAACGGAGTGGTTGGCGTGGCATCGGGCCGTGGGTTTCTGTGGCTGCGGTCGTGATCGTGATTCTTGCGGCAGCCAATAGGATGTGGCCCTCGAATGAGGAACGAAAGGAGACAGTGGTGCGGGAAGGAACCCAAGAGGAGGGCCTTGTTCTACCTAGAGCGATGGAAAGGCCAAGGCTCTCGCAAAGGCTTTTTGTACGTGAACGGCATACTGCCCGTTTACCGAAAATATTGATCGCCCGAGAGAGGGCTCGTAAACTTAGAATTCGATTAGAAAAATTCCCCCAATGATGATCATGAAAATCCATAGTAACTTCCTCCTCCTTTCATCTGCCGTTATTTTTCTTGGCTTTCATCAATTGGTTCTCGCTGATGAAGAGGGACGTCCTGGAACCGAAGATGTCCTGGGGTTTCTGAACGATGAAATGCCTGAATCCCTGCGATTTCTTGAGCGCGTTCGTGAAGAAGATGGCGATGAGGGGTATGAGGAGGTCCTTGAGGAAGCGCGAGACCTTCTCGCGGAGTTTCTCGAAATCAGACAAGAGAAGGGAGAGAAGGCTGCTGAACGTTTTCTAGATTTTGAAAGAAGCCGGATTCGCTTGCAGGCTCTTTTGGAAGAGTGGCACGAAGCGGATGAGGAGGATGAGAAACGAGAACTCCGCAATCAAATTGCAGAGATCGTCGGCAAACAAATTGATCGCGAGATGGAGGAAGGGCAGCAGGAATTGGATAAACTGAAGGAGGAAGTCAGGGAGATCGAAGAGGAGCTCGCTGAATTGGAGGAAAGACGAAGTGAGATTATTGAGGCGGAATTAGAAGAGATCTTACCGGGGGGAAGAGACAGAGAGGATGAAGGCGAAAACCCTGAGGAGGAGCGAGTTCGGGGAAATGACGGGAGCGATCGTTTTGTGATTAAGCAGACTTGGTTGCAGGAAAAAAACTACGCTCGGCCCTACTGGGTGAATGTTCCTGAGCGCGAAGACGAAGAGGCTCTTCCCGTAATTATTTTTCTTCATGGGAATGGTGGCAATGCAAAGGGTCTGGAAAAAATGGTTCTCAATCGCTATCGCAATCTTGCCCGCCGGTTCATTACCGTTTTTCCCGAAGGTTATAAGGAGAGCTGGAACATCGTTTCGGAGCGGTCCAAGGCGGATGATCGGGCCTTTATTGAGTCCATTATTCGTGAGCTTTCGAAGCGTGATGACGTGAAGAAAAATGGATTCTCCATCATGGGCATCTCGAATGGAGCGGCGCTGGTGAATCAAATCGCGATTGAGACTAGGCTCCCGAATATCAAGAACTACATCAGTGCGGTCAGCCCTTTGAACGGGTTTCAGCACGACGGGAAAAATTTCAAGTCGAGAGGAGAAGAAAACAATTACGAGGTGATTGCCAAGCCCCTCTCGGGAGTGCGATTGCTGAATATCTCTGGAACCGACGATTCGCTTGTTCCTTATCGTGGGGGTCCCTCCAAAGCTATTCCGGCCAAAGGAGGAAAGCTCCCTTTTGTGGATGCCGAAGAGTCGATTTTCCTGTGGGCGAAGACAATGGGTTACCAAGGAAAGAAGCTTGGGAATGCTAGTAAGGTTGATGGGAAAATCGAGGTCTTTTCCTACCTCGATGGAGACATCGTTCATTTTAAGGTGAACGAGCATGGCCACAATGCGACCCAGGCCCTTCGGGAAGAGTTGCTTCTGGAGTTTTTGCGAGACTAATTACGATCACTTTCTTCAAGCACGACTGAAGCAAACGAGAAACCAACCAACGATAATGAATAAACGAACGTCAAAAATGATCTGTGGCTCCTTTTCACCTGTTTTTATAATGATGCTTTTTAGCGCCGCCATTGCCCGGTCGGAGGTGATCAGTTTTAACTTTCATGCCACCAGCGTGAACAACCAGCGGGTCTTTGGAGAATTTGGGGTGGAGCCAGTCGACAACTGGATCAACAGCAGTGAGGATATGGTGTCGGACCTCCAGAATTCCGAAGGGAATGCCACAACAGTCGACATGACCCGATCAGGCGGAGCGAGATCCGGATCTTTTTCTGGAGCACCCCTCAATGGAAGTCCGATGAAAGCGGGACTACAATTTTTTGCAGCCAGCTCTCCGCCGTTTACGCTGAGTCAAATTCCCTACGCGAACTACAAAATCATTGTCTACCTTACAGGTTTTAATGGGAATAATGCCTCTTTCGTTTCTGACGGAAATTCGACTTACTACTGGGATCCGAAGGCATTCAGCTCGATTCTCACCGAGACAATACAGACAACTTATGAGGAAGGCACTGATGCCGTGAAATCAAACTACGCGGTATTCGGCTCTGATACTGCTCCGCTCACCGACAGTTCCATCACAATTAGCTTTGGGCTCGCGCCAGGTGCGAGTGGCGGCGGTGGAATCGGCGGTTTCCAAATCGTTTCACTCCCTGATCCTCCTACGACAGTGAAGCCAGAAGTCAAGGTGGTCTCCTACGACTCCGTTTCCTCGTTACTGATCCTTACTTGGAGCTCTGATCCAGGTCAGACTTATGCCATCAAGGCGTCGACTGATCTGAGTAATTGGGAACTCGAAGTGGCTACGAGCATCGAAGCTAGCGAGGATAGCGACACAACCACAGAGGAGATTGATCTTTCCGGAGTACCGGAGCTCGGAGACAAAAAAAAGATCTACTTTCGGGTAGAAAAACTCTAAAAGAAAAGAGATGCGCAAGCGATTCAGAAAGGCAAAGAGTGCCATCGCCATCGCGATCGTTGCTCTTTCTTGGTGTCAATCTGTCCAGGCTGAGCCGATTGATGAGGAAACGATGCTCTTTCTGAAAAGTCGGGCTCCCGGCCTGCTCGAACTGATTGAGCGGCATAAGGAAGAGGGCGGAGATGAGTTAGAGGATGCGCAGGAACGCGGTATCGAGTTGCGTGAAATGTTTCACGAAGAAAAAAAAGAGCATGGCGAGGAATGGGCCGGACTTCTCGTAGGAATGGAGAATGTCGAGGTAGAGATCGAGATCCTCGCCTGGCGATTTGAGGAAGAGGAGATCGGCGAAGATGAGGGGGAGAATACTTTGCTTCGTTTGCTGAAAAAGCAAATCGAGTTGCAAAACAAAATGGACCGCATGGAGATGAAACTTTTTCCTGAGGCGGCCGACGAAATAGAGGAAGAGTTAGAGTGGCGCCTCAAGAATCCAGAGGTGGCCCTGCGTGAGCGATTTGAAGAGACCTTGAGGGATTTTGGTTTCGTCGATGAGGAGGACGAGGAAGAAGAGATGGAAGCTGAGGAGATTTCTGGGCCGGTTTACACACCTGCTCCCAATGGCGGAACCGGGGAGAAGAATGAGCTTCAAGGGATTACCTTCAATTTTGAAAAAGAAGTTCTCCCGATGCTCGAGACCTACTGTTTTGACTGTCACGATAGCGCGACTGCGAAGGGCGATATCGATTTGGAATCGGCGCTGGCGCAAAAACCATTGGTTCGGAATCGGCTCCTTTGGGAAAACGTTGCGGAGCGCGTGAAGATGGGCGACATGCCTCCCAAGAAGAAGTTACAACCGGTTGATACCGATCGTTTAAAATTACGGGCGTGGCTGGCTGCTGAGATCGAGGGTTTCGATTACGCAAAGGTGCGTAATCCTGGCTATGTCCCGGCCCGGCGTCTTACGAGGGAGGAATACAATCGGACCATTCGTGATCTCGTTGGGCTCGATCTGCGTCCAGCCGATGATTTTCCGATGGATTTCAGCGGGACCAGTGGATTTTCGAACAGCGCCAATACTCTCTTTCTTCAGACCGCGCATCTTGATCGCTATTTCACCTCCGCCGAAGGAGTTATTGACGAAGTAAGAGCGGATGAAAAGGCGTGGAAGAAGTTGGTGGGGAATCCTCAAGATGCGGCGGCTGCGATTATGAGGATGATGCGCCGAGCTTATCGTCGACCACCAAGTCATGCTGAAACCAAAGAGATCATCGCGCGTTATGAGAGGGAGTTAGAAGAGAAAAAGCCTCGGGACGAGGCCTTGGCGAGTGCCTTTAAGGCGATTCTGGTTTCACCGAATTTTTTGCTGCGGGTCGAGAACTCGGTGGAGACTACCAAAGATCAAGTGGTGAACGATTTCGACCTGGCGACCCGTCTCTCCTATTTTCTGTGGGCTTCGACACCGGATGATGAACTTCTCGCTGCTGCGGCAGCCGGGAAACTGTCCGATTCTGCAGATCGTCAGGCTCAGGTGAAGCGAATGCTTGCTGACCCTCGTAGTCTCTCGCTGGGAGAAATCTTCGCCGCGGAATGGCTGAGCACTGACGATGTCGGCCCGCGTATTCGCAAGGATCCGATCGATAATCCTTGGTGCACCGAAAGTTTGATGGTGGCAATGCGTGCTGAGACAGCATACTTCATGCATTCGCTGGTGCTGGACAATGCTCCGGTGGCGCGATTGATCGATGCTGACTATACCTTTCTGAATGCTGAGTTGGCCCGGCACTATCGCATTGAAGGGGTCGAAGGGGCGGGGATGCGCAGAGTGGCTTTGGAGACCAAGCAACGTGGTGGTATCTTCGGACATGCCAGTGTGCTGGCAACTACCTCTTTCCCTGATCGCACCAGTCCAGTGGTCCGCGGGAAGTGGATTCTCGATACTCTTTTAGGAACACCACCGCCACCGCCACCACCCGACGTTCCTGAAATTGATGTTGAAGGCCGTGGTCGAAGGGCCGCAACAAGCTTGCGTCGTAAACTTGAAGCCCATCGTGAATCAGCTCGATGTGCCGGGTGCCATTCCCAAATGGATCCACTCGGATTTGCGCTTGAAAGCTACGCGGAATTTGGGCAATGGCGTGGCGGGATCGATGATCGCGGGACTTTACCAAGTGGCGCAAAATTTCGAGGGCCGGCCGGACTCAAGCTGGCTTTGATCGATGAGCGTCTTGATGACCTTGGAGCGCAGGTCGTTCGAAAGATGCTGGCCTACGCGTTGGGTCGACAGCTGGAGTTTTACGATGAAGCCATAGTGAAAGAAATTGCGGAGAAACTGAAACCGACCGGATATCGCTTCGGTGATTTGGTGCTCGCTATCACCGCGAGTGATCCTTTTAAGATGAAACGCCTACCTCCCGCGTCCGTGGGGAAATCCAATGAAGAGTAATCCAAACCGCCGCGCATTTTTGAGAGGAATGGGAGCCTGTCTCTCACTTCCCACCATGGAGAGTTTCGGTGCCCCGATTGCTAACCCTACCAAGTCTGGGGTGCCGCCACATCTTGCTTACCTTTACTTCCCGAATGGCACCGCCGATGGGACATGGGAGCCGGAGAGAGTCGGGCCCACTGGCGAGTTGCAGAAACTCAATCGCTGGATGGCGCCGCTGGAGCACTTTAAATCGGACCTCATCATTACTAAAAATCTGTGGACCCCTCGAGGCAATGGCCACGGAGCTGGCACGGCTACCTGGCTGACCGGTGGTTCGTATGATCATCGTAAAAACGACGTTGGAGCGCCTTCGGTAGATCAGATTGTGGCTCGTCATCTCAGTGAGTCGACGCCCTTGCCTTCTCTGGAGCTGAGCACTGCGGGTGAGGGGAGTTTCTCGGGCAGTCTGCCGCGTAATTGTTTGTCCTGGACCCGCCGTGATATTCCGGCCGCACGCGAGACCATGCCGCGCGCTGTGTTTGATAAACTATTCCGCCGCGCGAGCGAGGGCTTCGTTGATCGCAGTGTGCTTGATCTCGTGCTCGAGCAATCTAAGTCGCTCAAACGGCGGGCCAGTCTGGCGGACAGTCGCAAGATTGACGAATATTTTGATGCCGTGCGCGCAGTCGAGAGGCGTCTCGATTTCGCGGAGGAACAGACGCAGCGTATCGCGGCCGATAAGGCACTCACGGATACCCTCACGCGACCCGCGGCTGGCATCCCCGCTGACCACCAAGAATATGTGCGCCAGATGCTTGAGTTGATGGCCTTATCCTTCTGGTCCGGTGCGACCCGTGTCTCGACCTTCATGCTCGATCACGGACAGAGCAATCGCTACTTCGATTTCGTTCCCGGCGTCAAAGGTACTTGGCACGCTCTTTCCCACTGGAAGGATGCAAGCGGCCGCACCGAAGACGACGACGGAAAGACCAAGTGGGATAATACCAAGTCTAAGGGCGAGATGTATAATTCCGTCACTCGTTGGCATCACTCGCAACTTGCGTATTTTCTCGGGCGGATGAAGGAGCTCAAGAACGCCGATGGTAACAGTGCTCTCGATAGCTCAATGATCGTCTACGGATCGAGCATCGCCGACGGCCACGCCCATGAGGAAAAGAACCTCCCCATCCTCCTTGCCGGTGGCGGTGGGGGAACCCTCAAGACAGGACATTACTTGGCCCCGCGCCGCTCGACGTCCATGTCCCAACTTCATCTCGCCCTACTGCAGCGCATGGGTGTCCCGTTGGAAAAATTCGGAGAGACAAGAACGCCACTTGCCGGGCTCTTAAGGTAGATATGTATTCAAATCCAATTGCGTAAGAGGCTTTTTCCGCGTTGAGCTGGAAATCCTCAGATTGGATATCACTATCTTAACTACCAGCAGATGTTGGGGAATATTCCCTAACTTGGAAACTCCTAAGGAAGATGAAGATCACAATGATCATGCTCGCACTCACTGCTGCCCTTGAATTGTCGCAGGAGACGAAACCCAACTCAGAACCTAAGAAAACAGGTGATCAAATCATCAAGTCTGGCGTCTGGAATTCTCATCACAGAGGGCTCAAATTATGGAGCGCGCGCTACTAGTCTTTGATCACGAACGGGACGCGGATTAATCGATGCCCGGGCACAACCCAGGTCTCTGTCATCCCACTAATCTCTTCGAAAAGCCGTGCCACACTATTGCCAGCCAGATCTTCTAAAATCGCTTCCATAACAATCTCATAGCTCCCCGCCCCCCAAACCATTTTAGGCTTCCAATGCCACTCCTTCTCACCTTTTCCGACTGCGCTCTCACCGGCAAGCGACTGCCCGTTCGCGTGGTAAACTTTGAGCACCCGCTCTAGGAGTCCATGGTCAAGGGCTTCGCGAAAATTCAAGCGCACTCCCTCCCGCGAACCAAGCGCAGGCGGCTCGATCGTCCAACCCTTCGGCTCTGGCTGGGCATAGTCAGCCGGGCCAGCGCGGAATTTTTTCGAGAACCCGCTCGCCATTGACCGTCCTTTGGCATCACGCCACGCCGCATTAATGCGTAATTCATAGTCTTCCCCGGCTACGAGCGCGCGCCCTTCCTCCTCATGCGGCCTCAAGCCCCGCTTCACGCGGCCCGGATCAAAAAACAAAGTGAGCCGTCGCCCTTCGGGATCCCAAAGTTCCTCTGCTAATTCCAAAAACGGCAGCGCAACAACTTTCCCTCCTCGCCCGATAAG
>Ga0115001_10001189_pt1 | contig 20110 bp, 16 predicted proteins | sample ArcticOcean_MG_C_12_FD_89869 | JGI IMG/M metagenome (GOLD analysis project Ga0115001, IMG submission 89869) | Marine microbial communities from western Arctic Ocean - ArcticOcean_MG_CB8_130 | ecosystem: Environmental > Aquatic > Marine > Oceanic | place: Arctic Ocean: Canada Basin | collected... | reverse complement strand
CAAAAGTATGGTGTGCGCGTGTGCGCGCGTGGAGAGGAACGCGTGCAACATCCCGCGAATCTCAGACTGTATAAGTCAACTGGCAGGAGGTAAAATCTTCAGGCGGGATGTTGTATGTGTTCCTCTCCACGAACCTATTTAGTTCTCGATAGTCTACTACTAGTTGTGAACTAATTTAGTATATCTAAACGACGAGAGCGTCGTCGGCGTTGTTCGGGAAGATTTCGTTCCTAATCTCTGGCATCAAAGCCTCAAACGTGTTTCTCACTCTCGCATCTAAAGTATTATCGCACGTAGTTTTCCCCGTGGACGAGAGCACTATAACCCCACCAACGCACGTCTTCCCGTCTTTCGAAATCTCCGGCCCTGGCGGTAAATACTGCGAACTGTCCAGCGCAGGCGATAACCCTTTCACTTTCTCGCTCGCTAATTGAATCGCTTCTTTACACACTTGCTCATCTTGCTTCCTGCATCTGACGACGCACTTCATGTCTTGCAACTTCTTCGCCGCTTGTGCGATTAAACCGGCTAATAACGGTTTATACTGAGGCGACTTCGAAACCTCCATGACCTTCTGCCTCGCGAGTTCCAAGAGCTCATCCATCGCCAGATCTCGCGCCTGTAAGACCTTGATCCTGGACTGATTCGATTGCGTAGATCGTTCTATTTTCTTCTTCACCGATACTTGCTGCTCTTTTCGTTCGTACTCTTTCTTGATCCTCTGTTTCTCTTGCTCGACCATTTGTAGTTTCTCGATGTTGAACTCTTCCTCGGCCGAGACGCTGATCTCGCGCGCCTTCTCTTCGGCCTCCTGTTTAATGAATTCGACCATTTGGTTTATTTGTTTCTGTACCTCGAAATCGTCCATGTCTGTATCAGATTGTTTATCAAAAAATATCGTGCTTATTATCTATATCACTTTCGTTATTTTAGTATCGCGCGTGCTTATTCGTGTGCATACGCGCGCGCGTGTAGTAGTGAAGTTTCGCCTCTTTTGAGTGGTTTCTTTAAAACAATGAGGAGAGAGAAGACAGTAGGAAGAGAAAAAGCGAACTGTTGGTATACGCATACGCTCTACTTATGTTGTGGATATCTGTTTACATGATATTGATATGAAATCTCTCTCACCTACTCTACTATACTCTTATTATTATTATTATTATTATTATTATTATTACTATTACTTTACCAAACCTGATCGGCGAAATACTTCAAAGCCGGAACGCCTCGAATCTCTAAATCGAACAAAGGCGCCTCGATGCGTTGTAACGATTTCAATAAAGGATCTTCGTCTAACATTTCCATCGCTTTACGCTGATCTTTTTCTTTAATTTTAACGAAATTGACGGCGCGTTTGGCGGCTAAGGCTAATCTAGCACTCTCGCGCATTAAATCTGTAACGTCTTCATCTTCTTCTTCTTCTGAATTTTGCGCTCGTCTGCGTTCAAGTTTCTCGCGAGCTTCAGTCGTTGCCTCTGAAGCGGCTTGGAAATCTTCCACGTCGACGTTTAGGATTTGATTAATGACGATTCTCGTACATGGGACGGTTTCTTCTCTTAATGATTTTAGTAATCTGCCGCTTTCAGAAATCCCGAGCACGGTCGGTATAGTCGCAATTACGAACTCAGTCGTCTCTTTGTTCCTGAACAAATCTTTCACTTCTTGCAAACGCTTCTTCAAGTTTTCCAATTTTTCAACCGCCGCGTCTTGATTTTGATCTTGCTGACCGAACAATCCTTTCACTAAATCGCCAGCGCTCGTTAATTTTTGCCTCAATCGAACGATTTTACCGATCGATTTGTCCAAGAACTCTGGCAAAGATAATAATCTTAAAGTATGTCCAGTAGGCGCCGTATCGAAGACTATTCGAGTAAATTTTGCGTACTTTTCGTCTTTAGTGAATTGAACGACTTTGGCAATCGCAATAGCTTCATCTAACCCTGGCGGTGGCGTATCCAATAACTCGCCTAATTTCAAATCCTTTAAAGAATCCGAAATCCCACTTAATCCAACTGAGCCCATGAAATCCGATGCGCCTTTCGTGAAATCAGCCGTCTTTGAAAACTCCGAAAACTCTTGACTCGCTTGCGTCGTATCGATCTCCATCGCGTACAACATCCCATCAGTGCCCTCGACTAACACCGGTACACCAGAACTCACATCTTGCGCTAACGAATCCGATAACGAATGCGCCGGGTCCGTACTCACTATTAACGTTTGATGTTGCCCACTTATAGCGAACTTCACTGCTAACGAAGCAGAGAGAGAAGTCTTTCCTACACCGCCTTTTCCTCCGACCAAGTAATACTTTCTCTTCCGTTCTTCGGACATTTCCTCGAACGCGTTTTTGTTATTACTATTAGTATCAGTATTCGTATCGTTCTTACTTTGTGCCGCTAAAACTCTCGCCGTTTTCGTTGTTTTCGTCATTCTCTCATCATCGCTCTGTCGTCCGCGTCTGCGTCCTACGGAAGCAGCCAAAGTCGTAGAAGCCGCAGTTAACTGCGAACGATTTCCGTTCCAACTCTTCTTCCAATTCTGCGTCATCATCATCTTCAACGACCGTGCCCTGTTACTATCGTTGTCATTATTCCGAGAAGAAGAAAACGAAAACGAACGATTAGTAGTCATAGTGGTAGTAGTGGCAGTAGCCATCATCATCGTCATCGTCTTAACTAATTAATTAAAGATCCGAATATATATATATGTCCTCGTCAAAAGAGAACTTCTGACGCGATGGGCTTCTTCTATAAAAGCTATCTTTGTGGAATTTAGGGTGTCAAAAAGCGCTTTTTTAAAAAACACAGTGGCTTATTTTTATTTATTTTAAAGGCGCTTTATTAAAACACTCAACTTCGAAGGCGTTCAGGGCTCCATTTCGCGAAGAAGTAAATCGAGGAAAATGGTGGAAAACAAGGTGATTATATATTTAATCGCTCGTTTTTGTCATCATCGCGTTGATATTTATGTTCGTTCGTTCGTTCGTGTTCGTTTTTGCGTTTTTTGGACGCGAGAAGATTTATATTTAACCTCGATTTGTTGATGAAATATTAATAGTAAACGCGTTATGTGTACTGACCAAACTTTTGTATTACTTAAATTAATCAATGAACAAACAGAACGATAGTAATAAGAAGAACAATAAGCGCAATGAGAAGAAAGCGAACTCGGAATCGAGGGATTCGAAAGAAGGTTCGATGTCACCAATAGACTTATCGAAGTTCATGGAAGAGGGAGAAGGCGAGGACGAAGAGGGAGAAGAGTTACTAACATATGTAACTAACAAGACTTTGCAAAGAGGAGAAAGAGCGGCTCATAATCATCATAATCATCATAATCAAAAGAATATTAATAATTATAATAATAATAATAATAATGTAATAACAATAAAGACCGCTGGTGATGATTGCATGGATTGGCTAGACCAGGCCACGAATGATACTACGCATTATTTCACGGACCCGCTCGATACGTTCATGCAAAATTTCCAGCAGCAGGCGAATAACGCGAGTAGCGCCGGGATTCACGGCTCCGCTCTAGGCGAAGCGAACGAGATGCACTTTTCGCTCGATTCGAAAATGTTTGAGAACGATTCCGAACGTGCCATGTTGAATGCTGGAGGAGTTTATAAGCAACAACAATATACAAATAATAATGATGCGAAGAACAACGATAACGATAACAAGGCGCAAACTTCATCCGGTGGTGGTGGTGGTGAAAAGAGCAACAACAAATCGAGTAATAATAATAATAATAAAACTAACAACAGCAATAGCACGGTTGCGAGGAGTCCATCGTTCACAAAGCCGAAAAAGACGAATTCGTTCAAGAAATCAAACTTGAGCGGATCCAGGAAAAGTTCACATGTCGATTTAACGACTTTAGAAGAATCGATGATGCATTTGAATTCGAATCAAATGCAGCCAGGCATTATGCGTCGCATTCCTAGCGAGCTTCGATTACAACAACTTGCGCGATATCGAGAAAAAAGAGCGAGACGTAAACTAGGTCACAAGAAAATTAGATACGAGTGTAGAAAAACGCTCGCAGACAACCGACCGAGATTCAAAGGACGATTTGCAAAGATCCTTCCGAACGTAGCTTCAGAATCCAATCTATCGACGATGAGCGCGCCTGAACCTGGAGAAGGCATTGCGGCGATGAATGACGTTTTAGATTCGTTTGATTCAAAAAATAAAGATAAAGAAGAGGGTATTAGCGTTGAAAAGAAAATGGAAAAGACGAAGCAAGCGAACAGAAAAATCAGAGCAAGCTCTCGTTCAAAAGGTTCCGAGGAAACTGATGATAGTGGAGCGGCTGAGAATGACTTATTCATAACGCGCGAAATTCCAAAGAAAACGCGAGCGATGCGAAGAGTTCAGTCTTCTATGGGTTTGCTGCGAACGAGTCAATCGGAGATTAGTCTCTTGAAATTGGTCGAATAGTAAATCAATGAAAAAAGACACGAACCGATCGTGATACGCACGACGATATATCAATATTTAATTAATTGATCGTGTGCGCATTTGTAGAAGTTTAGATTGAAAAAAATAAGGGAATAATAATATAAGATATATGTGTTGAAAACACGACAACGCGATCCATATAATTTTTTATGCCGCTTGATGTGTTGTTGTATTATAAAGAAACCATTTTTATAAAAGAGCACACACACAACATTACACTCTTCACTCGAATTACTTTCCTTTTTTAAGCCGCCGGCGGTCTACTGAGATCTCTTGGATACTGCTCATACACCTGCTGCTCGAACAACTGTTGTTGATAGTAAACCGTTTGTTGTTGCGTGGGATATATACTCGTGATTCCCAAATTGTACTCATCAAAACCAGCCTGAAAATGAGGTGAAGAATGTGACTTCGGCGGCGGGCTTCTCGATTTTGGTCTCAATCGAGTGATATCGTCGTTGTGCGGCATCAAATGCGCAGGTCGACTTATTCTCTGCGGACTACTACTTGGAGGCTGTGGTGGACTTTTTTGTTGCTGTTCTTGATATTTGTAATATTTTTTACCGTCAGGAAGAGGAGGATTTCTCTGTTGTTGCTGTTGCCTCTGATTCTCGTTCGAATACTGATTGAGCTGCTGGTTGTTTTCAAACTGATGATAATGATAATGCTGCTGCTGCTGCTCTTGTGGTGGTTGTGGTGGCTGTACCATCTGATGATGCGCCGATTGACCCGTTCTATTTGTGTGCAACGCGGGTGGTCCCCTTCTCTCGTATTGCGTCGTCTCAAAGCTTCCACCCTGACGCAATCCTTCAAACGCTTTTTTGTACATAACTGGATTATGCGTCGTTCTGTTGACATTTTCAGACACTGTAACCCATCCCTCTCTCAAATCGTTAGCGCTCGTAGCCGGGTCTCCAAATAAGTTCAAACGCCTTAGGCCTTGAACGAAGCGTTCTGCGATGGCGTAAATTTGATCAGGCTTCCTGTTTCCTTCAAGAGGAGGAGAGATGATAACATCTGCATCAATGTTCGAATGAATAATTTGCGATTCTTTTCGCGACACTTTATTTTTTGCAGCAATAATGCAATGTTCTTTATGCAAGCTGAAACATGCGTCGTTTTCCTCTTTTTCTTTTTCGTATACCATCGATAGGTTTGATATCGTCGAAGCGATGGACGTAGACTGATAACTTGAGGAGGAAAAAGAGGAAGGCGAGGAATATGGAGAGGAAGTCTTTGATCTCGATCTCGATGTAGCTGATGATGGCGTTGTTGGAGAAGACGGACTACTTACATAGTTTTTCGCTCGAGCCGGAGAAGAGGGTGGCGTTTTTGCTATTCCACTAGCTTTACTGGCGTAATTATCTATCCCAGTCTTCACCCAAACAATCTCTTCCGCTTGACGCTGCAAATTCCAAGCTTCTAAGATTTTCAACGCGTTTTCGTTCGATTGTCCGTCCCCTTTTCCCGTCCAAAGAAAAACGAACGCTTTCTCGGAAGTGACTGAGTTAATATCTAAATCCGCGACGTCTTGCCATGACATCTTCGACCAATCAGGATTTATTATAATCACATCAAACACTCCAAGAGTATGACTGCTCAATGCATACGTCCTCGCATCGTTAATTCTCACGGATAGAGGTACGTGCGCGTGTGCGCTGATCAACTCGCTCTTTAAATTCACTAACTTTTGCAACGCTGGAGTCGGAATGCCATTCGGCTCGACGATCCAATTTTGCGGCCTTTCACCAGTAACAACGTAGTGCGAAGAATAATCTAACGACCAATGTTGATTTGGGGCTTTTGGCGTATTTGGCTGCATCAATGATGATGATTTTTCGTTCAAAGAAATTGCTTGCGCGGCCATCGCCTGCGCAAATACATGCGCTTGCTGTTGTTGTTGTCGTTGTAACTGCATCTTTTGTTGCGCTAGCGACGGGTGCGCTTCCATTGGAAGAGGAGGGGGCGCTTCTATTGGAAGAGGGGGAGCTGGGAGAGGAGGCGGTGGAAGAGGCGGTGGAAGAGGAGCTCGATCGGCTTCGAGGATTATTACTGACAGTTCCTCTTCCGTCTTTGATATTTTTTCTTCTTCTTCTTCCTCTTCCTCTTCTTCATCGTTCGACGACGATTCAGGCGATTCAGACGATTCAGACGACGATTCAGTAGAAGAAGAAGAAGAAGAAGATGACTCAGACGCAGACTCAGACGCAAATGAACCATCAGTAACTACTACTTGCGAACGAGGCAGTGGAATCGTACTCAAGACCCGTTTCCTCGGTTCCGGTGGGAACTTCTGTATCGGAAAAGAACGCTCCGGTTTTTTATTACCATCGCCGCGCCTGTGACTTTTCCTACCGCTCTTCGTCTCAGAACAACGACGCCCTCGATGTTTCATCGCAACAGCGGCGTCCATTCGATTTCTTTGGCTATGTTCGTGTGTATATGTGTGTACGTGTGTGTGTGTATACGTGCGTGTGCGTGTATACCAGAAGCTCTTTTAGTGAAGAAGAATAACGAGAGAAAGTGAGAAAATACTCAGCGCGCTTTGTGAGCGCACGACCGCGCTCGTTCGCGAAGACCCCGTTCTTATTAAGTTTACTATACTTTACAACTCTCTCTCTCTCTATTACATATGATACTATATATTTCGCGCTAAAGACGTCAACACACGCGAGCATAACTTTGTTCAAGCGCTTCGTCGACGGTTTTTAAATCTCTCCTAGGAACGACGTCGTCCGCCTGTTATACCGCGCGTCATAGACGCCACGCGTAGTGTACGTAGTAACGGCCCAGTCATAAGCCGAAATCGTCTGCGGGAAGACTTAAAAACCGTCATTGAAGCGCTTTTGTGCACAGTTATGAACCCGTACGCGGTTGCTTATTTCCTATCGCGCGCCTTCATGAACCCGTCGTTCCTAAGAGCCCTATCGGCCATTAACAAATCCACGTCGTTCTTTAACTGCAGTTCTTTTTGACAGAGCCATTCGGCCGCGAACGCGCCGGCGATTGCGAACCCGCAGTGTAATTGAGGTTCTTCGTTTTGTTCATCGAGTTCGAGTGAATTAAGATTAATCAGTAGAGAGAGAGAATGAGAACGTTAGAAACAATAAATGGAAATATCAGATATAAAATCAAATGTCTATAAAACGACGATGTTTACGAATGAAAAAAAAAGTAGCGGCAGATGCCTAGTGATCGTAATAAGGTACTTACGGTGTAGTAATGGGACTTTACGTAAGGCGTTGGCGTACATTTGCGAAGCGAAGCCGGCGAATGCGCCAACGAACGTTGCCGAAGACGTAAACAGCATATTTCGTTTTTAGAGCCGATGGTTTAGCACAACTTTTTGTGAAGCGATGTGTTTTTCTCTACTCGCAAATCCGATTCTGGATTCGCGTCTGATGACGAATACTAGTACTACATACTAATTACAACAACGTCGCGACACTCGAACTAAATAACGCATAGCATCTCCCTCGGATCTAAACCGGCTTCTTCTAAAGTTTGCGAGCGATCGCTTAAAGTCGTTCGCTTTGGGTAATGAACCATAACGAGCGCGTTTGCGCCGCCCGACGATGAGAATCTACACGCGCTCGAAACCTGGACGTAGTTCTCGATATCGGAGACTAAAGCGGTTTTTAAAAACCTTCGTGGTTCAAGTTTTTGTCCATTTGGTAACCTGACTATTATGGAAAGCGTATTTCCTTGGCTTTCTTCCGGTTCTTCCATCATTAATTCTTTGCTTGAAGAAGTTAACTTTGTCATCGTTTGCGCGCGAGAGAAGGCGTTTGCATTTTCTGCTTTTCGCTTTTCGTCTACTAATGATGCTTTAATTGCCGCGTATAATTCTGGGTCTTCGTTCGGATCAACGCCAATATCACCAATGACATCATCATCATCATCATCGTTATTATTGTTATTATTATTATTATCTTTCGCTCGAGTCTTCGTCGTATCAATATCAATCGTTGCCGCCGAAGCGTTCGTTTCATTCCCTCTCAGCGAATTCGATTTCCCAGAGAATATCATCTTTCTCTTCTTTTCCTCCTTTCTCTCCTCAATCACTTGTTCCATCGTTTTCCCAGTCGCATCGGCAATAGCCCCACACTTATTAATCTCTTCGCACTCGCTTTCTGCAATCCACCCTCCGTACTCGCCCGCTTTCTGTCCAAACACCGCGTGCGATTCCTTCAGCGGTTCGCCTTCGCAAGCGAAAACGAACGATCCTTCTCTGCACATTTGCTCAAGAAACTTCTTCAACGCCCAAGAACTGCCTTCGATTTTCTTCGGCGCCCTTAACTGTGAGTTCAAGTTCCACCACGTGCCTCTGATCTCCCTAATCGTCCACCAATGCCTGCTCTCGTTTATCAAAAACGCTTTATGCGTTTTCAAGTCCATTTCGAGTACGTCCGAAATCACGAACGGTCTCAAAATCACTCGATACTTCTTCATGGCCTCGATCATGACCTGTATTGAATAGTTCCCGCTTTGATCCACGTTCTCGCTTTCGAACGACTCTGTTTCGTTCGTGCGTAATCGTCGTTCTACAAGATCGAGTGTATTCGCGATTTCCTTGAGATCTTTGGTCGATATCTTCGGTCCTTGCACTATCGCGTTTAATGCGTGGTGCCCGCAAAACTGTAAGTGTTGTTTCTCCCAGTATATTCTCGGCTCTAAGTGTGACCCCTTTTTCTGCGCGTTGTTACTCATTGAGTCCATTTATTTCAGTGCAGTGCACTGTTGTTACGATAGTAGGAGTGTTGTTAGTTATGTTATCTGTTATTGATGTTTAGTGCACATCTTTTGGAAATCGCGACTTCTTAAATTATTATTAAGAAGAAGAAGAAGAAGAAGATTTATAGATTTTGGTGAATGTAGTGTTCAGAACCAAGCAGACATTTCAAGGCTCGTAAATAGTAATAGTAATAATAATAACAGTAATAACAGGGATAAGCTCTCTCTCGTTTCGCTCTCTGTTCGCTCTCCCTCTTCTTCTTCTTCTTCTTCTTCTTAAGGACGAATAAGTAGTGGGAGGAGGAAGTCACCGTAATAATCAGAGCAGGAGGAGGAAGGTTTTGGAGAGTAGTTATTCAGAATCGAAATCAAGCACAGTTTACAGTAGGGCTTATAATAATATACACAGTAATAATAATAGTAATAATAATAATAGTAATAATAAGCTCTCTTTCGCTCTCTCTCTCTTAGAAGTCAGAACGAATAAGTAGGAGGAAGATTTTGGAGAGTAGTATTCAGAAATGAGCGCTTTGTCGATCTTGAACGACATCAACGCGGGAGCGCAAAAAGGGAAACTCACGGCGGACGTGATCTTAGAGTCCGAACAAGCATTAAACGCGTGTGGGGAATACGAACTAAACCTATCGAGACTTGAGATCAAATACGTTGAGAACCTCGGGATAACGAACGATCAATTCGATACGATCGATTTCTCGAAGAATTCGATCACGAAATTAGGCGAAGGGTTTCCGAAACTGAAGAGGTTGAAGACTCTGATATTGACGGATAATAAGATCGAGAGAATAAACGGCGAAGCGTTAGGGGCGACGGTCCCGAATTTAGAATGGATCGTCATGCAGAATAATAAAATAAGGAATTTGTGCGACATCGACGAGCTAGCGCACGCGAAGAAGTTGAAGGCGTTAGTGCTGAAAGGGAACCCTGTGTGCGCGGTGGAGAACTATAGACAGTATTGCGTTTATAAACTTAACGATGGATTGAAGATGTTGGATTACGAGAAGATATACGAACACGACAGAGTCGAGGCGAGGAAGGTGTTTGGCGGAGAAGGAGGGGAACAGCGAACGAAGGAATTGAAGGCGAAGACGTTCACGGCTGGTGATGTAGTAAAAGATGATGATAACGATAAGAATGAATCTATAAATAAAAGACGAAAGAAAAATACCGACGAGGCCGAACTCGCAAAAATTCGAGCCGCCATAGCAAACGCTCAAACTTTAGAAGAAATAGCTTTGCTAGAGAAAGCGATGGAAACTGGTGTAATGCCGAGCGAATATAAATAAACAATAATAATAATAATAATAATAATAGACGATGATTATATACTGTAGTCAATACGCGAGAGATAAAATCAAAAGTTTCGAAGAGGTGATCAACGATTTTTCCTATTATCGTCATCGACTGTGTCGTTGTAAAACTGATCGAGTTCCGATTTCGATGACGGGAACTTTTATGCATTAAAGTCACATCCGGTCCCTCCCAATGTTGATTTCGGCACCTGTCCAGCAGAACAGATCCTCACCAATCACTTGCACTGATAGTAGTAGGTTTATTTATATTATATTATAATTAAGAAAATATACAAATTAATTTCTTCTAAGATGATGTTCTATTGTTATGCCCGTTATGACGACGATGATGATGATTGATTTTTAACTTCACTTCCTTGTTCTTCTTCTTCTTCTTCTTCCTGTCTTCTTTTTATATTTTGTGATCATCTGGTAGAATCCGCAAGCGCGCATATAAATTGCGCCATGCACTTTTGTTCATCTACTTTCTGCCCCATGAAATGTTTAGTCACTTCGTCGACCATTTTAACCTTCCCTTTAATCACGTCATCCGTATCCGTCCCAGGCATTTGATGAAACTTCTTATACTTTAACAAAGTCGGTCCAGTTAATCTGTTGAAATTTACTGAGCAATTCGGTTTCCCGGCAGTTCTCTTATCGACAATTCTCTTCATCGCAGCCGCAGCTTGTTGACTCGGTGGTCCATTCCCTGGCATTCTCGTCGGTCTTCTTAATCTCGCTTTCATTCCCTCTTGCTCCTCTTCCTCGTCGTCTTCGTCGTCACCAGCCCCTTCTTCATCCGCGCCTTCTTCATCCGCGCCTTCTTCATCGCCTTGGTTATCTTTCGCGTCCATATCTTCTCCATCATTGTCGTTATTATCATCGTCTTCATCATTATCTTTTTTATTGTTATTGTTATTGTCGTCGTCGTCGTCGTCATTCTCCTTTGCGTCTTCGTCCATTTGATCATCATCATCATCGTTCGCGTCTGTTGCGTTCAAATTTTCTTCCGGATCCATATTCGCCGTCGTCGTCGTCGCAGTAGTAGCAGTAGCAGTAGTAGTAATAATCTCTTCTTTCGTAGAACCCGTAGCGATCAAAGAAGAGGGATGTTCGTTTTCTTGTTTTGGTTCGTTATCATCTCCTTCATTGAGCCGTTCTTGTTCCTGTTCTCGTTCCCGTTCTTGTTCTCGTCGTTCGTTGCCCTGCAACAATTCAAAGGATTACGAGAGAGAGTCAAAAGAGTCAAAAGAGTCAAAAGGGCCAAACACAAAAGTTATAAAAATATATGCGAGCGCGTTCATTAATCAACGAAAACAAAAGGAACGACGACGTACCAGAACTTCCTCATCTGCTGAGCCCATTTTTCTTCAAAGTGCTTTACTGTTACGAGTACTTCGAGAGCGTATGTCTTATTAGTAGTCTCAGTCGTACTAGTGGTCGATGATGGTAATGACGATGATGCGTTGCGCCTGCGTTTACTAGCACAGAGAACTCTGAAGTATATCAGGAACTACAGAGTGGGTACTTTCTCTCTCACGGAATGAATCGAACAGAGGAAAATGCGCTTTAGCGGCAGCAGCGGCGGCAGCAGTAGTCGCAGTCGCTAGGCGGCGTTTAATGCGCTCAATCGTCTCGCTGATCGAATCCCTTTTTTATGGGCGGGCGGAGGATTTTAATGGGCGAGGTCGTTTTCCATTTTATGATGATTTAGGGTTTTGACACCCTAAACAAATAAAAGTCACATGAGTTTCGCGCACTGTTTACTTTAAAGCATACCACTGCGGCTGCTATACTGTAATAATACCGAGCAAATCGTCCTCGTCGTCGCGCTTATATAAGAATAACAATAATTATCGAATAACGCCGTACCCCGTGTTTCATCGTTCAAGATCGAGCACGAGAGAAGTCGAAGAAAAATGCTGTTTTCGAGGAAGCACGTGTCCGAAGTACGAGTATCGATGAAGCCGACGAAGAAGAATGAAAAAATCATGGACATGTTAGAGACTGTGAAAAGAGGGTACGACGCGGTGTCATTTTTAAGGAATAGGCACGTGGCGACTATATTACCGACGTTGTTCCGTAAGGACGTTTTGGTTGAATATCAACGAGAGTTGTTACGAATGGAATGCGGCGGAGTAGTCGCGTTAGATTGGCCTTTAAGCGTCGACGATGAGACGCATAAATATCGAGAACGAACGCCCGAGATGTTAGAGAAGACGAGGAAATTCGACCCTTTCTTTGAACCGCATAGGAAATCGATTCCGAACCAAACAGAGAAAATCGAACGCGTTTTGAACGAACATTATAAGCAATTTCAAGAAGATGCTCCGACGCTAGTTTTAATGTCCGGAATCGCTGGCGGTTCGCACGATAAATATCTAAAACATATGCTCAGACGCGCTGTTAAAAAGGGATATCGCGTCGTTGCGTTCAACGCAAGAGGGACTTCAGAATCGCCATTGACGACGCCGCAATTTTATTCCGCTTCGTTTACTGGCGATGCGAGAGCGGTTATGAAAGAGATGAAGAGTCGATTTCCAAAAGCGCCTTTGTTCGCAGTCGGTTGGTCGTTAGGAGCGAATATTCTCACAAATACGTTAGGAGAAGATGGAGAAAACACGTTAGTCGATGCCGCTTGTTCTATGTGTAATCCGTTTGATTTGAACAAATGCGACGAAAATTTACAGAGTGGATTTTTTGGTAAAATTTATTCAAAATCCATGGCGAATAACATGCGTACTTTGTTTGAGCCACACAAGCACTTGTTCCAAGGTCTGCGAGAATACGAACCAGCTTTAGTCAGAAAAGCTAGAACAGTTCGAGATTTCGACGAAGCCATTACACGCGTAACGTTTGGTTTTGAATCAGTTGACGCGTATTACAACGCGAGCGGTTCTAAACACAAAATCGCCGATGTTCGCGTGCCGTTGTTATGCGTTCAAGCGAAAGACGACCCTATCGCTTCAATCGAAGCGATTCCCAGAGAAGCGATTGAAATTAACGAAAATGTAATTCTATTAGAAACAGAAACTGGCGGTCATTTAGGGTGGACTGCTGGGTCAGAGGCGCCGTGGGGTGCGCCTTGGCCTGACCAGGTAGCCATGGAGTTTTTCGATTCTATTCTTTTAGATTTAAGTAGCAACAGAACGACGACGGGTACGAAATATAATAATAAATCAACCGTCGTTGCTTGAACTAATATTATTGATAATAATGAAAACTAATGCTACTATATTGTATACTCGTACTAAAGTACTATTTTACTTTTTATTCCCTCTTATTCTTCTTTTCGCTTCTTCTTTTGTCGTCGCGAGATTTGTTGTTCGGAAGAAGCAAGCAAACTGGAACGAAAAACGTTGCCAAACAAAGCGCTAAAGAGATGTTGAAATATGCCAACGCAATGAGAACGACCATTAGGAATGAGTGTATAAATATTTTCATCGCCGAAAAAATTGTCATCATTTCTTTTTGTTTCTCGCTATCATAGGCTTTCAATTGTTTGATACCGAGCGCGACTAACATGACGCCAAGCGTTCCAGCTAATTCTGCGACGCCAACATATCTATCGTTACCAATTAGAACGTATTCAAAGCGTGAGTGATGCAACTGCTCGACGAGATTATTGCACGCTCGTATTGCCGTTTCCAGAGCAATTCCACATACCAAGTAGTTTTCTAATCGATAATCTCGCCGCTGCTGCTGCTGCTGCTGCTGCTGCTTTTTGGAAAAACTGTCATCGTCTTCTCTTTTATTGTTGTTGACTTTTGCAGCGTATTCTCCATCGTAAACAAGTGTAAAAGAATCTATTGATTTCGATTTAAACGCCCCATGAACGCCCGTTGGAACTCCAATGACTGAAAGTTTTGCAAACGAAATCCATGCCTTTGTATATTCCATCCATTTTGCGAAACTGTTGCTCGATAATTTATTTTTGTCAACTTTATGCGTCCCGTGTACGCTGAATTTTTCATTCGCGAAAATGCCACTTCCACTTCGAGCGGAAAACTTTGCAACTTCAAACATATCTTGATTTGGCAACGCACCGTTCCACCCATGAAGCTTTACAAATATTTCTGATTGCAATTTTGAATATTTCCTCAACCCGCTAGGTGTTTCAAATCCAAACGCTTGATGGATCTGCCCAGCGCGGAAGAATACGTCCTCGTTGCCTTTTTCCATCTCCTCTTCGCCCTCTAAATATGCATCGACCCATCTCTGCGTCGCTTCCAATGCCGTCATCTTAATAGTATTATTATTATTACTATCACTATCATAACTTAAACACGTCGGAATCACGAGTACTATATCTCTACCTAACCATTTCACTTCCTCCGATTGAACGTAAAAGAAAACTTCCGTCGCGAGCGCTAACGCGTCTACTTCATCCTCCCCAACCCTTCCATCACGGCTACTACTACTACTACTACTACATCCAACCGGTACAACGATTGCAATTGACTCTCTCCCATCTCCAAATTTCGCTCTCGCAACAGCGTGCATCGCGTAACTTCTTTTCGTGAAATCAACCCCTTTTTCGTTTCTAAGTATTCCCTCGATCTTAGCCATTTGAGAGCGATACATCCCATCATCATCATCATCATCATCTTCTGCAACGACATCATCTGAATCTGCATCGATCGATGACAATAACTCGTTCGATATCCTTTTCGCTCGCATCGCGCACTGTTCATCGAATTTCTGTACAGTCGCTCCTAATAATAATCCGTTCTCATCTACGTACGTCTTATTATTTAACGTAAACGCGGAGTCGTTTTCGGATATCTTCGCGAACGACAGTAACAGTATCAGCGCGACAGAGTGCGTCAATGAATCGAATTTCAAAGCTGGGTTAGTTAGGAATTTCTTAAATTGTTGAAATGTTTTTTTAATCGCCGTTCGCGGCAGTTCTTCCTCTTCCTCTTCTTCTTCTTCGTTGGACATCGAGAGTTGTTTCCGTCGTCGTCGAGAGTTGTAAAGAGTTGTAAAGAGAGAGAGAGAGAGTCAAATGATTTGAAGATCTGAAGACGTAATCGCGTCCGATTGAAGTACACGCGTTTACTTAGTCGTGTCATAACTTAAACGATGAATATATGATGACGATAAAAAGATATTGAATTAAAACTGAGCACCTTTTACGTCTTTCAAGATCCAAAACCCATCCGTTTTCTCGCTCTCGGAATCGGTTTGAATGGCTAAAAAGTGCAAACCTTTCGTTTGTCTCTTCACGCCTTCCCATTCGCGCGCTTCGTCCCTTAACTCTTTCGTCCTCCTAAAAAAGGCGTAGTTCCAAGACTCGTTCACGCCGGTTTCGAGGACGATCGAGGAAGACTCTAAATCGACCGTGATCGCGCTTAGCTCTAAACCTTTCGTCCATCCACTTAAAGCGGCAGCTCTTGCTGTGTATACGACGACGCCAGGGATTAAAGTATCATCCGGTAACTCTGGGTCGATTGTGAGCAAATCGCCAAACGCTTTCCCTCTTTTCACGGTTTCCATTTCCTCTTTCACGCCGACTAAAGGCAACGCAACGAACGCCCAAGACTCGCCTCGTAGCGCATCCGGTAACGCTTTTGGTGCTTGCGCATCAAAAGTCATCAAAGGCGCAGAATTCGCGTCATACCCAGGGTGTTTCTTATACACGCTCTCCATGCGTTCTTCCAACCACGTTAACATCGTTTGACATCGTCTCGATGGCAATGGTTCCAAATCGCATTCTTTACATGCGCGCGTTATAATAGTCATCATTTGACTTCTAAAAAACTTAACTTTCCTCGGCGCTTCTCCAGTCACAACAGTGCGCTCGTCGACGACTTTCTTCAAAGCTTTCGATAGTTCGACCGAATTTATTCTGTTATTCGGGAAATACTCCGCGTGTTCGAACGTTCTATCTTCATCAGTGATTAATAATTCCCATACTTTCTTCCCTCTGTCATCTTTTAACGGTCTCGAGCAGAAATCGATTTGCCAATTGCTGCTGTTGTTATTACTCTTCTTTGTACTACTATTCTTCGTCGTCGTTCGTTGCTGCTCGTTAGATATCTTTTTCATCATATCTACATCGGTTGAAGAAGAAGAAGAAGAAGAAGTTGTTGTTGTTGTTGTTGTTGTTGTTGTTGATGGTGAAGTCTCCGCCTCTGCTGCTTTCACGACAACAACAGTACTAGCGGCGTACCCATTATCGTTCTCTTCAGCCTTTCTTATTGCTTCGTTTGCAGTCTCAGTGAGTTGATCGAATTCGTTCGATTGAGAATCAGTAGAAGAAGAAGAAGATAATACTACTACTACTTCTTTGTTCCTCCTGCTCTGCGCCTCGTTGCGGCCACGACCTTGCGTGGATACGAAACATGAAGATTTTTGATATCGACTACTGTTTCTTAAGAAGAACGGAGTATTAGTATTAATATTAGCATTATTAGTATTATGCGCAGTAGCAGATGACGATGATGATGATGACAATGCAGAAAATTGGCGCAGCATGGATGACATTGTTTAATTAAGTGCTCCTTCGTATTTGTGACGCGAGAAAACACAAATCACAAATCACAAAAAAATATGGATATTACTACTGCAGTCTGTATGGTACGTTTTTTATCACAGCACCACTAAAAAAGCTAATGCTATGTTACGTAAGACACGAATTTGAATTTGAATGACTAACCGAGCATGCTGCGCTTTCTACCACGTTCTCGAACTTCCAAGTATCGTTTATAACCACCTAAATCGGCCTTTTTACATTTCTCGCGCCAGGTCTGAAGCGCTTCTTTCCACATATGCGCTCCTTCTTCCTTATGCGCCGCTATTAACGAACGCTCTAAAACATATAAATCAACACCTATATCTTCTTCTATAATTTGCGTCTTCGCTAATCCGAAATCGATGACGTATATTTGATCCGTATTATGTTCGACGATGAAATTCGAAGTCGTCAAATCGCCGTGCGCGACGCCGCCGTCGTGTAACCTTGCGACGAGTTCTCCAATTTCTCTACCAAACTTTTTAACTCGCGCTTGACAACTGCCATCATCACTATTAGTTCTATTATCTTTCGCGACTCGTTTCAGGACTTCCTTTAACGATTTTCCATCGATCTGCTCCAAGAAAATCGAAGCGCTTTGCTTATCGACGTAGAGCACTAAAGGCGCTCTCACGCCTAATTGACGAGCTTTCAGTAAAGAACGAACTTCGGCCGTTAATCTCGATTTGGTTAATTTCTGGTCCAACAAAGGGTGTCGATATCTCTTCCTAAACCGCTGTTTTATGACACACTTTCGTTTTAAGAATTCAGTCATGAACACTTTCGCTTCCGCTCCTTGTGATAACAACTTCATCGTTCGTTGATGATGTTCTTCATCATCATCAACAACAACATTAAATGGTTTTTCGTTTGTACGAGCATTATTTGTATCATTATCGTTAATTTCTGTAGTCATAAATCGCTTCAATAAAGATAAATCATTACTTTCATTCATAGCGTTCCTCGTTTGCTCATCATCATCAACGATCATGGCAGTAGTAGTAGTTCTATCATGATTATTATTATTATCGATATCCATTTTTAAAATAATATCAGGATAAAGTTCCGATACGAATGACCTATATTTCTTCATAAATATCTCTCATCGAGCATCACGACGGATCGAGTGTTAAAAAAGAATAACAGACATGGGCGATACTGCGAACGCGATGGATAAATCGGAACAAGTGTGCTTATGCAAAAAATGCAAGTGCGAGAACTGCGAGTGCAAGGTTCTGCGAAGGTTCGTTTTTTTGTTTTTATATCGTTCTTTGCGCAGATATTTTTTTTATTATGCGCGTTTTAAAGCTTTTTTGTTAAAACGCGCGTTTAGTTTCGCGCGCGCGCTACTAATCTGACATTTCTTATTCATGCGCGCAGGCTTTTGCTGCCGATCGATTCCACTGGGGAAGATGTCGAGGTCATTAATTGGGTCATCGATAACGTTCATAGAGATGGTGATCTCATCATCTTATTACACGTGTAAGTAAAGTATTTTTTTTCAAGAGTTACCTAGGACGTAGGAGTAGTAGGAGAGAATATTCCCACGCACGTATTCAACCAATAAAATAAAATGCTAATATGCTTTATAACATGTTCTATGGATACTATTTCTATGCGCACTTCCAAAGGATTCCAGCACGATTTCCGCAATACGCTTGGGGAATGTAAGAGTTTTTTATTTTGATTTAAGTCATACATATTATTAAATTTATGAGGTACGACGATTCGTTCGTTGAAGTACCCGATCCGAAAGAGGAGAAGATCTGGAGAGAAGATTGCGCGAAATATGTCGCCGCAACGATTTCTCCAATCTTGGAAAAGAAGAAAGTATCGTTCAAGCTCGACATTGTCGCGTATGAAACGAACAACACGTCGATCGGTTATATCGTTTGCGAGAAAGCGAACATTTTGAACGCCGACTGCGTGATCATGGCGTCGCATCAAAAGGGCAGATTTAAAGAGTTCTTCGTCGGTTCTGTAACGAACTACTGTTTACATCACGCAAAGATACCGCTCATTGTTTGGAAACCGCCGCCTCCGAACGAGGAAAAAAAAGTCGACGACGACGAAAAAGAAACGACGAAAAAAGTCGACGACGACGAGAAAGAAACGACGAAAAGTGTCGACTTTGAAAAAGTAAATCTCGAAGAGAAGTAAATCTTTGATCAAATACACGCATCATCGGCGAATGCGAATCGAAATAATAATCACCAACACATAATAAAGAGAGACATCACGAAGTGCATCAATGATTTTTTGCTCAAACGTAATTAAATGAAAAGAAATAGAATCATCACCTACACCACTCGTACGACGACTCCTTACAGGACGACGCGCGCCGTTCCCGGTTTTTTTTCGTGATATTTTAAAAAACTATTACATTCGCGTCACATCTTAAAATCTTAGGATTGTTGGAAAAGGGCTTCTCTCTTATCTATCTGTCTATTGATGACGAAGTTTTTCCCGCGCGCGAAAATCATAATTCATAAAAAATTAGGTGTTTTTGTCTTTTTGAACTCCAGTTATTTTGTACAAAAAGCCACACTTGTGACTTGAGCGCATCTGAGCCAACGATAGACCATACCACCAATCACCGGAGCTGGGTAGGGTAAAGAGTACTAACTAATAGCGCGGAAGGGAATCGTACTCATTTTAGTAGGGATTTAGGTTTACTTTCTCAAGGCATCGTCAAGAAAGAGCTCACTTTTTAGGGCCCATCATTACTACAGCTTCTGTTTGATGTTCTACTGATTTCTTGTGGTCAAAGAAACAGACGCAACATAAACTAAATTAAAAAATGGATTTGAATCAACTGCAATCGCTGATGTTACTGGAAATACAACAGCAAATGCAAGGGCAAGCGATGGGTTTAATAGGGAACGTGAGTAACGACGCCGCACGAGGAGGTTTTGATTTGCTCGACTTACCAACGAAATTAAACGCCGGTTCTAATTTTTTTGAAACGTTCATGCCCTATTTTTTCGAACTTGAACAGGCTTTGAAGAGCGATCATTACACGTGCTGCGATGAGAACGCGGAGTATGCCAACGTTGTGCGTATGTACTCTGATTGGAGAAAGT
>Ga0115001_10001175_pt1 | contig 20201 bp, 11 predicted proteins | sample ArcticOcean_MG_C_12_FD_89869 | JGI IMG/M metagenome (GOLD analysis project Ga0115001, IMG submission 89869) | Marine microbial communities from western Arctic Ocean - ArcticOcean_MG_CB8_130 | ecosystem: Environmental > Aquatic > Marine > Oceanic | place: Arctic Ocean: Canada Basin | collected... | reverse complement strand
TTGCAGTAAAGAACTCATGTTCAATGTGCAAACGTTCTTCGTTTCAGTTCGTTTATAAATCGCACTAAGCTCGCGCCGTTGTTCGTTTGTTCTATTTCACGGCGCGCTTTTTTAGATATTTTTTTCTTTTTTGTGGTGCGTTTTTTGCCCCTTTTTTCCGGAAAAAGCTGCCCTATGTTTTACTCATATTTAATTAAACTAACTCTCTTTTTCTCTGTTTTCTTCTAAAGTTTACCCGTTCTCCTTATTCGTGTTCGTTATCACGCACGAATATCATCGCGTTTCGCTTTATTTTAACGAATCGCTTAATTAAGAGTACGATGTAACCCTCTATAATTAAGAAGATCTGCACGTTATGATGATATATTTAATGGGTCAAAAAGGTACATAGTACTGGTACCAAAAAAGACAAAACGCCCTATGCTGCCCTGTTTTTTGAAAAAGAAAATCGATTGGAAAAGAGAAAAAAACGCATAAAATAATTCAAACTCGTTCTTAAAACGCGCTCTCGCTCTCTCTTCGTTTTCCTCTAAAGTCAACACGCGCGAATAGTAATAACACGCGCGAATAGTAGTAAACGGTCGTACGATGGATGCAGTGGATGCAGAAGATCGATCGCCGGCGTCGACGTTCGCGTTTCCAGACCGAGACTCGGACGATGACGAGATCATCGTTGACCGGCCAAGCACGAGTTCTCTAGATCCAGACAGGACTACTACTTCGCCAACGACGGCAGACGACGACGAGGAAGAAGATTCGGACGAAGAAGAAGAAGAAGAACTCGAAGAATACGAGAAATTAAACGGTTTCGATCGAAAAGCTCGCGCGAAAAATAATAAAAAGAACGCGAGTTTGAACGAAGACTCAAACGCACAAAGAGGACGTGAAGAAGGAGAGGAAGATGAAGAGATCGCGGCGGACGACGACGACGCGGGCGGCGCGGAAAGAGAGTATTTCCCGAACTCTAGAAAGACGAAAGATGAACATGAACGACAAACGAGACTGAGATTGATGATCGTACGCGAACGAGACAGAGAGTTTGCATGTGATAAACGATTCAAGGCGAAAACGATCGTACGATTGAATAACGAAGCGGTCGTAGCGTTGAAACGAGGGGACGACATAAACGCGATTGCGAAATACGCGAAAGTTTTCAGGAAAGCGTTTGAGAATAATTTAACGCATGATTTAATGCACGTCTGTCATTCAAACAGAGCGGTGGCTTATTTGAACTTGGGGTTGTTCGAGGAAGCGTTGTGGGACGCGAATAAGTCGCAATCTATTGCGAATCAAAGGTTTTATCGAACGCAAAACGCGGGCGGGCAAGTCATAAACGCGTTCGTGAAAGGCTACGCTCGAAAAGGTTTCGCGTTGATGGGTTTGAGAATGCATCGATTGGCAAAAGTAACGTTCGAAAACGGTTTAGAGTTTTCTCCGCAAGACGAAGAGTTAAAACGTGGTTTGGAAGAATCCATCGTTGCCGTTTTAGCAGATTTACATAACGGTAAAGGGTTCATTAAACAACAGTTTCATTGCTTACCGGCGCCGGAGAAAAAACATCAACAGGAACGCTTAACTCCTCTCCCGTATGCGTCTCCGTTGCACAGAGTGCATCCGAAAAACATGCTCCCTACAGAATTATTAACGCCGTTTCAAGCCGAAAATGATTATCATTTGAAGGATACGTATAATTACATGACCGTCCACGCCGATATCGCGATACCGAAGAGACATTTTAAATATTTAGAAGACGAAACTAGACGCTCAAAATATGCGCAGGCTATTGAAATCGCAATCAATAGATTGAAATCCGAAAACAAAGACGTTCGCGCGTTACACGTCGGCTGCGGTGCTGGATTATTGACCATGCACATGTTGGAAAAAGGCGCTCATCACGTCACCGCCACCGAACGTTGGCTCTATCAAGCCATGGCGTGTAAAGAAAATTTATTAAACAATGGGTTTTGCGATGATCAAGTCAAAGTGGTTTATAAACGTCCGACAGATTTAGCGTTACTTTCGGATGTTCCAGTGTATTGCAATTTATTACTAAACGACGTCATCGATGACGGGTTGTTATCGTCCGGTTTAATACCGTGCGCGAGACACTGCTTGCAAAATTTACTGTTGCCCGATGCCATCGTTTTACCGGCATCAGCAACAGTCTTTGCGCAAGCGATTGAGATCAAATCGAAACCAGTCTGTGGCTTTGATGTTTCTGCGATGGATTTGTACCGGTCGCACCCGACGTATACGTCCGGTATCGAAGTCGATAAAAACGCTTTTGTTGAACTTTCGAAACCGATGGAAATTTGGCACTTTGATCTCTTAAATCCGCCCGAACAAAGCGAAACAAAGTTTGTCGATCTCGAGTTTACTCGAGAAGGGTGCTTCAACGCCGTTTTGTTCTGGTTCGATTTGAACTTGATCGATGACGTAAAAATCTCCACACGCTGGCCAGGACATGGTAACGACGATGACACGGATGAGAACAACGTATCGAGTTTAACGCCCGCTTTATTTTATCTCGAAGGAGAAATCAAAACGCATCGAAATACGGTCATTCCGTTAAAGTGCGCACATAACACGGTGAGCATGCAATTCAGCGTCGAAGATGCAGAGTACATGCATATGATGAAAAAAGATGCGAGCTTTCCAAAGTACCAGTTTTCGATATTAGCGGATGAAAAACGCGCTAAGGCATACGACGCGGCGATCAAACGCCAACTTCAATTTTTGAAAAAACGCGAAGGTTTCACGAACGTTCTCGATATCGGATGCGGCTCCGGTCTCTTATCGATGATGGCAGCTCGCGCTGGAGCCGATTTAGTTTTAGCATGCGATATGTTACCTAGTTTAGTACAAGTGACTAGAAGAAACGTCGCCGCGAACGGTTTATCCGCTAAAGTTTCTGTGGTTTGCAAAGACGCAGCTTTGCTCGAACGCGGTATTCATGGACCACACGAAGGCTGTAACATGATCGTAGTTGACTTGTTCGACTGCGGATTGACCGGTGAGCACGTCTTGTACATGCTCGAAGAAGCGCGCCGAAAAGTAGCAAACGTCGGATCCGTCGTCGTCCCAGCCGCTGCAACTGTCTATTGCATGGGCGTCGAAGCGTATACGACTGAAATCGATGGTTTCGATATGTCTGCGCAAAACAAATACCGTTGGAATACGACGTACGAGCCAGTACAAATGAAAGACGTTAAGCACCGTCGTTTGACGAAACCGAAAAAGGTTTTCGAGTTCTTCTTCGATAACTCTATGAAAGGAAAAGGCAAGGAAACCGTCGTAAAGTTGGAAACGGTGACGAGCGGCTATCTCAACGCCGTTTTGTTTTGGTTCGATTTACACATGGACGAACACGAAACGATCACGACTGCACCGAAAGGCATTGGTAAAGGCGGCATGATTGAAAACGAGGAAGAGTTTTTGAAAGATTTAGAAGGGTCAAAGACGAAGAAGGTTATGCAAGAAAGCTTGCGAAGAGTTCGAGAGACCATCGCGAAGAATCCGAGAGACGCCTCGTATTTTGAAAAGTCATCAGCAGTAGACGAAAACGCTACAACAACAACAACAACAACAACTACTGCTACTACTAAAGATGTTACTACTGATGATAGTGCTACTCAATCGAACGACGTAACTACAATCGCCGAAGTAGAACACGGAGATTCAGATTACGAATCAGAAGAGGAAGAGGAAGAAAACAACCACTACTGGGGTCAAGCGTTGCAATATCTCGAACGCTCGGTTCAAATTAAAGGCGGTAAGAAAATCGCCGTTCTCGCCAAACGCGAAGCCGATATCATCAGATTCTCGTTAAAAGAAGGTGTTGGGAGCTGGGTTGGCAAACCGCCGTGGAAAATCGAATGGGGCGGTGGCGCTTCGGTTGAATCGCCACATTTTCAACGCGTACATTATTGCCAACTGCTCGTGAACGATTTTCTCATGCGTCTGCGATCGAAAAGGTTTGCGCCTATTGAAAAAGACATGAGGATGATCTTGGCGCATTGTGGAAGTCTGTTTTTGGACCCACAGTCGTTGGCCGATGTCTATCATCGTTTGGTTACGTTGGAGTTGTTACACGGCGCGCCAGAGTTCTCGCCAGGGGCGAGCATGGAAGCTCTATCGAAACCTTGCTTTCGATTTCATTAATTTTATTACTACGTTGGTATATATGGATGATTGCTACTCCTACTAATATTATTATCTTTAGTATACTCGTTATATTCTTATAGTCATCGTTTGTATCGTTGCGCGTTATGCCAATCGATTACGTCTGTATATTTCAGCGTCCCGCCGAAACAATCTAAAGCAGAACCGATCGTAACGTCCACGCGATTGTTACCAAATTTCTTAACGAGCTCTAAATCCTCGATAGACCGCGCTCCACCTGCATACGTCACCGGTATTCCGCAATTTTTACCTAACAACTCGACTAAATCTAAATCCAACCCCATTTTCTTCCCCTCTACATCGACGCCGTGCACTAAAAACTCATCGCATTTCTTCGATAACTTTTCTAAAGTTTCTTCGTTCACGACTAAATCGGTCCATTTCTGCCATCTATCCGTGACGACCTTATACTTCCCTCGATCGTTCGGATCTCTCCTGCAACTCAAATCTAACACTAACCTCTTCCTCCCGACGACTTTCAATAACTTCTCTAACCTCTCTTCGTCTAACTTCCCGTCATGAAACGCGTAACTCGTCACGATCACGTGACTCGCTCCGTTCTCTAAATACTCCAACGCCGTATCCGCCGTAACGCCGCCTCCAATCTGTAACCCGCCAGGAAACGCTCTCACGGCATCGAACGCTGCCCGTTTCGTCTCTTCGTCCTTGCTCAACAAAATAGCGTGGCCTCCATAGACCTCGTCTCTGGCGTACATCTTCGCGAACTCGATCGCGCTCACGTCGGTCTCGAAGTTCGTAATCGGCTTTTCGCTCGTGATCGACTCGGCGTCTTTCAAAGAACTGCCAACGATTTGTTTCACGCGTCCTTGGTGTATGTCTATGCACGGCCTAAACCTGATCGCCTTATTCCAATCATCGTGATCGTTTTCCGCTGCTTTTTTGCAGGTTTCGTCGCGCGCCTCGAAAGTGATCGAGGTCCTCGCGCGCTTCTTCGCTTCCGAAATCTTCGTTGGCCTTCGATTGCTTTGCTTTTGATCGGTTCTGACAATCTGGAGAGTTTTGATATCACTGACAACACTGATCATCGTCGTCGATCCGTCGATCGTCGATCTCTGTTCGTTTTTTTGTTTCCCGAACGAAACGGAATTCAAAAAGTTTGTGTGGGACAAAAAACGGATTTCTGTTTTTTTCCTTATTTTTCCTATTAAGCTATTATTTCCCGTTATTTCCCATTATTTCCCATTATTTCCCGTTATTTCCCGTTATTTCCCGTTATTTCCCGTTATTTCCCATTATTTCCTATTATTTCCTATTATTTCCTATTATTTCCCACATTATTATTATTTCCCATGGCACGAAGAGACTGACTGTTGAGAGTGAAATATATAAATCAATTAATTAATTAAGAGTAATAATAAGAAGAAGAATGGTCAGGAAGAAAGGAATACCGGTAAGGAATTTGAAGAATAACACTTTGCAGATATTAACTGCGCGACTGGAGAGTTTAGAGAGAGAGGAACGAGAACGAATAAGAGCATCGGAAGGAAATCAGCAACGACAAAATAATAATAATATTAATATTATTAATATTAATAATAATAATAATAATGGAAAGAGAGTTCGACCGAAAAGACATGTATGTCACGTCTGCGATAAAGGGTTTGATAGTCCGAGTCACTTGGACACACACATGCTCGTACATAATGGATTGAAGCCGTTCAAATGTGACGTTTGTGAATATGCGTGTACGACATCTAGTCATTTGACAACTCACTTGCGCGTGCATTCAGGCGAGAAGCCGTACAAATGTCACGTTTGTGATTATGCGTTTACGCAAACTGGAGATATCGAATTCCATTCGGTATTTGTTTTAATAAAATACTAATATTAAATTTCCCATTATTTCCCGTTATTTGTTATTTCCTATTACACAGTTTTACACGCATTATTATTTCCCAAGTATTTCTATTTCCGACCCATTTAATTAATCAATTAAATTACGCTGCACACGAGACCGACGCAAGAACAGAGAGAGAGAGACGAGAGAGAAAGGGCACAAGAGATCGAGAGAAGCGAAGACTTGCGCGAGATTCCGTTCTTGCTCTCGCGTGCATACTGAACCGCACGCTCTGTTCGAACTCGTGTCGCCGAATGAGCGAGCTCTTGAAATGCCCGGAGAAGTTCTATTTATGCGCGGCGTACGCGGATAACCCACCGCAGTCAGTGAACGCGATAACGATGGACTCTAAACTCCTTTTGTTCGCGTTACACGAACAGGCGACGAAAGGCCGAGCAAAAGATGCCGTGGAGCCGAGACCTGGTTTTTTGGAACGCGTTCTTGGTGATGGACGCGAGGCGATCGAACGTTTTCGAGCGTGGGAGATGTTAGGCGACATGCCGGCGATATGCGCGATGGAGAGGTATTGCGAAGAAGTCGAAGCGTTTAACCCAGAGTGGTTTCGAGAGATGACGAAAGGGTTAGATTTCGAGGGGAAGACGAGGCTTTTGACGATGGCGGATTCGTGCGCGGAGGAGTACTATTTGATGTTGAGTAAAGGTATGTTAGTCAATAGACGGGGAAGTCGAAGTCGTGGTAGCGGCGGTGGTAGTGGTGACGATGGTCGGGCGACGACGACGCCGACTGATATTAGGACGTTCGGGAGCGTGATATTCTCGACGGCGAGTGCGACTTCTTCTGGAAACGACGGTATCGATAATAATCTTCATAAGCAAAAGTCGAGGTTTATGTTAGAGAAGAAGATGCCGGAGAGAAACGAGTGGAGGACTATTGTAGTGCAACCGGCTTTAGCGACGTCGGCTTCTTCGTCATCGAATGGTAATAATAGTAACGAGACCGATGCAACGAATGCTGCGAGAGAAAAGTTCCCGCAAAAACGATTTGGACACGTCGCGCATAAAATAGGAGACGAATTAGTTATATCGCATGGAAATAAAGATGGAAGATTACTGAGCGACTGTTGGGCACTAGATTTAATGGAATTAAGATGGAAGAAGAAGGAGTTGAAATGGCCCGGCGCTCCATGCGCAGACGCGGCTTCTGTAGCAACAGAGGATACTGGTGAGATTTATTTGTTCAGAGGCGTTGGTTCGAGCGATGAAACGAACGTTGCTTCAGAGAACGATAACCGCGTGACGATTTCAAAATTGGACTTGTCCGATATTGGCGGGAAGTTTAATTTGTTTAAATGGCATCACGTTAAGACTTCTACTAGCACTGATTTACCGCGAGCAAGAACTGGACATACAGCGACTTTATTTGAGAACGATGACGTCGTATATGTTTTCGGAGGTATGTCCGTAGGCGACGCGAAGAAGAACATCAAATCCGTAGCGTTGAACGATTTGTGGGAGTTTTCTTTAATCACAAAAACGTGGCGCCAAATTCGATGCGACTATGATGAAAAGAAACAACTTGGAACAACTACAACGACGACAACATCGTCATCACCATCGTACGTACAATGCGAACCGCCAACTGCGCGAGGGAGTCACGTCGCTGGGCGATGCGGACGATTTTTGATCATATTTGGAGGAGCCGCTGGAAACATACTAAGCGACGTAGACGTGCATTGTTTCGATACTAGAACGTATAGATGGGTAAAAGTTCTTTTGGTTCCCGATTCTTCGGCTTCTTCTACAGATGGTATAACAATAGCGCCTAGAGCCGGACATTGTTCCGCGACTTCAGAAGACTCCTCAAAAATGTACATCTGCGGCGGCGGAAATAACGAATCGGCAATATTCGAAACCTTACAGTTCGACCTCGCCGAACTCTCACGGTTCTCCGAATCGACCAATAGCAGTAGCGAGAATAGCAACAACGACAACAACAACAAAAACACCAACGTACGGTTACTGCCAAAGATTACATGGTCCGTTTTAGTCAACAAATCTTCATTAACCGGTAAAGAGGGAATGACTATAACGACCATAGCGTGCGAATCAGGCGAATACTTGCTCGCCTTTGGAGGCTTGAGCGGTTTACGCGATGATTTCGAAGTATCGTGTTTACGCACTAAATAATAAAAGAACAATATAAAAAGAGCAATAGGTGTAGTAGTTTTTTTTATTTAGGGTTTATGTTTAGGGGTTTAGGGTTTCAGTAAAAAAATTGGAATTGGAAGAGTTTATTTTCTCCCCTCTTATTTTTACGCCTTTTTAAAAGCTCTCTCGCCATCATCAACAGTCGTGTCCTTAAAACCGATTCTAAACACGACCCTGCGGCGCGCGAGAGTAACAAAATCACAGAGCGCGCTATAGAACATAGCAAGCGTTATTTCGAATCAGTTTTATCGGTATATTCAATTCGCGGCGCCGGCTGTTACTCATAAAAAGCGTTCGACTTTCGATTTTTACAGGCGCGCGAGAACTATCCCGAGCATTGAGGTAGTTGGAAACCGAGCGAAGTAAGGTCCGAGAGTATGAGTACTCAAAGGCAATCGGAGATCGGATCACCGATACGAAAGTCAGAAAAAGCTGCCGCGAGTAATTCCGATAGCGCATCTGTCGCTAGAAGGTGATTAATAATTTCGCGCGCTATCACGTTTGTTTACTTATTATTAGCTTATATTAAGCGCGCGTTTTCGTCGGCCATTTTTTTATTTTTCCCCCAGCAAGAGAGCGATTTCGTGCTCGATTTTGCTTCCCCCTCTTCTCACGAAGATATTTCATGGTCACGTGTACCAAACTATTTTATCTTGAACAGGTTACAAACGGAGTTAATGTCGTTAATGACGAGCAGTGATGCAGGGATATCGGCGTTCCCAGATGGCGATAACATATTCGCCTGGGTTGGCACGATCGAAGGCGCGAAGGGCACTGTCTACGAAGGCTTGAGATATACGCTGACGCTGTCGTTCTTGAACGAGTATCCGTTCAAGGCGCCGATTGTGAAATTCTCGACGGCGTGTTTTCACCCGAACGTCGATCAGTTTGGGAATATATGCTTAGATATTTTGAAGGAGCAGTGGTCTCCGGCGTATAACGTGAGAACGATTTTGTTGTCGATTCAGAGTTTATTGGGAGAGCCGAATAACGATTCTCCGTTGAACACGCATGCGGCCGGTTTATGGTCGAATCAAGACGAGTATCGAAATTTGCTACATAAGAAGTATAAGGAGGATAATAAATGATTTGCACTAAAATGAATATAAATGAATGAATAAATAATAAGAATAAATAAGATAAAAAGAAAAATAAGAGGGGATTGTTGTGTTGTGTGCGTTTGTTCGACAACGCGTGGATCGCGAAGTAGAGATACTTGAGAGAGAGAGAGAGTGAGAAATCGCCCTTCTCCTTTTCTTCTCGAACAATAAAAACGCACATACACACACACAAATTATATTAGAAATTAATGAGTTGCTTCTTTCTTTAAAATTAGTTCTAAGCCGTTGTATAATAGATTAACAAAGAATACTACTATAGATTACATTAGTTATTGGGTTGTTATTTCTTCTTCGATTTCTTCTTCTTTGATTTCTTGTCGTCGTTAATATCGTCTTCTTCGTCTCGAGATTTTCTTTTCGATTTCTTCTTTGATTTCTTATCGTTCTTGTCATCACCGTCATCAGAAGAAAGTTTCTCCTTCTTTTCCAAACGTCGTTCCTTCTTCTTCTTCTTCTTCTTCTTCTCGTCGTTGTCGTCGTCGTTTTCGTCGAACGCTTTTTTCGTCCCAGTGAATTCTTTCCCAGTAAAATTTACAGCCGTATCTCCCAAGCCTCGGCGCGATCCTTTCGCGCTCGCCATCTCGTGCGCCTTCTTGAAAATATTCTCCTGTTGCTTCTCCGTGAATCCATTCTTCGCATTCTTATCGACATCTTCGTCCTCGTCATCTTTTCTAATCACATCTCTATCTAATTCACGTTTACTACCTACTAGTCCGCCCCAAAGAAACCCAGCATTTCGCCACCACGAGCTCTTTTTTGTCGTTTTTGATTGTTTTCCTTCGTACGATTCGCCTTTCTTTTTATCGCTACTCTTTTTGTTGTTCCCGTCGTTGACCGATTTCTCGTCTTCTACTGTTACTACTACTGCTGCTGCTACCGCTTTACTATCTTTAGTGTTGTTATTATTCGTTGTTCGTACATCTAACGTTCCAGTTTGTATGCCATACTTCTTCATCTGTTCCTCCTCAAAACTCGCTACTCTCGCGAGTTTCCCTTTCCTACCGCGAAAACCTTGCTCCTTCGCGATTTCTCTCGCAACTTTTAACTCTTTCGCGCATCCGTTATATTTAACGCCATCGTTCCCGTTTACATTTTTCTCTTTCGTCGCAGTCGCACTCGCAGTCGCAGTCGTAGTATCCCTCATCGTCTCTCGCACGTTTTTCTCGAACTCATCCGTCTCTGAATCATCACCATCGTCTGAATCGTCTGAATCGTCCCCATCTACTGCGTCTTTCGCGCTCAAATCGACCACGGCCTTAAACTTATCGGCCGCCTTCTTAAAATGCCCTTCCCACCACTTCTCCTCCCAATTATACCTCTCGCTCGTTTTCCCGACGCCTTTCAAATCGTCCTTCTTCTTAATCTCAATCGCGTTCCTGATCCCGTCTTTCCCTAAGCCGAGTCCATCGCCTTCGCTCCATCCCATCTTACGTAACAGTTTCTTCCCTAGCCCAGAAAACGCTTTATCGCCCGGTCTCTCATCGTACGAAGGGATCTTCATTCTTCTTCTTCTTCTTCTTCTTCTTAACTAATCACTCACGGCAGTATATATATATCAAACAATAAGAGAACGAAGAAAGGCCTATACTCCGAGTGCTCTGCTTACTCTGTTTACTTCTTCCTTCTTCTGAAGATGTGATTTAATGTTTCGCTATTGACGATGAAGCAGCCGTCAAAAAAAAAGTGCTTTAGGGTTTAGGGTTTTGGGTTTTGGGGTTTAGGGTTTTAGGTAAGTCCCACTTTTTAATTTAGATACGAAATCTTCCCTACTTAAAAAAGTTTCCTCTTCTTCCTCAAAAGACGCGAGTAAGCGCGCGCAGGGAAAAGAAACAAAGAAAAAGAGAGAGAGAGATGATCCGCTTCTCCTTCGTCTTCTTCGATTTGTTCATCGTCTTCTTCGTCTTCTTCTTTGGAGGAGCGTGGGACGACAAAGCACGAGGTGGATATTTTGCCAATGCGAAGATCGTTGGCAGCAGGAGTAGTAGTAGTAGTCGTAGCACGAGTCGTTCTGAAATCGAATCGATGGAGAAGAAAAGTGAGAAGAGGTACGATGGAACCTGTTGGCAATCCGATGAACGCGTGAGCGCGTTGATAGCCAGTGACCTGGTGTTCCCTGGGACGCACGATTCTGGCACGTACTGGCTCTCGGAGAAGTTCCAGGGCGGGAGTCAAACGCAGATCCCTGAGTGGGTGAAAGACGTGACGCAGTTAGCGAAGAAGGTGGACATTCCTATGAACGAACTGGTCTCGAGATGGGCGAAGACGCAGAAGCAGACGATATTTGAACAATTGAGAACCGGTGCGAGGTACGTCGACTTACGATGCGGTTATCAAAAAGACGACGGGTCGTGGAAAGTACACCACGGTTTGATCGGAGTCGATTGTTTGACCGTGTTAGAGGACGTGAAGAATTTCTTGGAGACTTTCGAGACCGAGGTTGTGATTTTAGAAGTATCGCATTTTTATGGCGATCCCGAAGAAGCGAACGTGGAAGAACTCGCTTCGATGGTCTTAGGAACTTTAAGCGAATTCGTGGTTCCATATTATTCTTCCGATGGGAATTCTACTTCTTATTCGTCGATGGAAAGTGGTTTTTGGCAAACGCCGTTGAAGGAATCGGTTCATAAGAACGAACGCGTTTTGATTGCATTTGAAAACTTCAACGACTTCAACACGGTTTCGAAGCACGAACCGTTTTTGTGGCCTCTCGCGATGATTGAGAACTCGTACGCCGATACGGATGATTTCAAAAAAATGAAAGAGTTCAACTACGACGTCGTTCGAGATTTCAATAACCAAACAGAGAGTACTAAAAAAAAAGGAATGCAGAAGCTTTCGTGGATTCTAACGACGCAAACGAAAACGGTCGAGAACAGTATTTGGCCGCTCATAAACAACCACCATCCAAAAACGTTAATCGATCTCGAACTGAAATACGCAAACGATAAAAAAGAACTTTCAGATTTCGTCGCGCTCGTCGTGAAAGATTTAACCTGCCAGTTCCCGCAAGTACTATCGATCGATTGTTGGTTCAACGACCCCGATACTTATTGGTCTCTGGCGCGAGATATCGCTCTCAAACAAAACGAGAATAAGAATAATAAGAATACGTCGTGCAAGGCGTTGTTGTTGTAAAATATAGTAAAGCGCTGGCGACGCGTCGTCGTCGTCGTCGTACATACACATGCATAAATACTAACTACCTAAACGGTCAGAGTGTACGCATGCACAGTAACACGTCGCATGTATTCGCGAAAGACAACGCACGACGCGCTTGCGAGTCCTCTCGTATTTTTCTCTTTTTCATATTTTTCTGTTTGAGGCCGCGGCAGCGGAAACATCTCACAAAAGCAAGCGCGCTCTCTGTGTTTTACATATCTGAATCCTAATAACCTCAACATAAATAAACGATAGAACGTCAGGGAGGGAGATCGCGGAATTGATCACTATTCTCTCTCTTATTCTCTCTCATTCTCTCTTTCCTCGTTTTGTTTGTTCCGTTGAACTCTCCTCTCAACAGCCTCGTCTTCGTCCGTAATCGAATCAAAATCAATTCGATTGTGGATTGGATTCGATATGAGGAACACTCGAGCGGCCGGGAATGATACAGACTCGGCATTGGTCTGCGAGAAATCAAAGTTGATCGAACAGAACAAAAAGAGAGAGAACAAATCGTACGATGATTGCGAAGAAGAGAGAGCGCATTCGATGTTTTCGAAATTCCAACGTTCGACGTTCCATGATATGTTCGCGCATGGCGCGGTGTTGACGTTAGTTTTATTCTCAGCGTTCTTCGCGTTCATGTGCGCCGGTTTCGTGAGTAGGTCGCATTACATAAGGGCGAAAGAGAACGCGCTCGTGCACGCGATGAATGCAGATTTATTAGAGGACACGGCCGATAGAGAGTTTAGTGCGATGATGAAGCGAGATAAGGACGGGAAAGTCGTCGCGAATAGGACGCGGAGTAATGGGAAGAGTTTCGCGAGGACGATTTTGACGAAGGCCGAGTTAACTCCGTTCGAGAAGTGGTTAGCGAAGGACGGGGAGATTCCGTTAGATAGGTTAGTCGAAGCTTTGCGCGAGGATAGGAACGTGATGTATAGAGATAGTGAAGGTTTGCTCGGGAAGAGAGAGTATTTAAGGGGAGACGAAACGCAAAAGAGTGATAAGGAATGGGCGCACGCGCCGTCGATGTCTGTTACGGCTAGTTCGACAACTATGACAACGAACGAGGTCGCCACAAATAATGAACAGCCGATTAGTAATAATAATAATGATAACGATAAGAAACATAAGTTTACTTTGTGTTTAGATGATATGAATAATTGGGACGTTCGCTTAGGCGCCGGGGCGTGGATGGATGATTTGTTTCAATCAAAGCCAGAGGGAAAGAACTCTGCCGGCGAGTGTTTCACAAACGTAGTATACGATTCCGGTCCAGAATGTGCAAATGCTGACGTGAGAGTGTTCGAGTCAGGATCGGTGCTTTGGAAAGGGTCGTACGTGAGTAAGAGTAGTATCGATGCTTCCTCTGCTGCTACTGGAGAAGTAGCAGCAACAGCAACGGTGGCTGTGACAACCTCTAAAACGCATACGGCGGTTGCTCTCGGTAATGAACGCGTTCTTGTTGAGAATAATAAGAAGAAGCAGAAGAAAGGTTTGGGGAAATTTTTAGCAAAACTTGGATTTTTCGATAACGACATCTTGGGACCGGACAGTACGGATATCTTGATCGATAGTAAAGAGAAAGAGGTTCAAGAAGATACAGATCCTTTAGTGTTCACGGATGAGGCGATTTATGAGGACGAAATGGGATTTTTGCAAAGTGAATCGAATAAACGAAGAAGATTGAGAAGAAGCTTGCTCGAAAAATCATCACCGTCGTCGTTGACATCATCCTCTTCTTCTTTGAAAAAACAAAAGAAATCAACATCAGACAAGAAACTAATGAACGAGCAGAAATCTTTAAAGACAACGGCGACTGAGTCTTCACTGCCACAGCAAACTCAACAACAACAACAACCGAAAACGTTATGGAAGTTACCAGAGAAAAAAAATCCAAATCAAGTATACGTTTACGCATCGTTGGAGACCCCGGGTGCGTTTGGTAAAGATTTGATGAATGAGAATTTACTTTCTCAAGTCGATTATATCGCGCATAGTAACGAAAAAGCGAGTTCGTTATGGTTACCGCAAATGATTTCCACGAGAGGTTTAATGGCTTCTTACGAAGCGTTTAGTCGCCCGAAAAACACGAGAATTCCGGGCGTCGCCTGGCTCGGAAAGAATTGCCCGGATAACGCGCCAAAGCTGAAAGTTCTGAAGGAAGTCTCCAATCATTTCCCGGTATTCTCCATTGGTGATTGCAGGCGCAATACTGCGACGCCTTTAGGTTTACCCGAACATAAGCTCATGGGAAGTGGCGGAATCGATTTCTTCACCAAAACGCAATTGGCTCTATCAGACTATTTGTTCTATTTCGTAGGCGAAGATGCCGATTGCCCTGGAGCTATTCATGCCGATCTATGGATGGCGTTAGCGAGAGGTTCGATCCCAGTATATTTCGGAACCGCAAACGTGTACGAATACTTGCCTTGCCCCGATGGCGATTGTATAATCGACGTGAAAAAATTCGATTCGTCCAAACATTTGGCAAAAGAACTTCGAAAGATCTCATCTTCTCAAAAGTTGTACAAAAAAGCGACCGAGTGGCGCAGACAACACCCTGACGAGTGGCCAGAAGGATTCAAACGCGGCCTCGCGAGAGCTTCGCAAGACTTTCGCAAGACGTTATGCGACTCAGTCTTGCAAAACGGTGGCGATCAGTTCGATAAGGGCGTAACGAAAGAGGATGTGATTAAGCGCACGATTATGAGCGTGCCTTGGTCAGACGTTGCCTCTTCTTCATCGTCGTCATCATCATCACAAGAAAACTCAGACCAACAACCGCTATCGACGACGACTGAAACGAAAGCGCCTCTGCTCCAAGGCGCTCTTCGCGCCGAAGCCTTTGCAGAAAAAGGAGACGTTCGCGCATCCTCAGTCGCTTGCGCGAAACAAAACGAAGTTTCCGCCTTAGGCTCGCGCGTTGGTGACATGCAAGGCTTCGATATGAACGATAACTCCTTCAAAGACCCGACGGAGTTCATAAAAATAGACGTCAAAACGCAGCGAGAGTTGGACATGGAGCAACGCGAAAACGACGAAGACGACGATTCCGAAGACGACGACGTCGACGAATAATAATAATAACAATAACACTAGTTTTAGTGCAGTAGTAGTAGTAGTAGTAATAGTTGTAGTAGTAGACTCTGTAAATCAGAGACCGGTTAAGGATTATTTTATTGCATTCATTCTGTACTTATTCCTGCAAACAACGAGAACACCCTAAATGTTACCTAAATGTTACCCTAAACAACACCCTGACTATACTTCAAACCTGTGGCACAGAAACTTTTCTCACGTTCTAAATGAGGCACTTATGACCACGTTCACTACACACACAGCACAAGCACAAAGAAAACATCATAAACAACGCACTCTCAAACTTTGCTTTTGATACGAATGTTCAACTGCGCTCATAGTCTCAATAGCTCCAACATCTGTAGCCATCGATCGATTTCTTGGAACGAATCATCGTTGCAAGAACTCAAAACAAACGATCGAAATCGAGCGATTAAGAACGCGAATAGTCACACTGCCAATAGAAGAACGAGAAAACCGTGGGGAAACGAAACATCTAAGAATCTGTTTAGGATAAACATGATGGGAAACACGAACGAGGGTGGGTTATTCGCACCGATCGTCGTCGCAATAAGACCAATAATCGGCGTGAAGAGGTTTAATCAGATCCGTGGGAAGGCTATATCGTTACATTCGCAAGTGATTGGGGACTTTTGTACCGAGTTCGGGGTAATGACGAAACAGCGTCAGAAGCTGATTAAGACCGCGAAAGCGAATGGGGGGAGACTCGGGTTCTTGGCGTGATTCGAGAGAACGAAGAACTAGGACGAGGACGATGAAGATGACGAAGAAGAAACAAAGCGTGAATGAATGTTATTATATCTAAACGTACGGTCTATATTTATGATAACAAAGCGCTTCTTTGTACTTACTGCTCGAGACGGCGCGCGATTCGACGCGATCCAGTCGGTCCGTCGGTCCTAGTTTTTTATTCGAGTTTCTAACGAATCATTCTTTTTCTTCTCGTTCTTGATTGGTGATACCAAACTCATAAAACATAATTTGTTGCGTTATTCTATCTAATATTTCCTCTTCGTCCAAGCGCGGGTCTTTCTCTCTATCAACTGCGTCGCCTATGAGAATTTCTGGCAACAAACGGCCGTTGCGCGATTTCGTGCGATCAAATCTTAACGCTACCATATTAGGCTCATCTTTTGGGCTTAAACACGTACGTTCTCGCGAAATCTTTGGAACTACATATCCCGGTCTGTTTCTATGTTCGACTATCCTATACACGACCGAGATTTGTTCATCATTCTCCAATTTTTGCATCGTTTCGCGCTCGTTTTGCCAAAACTCTAGTTGCTTTTGAAATCCCATGTTCGGACGCGCAATTGGTCGAGCTTTTTTGACCACGGCAAACGCGTCGTCGTAAGAGATATTTTCTCGCCACATTATGAACGCGATAGCGATGGCGACTGACCTCGAACACCCTACTTGGCAATACACGAGACAAGAACTCCCGCCTTCAATGTTATTATTTGTACTATCATCATCGCTTCTACTAATACTTTTCTCCCAATCAGCTTTAGAACTCGTTCTCGCGTTTCCGAGTATAAAATCAAAAGCGTCGTACAAAACGCACAAGATATCTTCCTCCGAAGTATCCTCTAAAGGTAACGACATGCGTTCGAACTCAAAATCTTCAATCGCGTCTACTTCTGCTTTCTCATCGTCGTAACAACACAAAATCCTCCCAACGCCGTCGTCCCTGAGCGTCTTCAAAGATTTCCTATCCTTCACTACTTCGCGCCCGCTCAATCTTAACCCAATCGATTCGATCACTATCGAAGCGCGCGTTTTACAATCCATAAAATTTTTCTCCCTCATTTCCAAGTTCATCAACTCATCCGTCGAGGCCGATAACTGCAACGAAGACGCTCCTAAATCCAGCTTTTTCGGTCGAAACTTTTGTAAATTCCTACTCCTCTCGTTACAGTCTTCGCCAATCATCATCGCACCTTTTTTCGCACCATCGACTCCATCTTCTTCGTCTGCGTCGTCAAAGTCCTCGTCTTCGACCGTAAATCTGATCAGCGTGCTCGTCTGTGATATCTTCTTCTCCAGCTTATATCCGTTTTCCCTGTCTCTGTTAAACTCGTTCTTTCCATGACCAACGTCGGTTTCTGCGAAAACATCTGCGTCGTCCAATCCAAAAGAGTCGTTCGCATTCGCGCAAAGATCGAGTTTATCGAGCTTCATTGCGTTAGCTGTCGATCGCGCAGTGGATTGGTTTGTTTATGTTTCTCGAGCGATTTCGTTTAGTTCCTTTAGTAGGAGTAGTTATGGTCGCGTTGATCAGTGCTCTGTGATGAAGATTTTTTTCTTGAGACGGCGGTAGAAGTGCGGGAAATTTCTTTGAAGAGAGTAAAGATTAACTTGCTTATACTCTTTTAACTCTTTTAACGCGTCGCGGGAAATATATCTCAATTGAAAGTAAAGAAGCATCGGCGCGCGCTTTTTAGAGTAAAGAGTATACTTACTTATAGTAGTAGTGGAGACATGAAACGAACGAGCGGATGGCGCGAGGAGTCGAGAATCAGACGACTCTGTTTGAATACGGACGCGGCGCGGGAAATATATCTCAATTGAAAGTAAAGAAGAGTCGGCGCGCGCGCGCGCTTTTTAGAGTAGTATGTTTTCTCCACTCTGTCTCTCTCGGTCGTTTACGTCGTAGAGCTCTCTCGCGAGAGATTCGATCGCGTTTGGAGCGCAGACGCCGTGATCGGTTACGTAAGCGGAAACGAACTCTTTTTCGACGAAATCTCTCCTCGGATGTAAAACGGCGTCGCAGTCTCGACCGCTAATATCGCTTCTGGCTCGAAAGTTCTTTAGGACTTCGCACGGGTTCCCGTTTCTTTGTAAACCGTTCTCGCGTAAACTCACTTTTTGTGTACTCATGATGCTTAACGACGGGGCCAAGGCGACTAATGGGACGGCGAATTTTTTACACGCCATTGCGATATTTCTCGAACCGGGCGTGCCGAAGAAACTGCCATCTTCGAAAACGCCTAATTGCGCGGAGACGATGGCGACGTGCGCGCGCGACATTAACGCAAACGCGTTGCTTTCTGGAGCAATAGTCACTTCTACGCTATTAATGTTATTATTATTATTATTACTACCGTTTGCTCTATCGCCGCCGCCGCCGACGCTTAACAACTTCTTCGCGAATTCCTCCGCCATCATTTTCCCGCCGTCGTCATAGTTACACGAACTCTCTAGAACGATGACCTTAATCCTCCTCTTCCTCGCCGCGGCTTTCAAAAAACTCTCCACTAAACTATCCCTACCAACGCAAACGACTACAGAGTCGCTCGACACTATTTCGCAAGCGAATTCGCTGACGCCCTGTTTCGCCTGGTCGATCTCGTTCGCGAGCTCTCTCAATCCTTCGATGACGTTCTGCTTAAACTCCTTCATATCGCTACTATTGTTATTAATACTATTCGTAATAACAGAGCCACTACTACTGCCGCTCTTCTTCTTATTACTACTACCGCTCTCTAAATCATCGTCGTTCGCGTCGACGCAGAACGAAATCTCCTCTCTACAAACGTGCATGGCCCTATTCATCGCGTTCACTAACACCGCGCTCTCGCAGCAGCAGCCTACGCAGTCATCCAACACTCTCTGTCTAATCGATTGCAATTTTTCCAGAACTGCTTGTTTCCCTCTGTCATCCGAGCAATTCGCGACTACGCGAACCGCGACGTCCAAGAGCAACCTCTTCACTCGAGCCGTTATCTCTTGATACATTGGATTCGCGTTCACGATGCTCATTAATTGCTCTCCTCCTTGCGAAGACTTTTGCCTCGATACGAACGCATCGCGCGAGATCGAGTGCACGTACTCATCGATTATTGAGTTATTCTGCGCGAGCTGTGATTGCGTTTGCGCGAAGTTATTCGCTTGTTCATTGACCGCAGATGATGATCGTTTCCCGTTTTTACTCATTATTTTCGTTCTTTCGTTCTTCTTCACAAAAGGTTTATTATCAGGATAGAACTTCTTTTATTAGTGATAATAAGTATTCGTGAGTATGGTATGTCTCAGTAGCCTGCTTTTGCCGTAGCACTAGAGTTAGGGCGCAACACTGCGACTACTCCGTGCTATGTACTATGTACTATACGTGTTTTTATAGGGGGAAGTTTTGCTGGCTTGTAATCAATATACTGTTTAGGGTGTGGAAAATTCGAGGTTACCTTTCGTCGCACTTAACGCACAACAGAGAGCGCAATAAAACGACTGATGACTATCTGCTATCGACTATTTACTATCGCCGTAGTGATTGAGACGTACATTTTCTCGTCACAAAAACGTGATGATGATGGGAGTAAACGGTGTTAAAAGCGAGATGTTTCGTTTCGAGCGCTTCACACTGTTTAGGGTGTGGATTTTGGATATTTAGTAACTAGTATTTTCAAACTCGAGCTTACTTTTCCTCGCACTTAATTAACTAAGCTAGTGTGTGTGTGAGAGAGAGAGAGAACCGTTCGATTCGTTGTGCGAGTTTCGTGGCGTCGTTCGGAGAGTACGCGCATCGACGATCTTACGAACTAGATAATAGGAGTATTTAAGATTTGAGTTAGTTAAAAAGGAAACATTTTGATGAAGTTGGTTTTTGAT
>Ga0115001_10001170_pt1 | contig 20215 bp, 31 predicted proteins | sample ArcticOcean_MG_C_12_FD_89869 | JGI IMG/M metagenome (GOLD analysis project Ga0115001, IMG submission 89869) | Marine microbial communities from western Arctic Ocean - ArcticOcean_MG_CB8_130 | ecosystem: Environmental > Aquatic > Marine > Oceanic | place: Arctic Ocean: Canada Basin | collected... | reverse complement strand
TATAATTTAATTCTGTCATCTGCTGTGCCTTGTGTTGTATCTACTGCACAAACTATATGATACCATGCGTTGGTATCTCTAAATAATCTATTAGTAATAAGTAAATTTGTTCCACCTGCAGCAACTTGTAAACTGTCTGTTGTTCCAAATCTTATTCTAAAATGAGTTGCAATAGTTGCTGAACCACTACCAACATATTGGGAAAAAATATTTTGATTATCTGCAGTTTTTGTTTTTTTAACCCATGCAGAAAGAGTAAATATTTTTCTATTTCCTGTAACAGAAACTTCTCTTCTTAAACTTGTATTAGCCATTAATTAAATCCTCCTGAACCTGTCGCTCCAAAGCTTGATTGTAAAGTAAATACTCTATCTGCTGTTTGTCCTTCGGCATCTGTTGCTCTTAAAGTAAATGTATATAATGTTGGAGCAGTTGAACTACCACCGAAATCTGTTGTTGCTATAATACCTGAAGAAGAACCTAATGTACAATTAGTTTGTCCTGAACCTGAACCTATAAGAATTGCAGGAGAGGAAACTTCTGAATAAGTAATTGCTGAATCTGATGTTGCTGCAACTGTTATAACATTACCTGAAAAATTACCAGCTACACTTCCTAATGAACCTGAAGCAGTTGACCATGTAGGTGCTGTACTCGCAGTTATAATTGTATTAGTACTTCTTCCTGCATTACCATCATTATTTTCTACTCTTACATAATAAGCACCAGTAGCTAAAGTAGCTGTTACTGATAAAGCTGTTGCACTTGTAAATGATACAGCACCAGCTCTTGTAATAGCTCCTGTATCTGATTTTATAAATTCTACTATTGGTATTGAAATAAATCCTGTACCTGTAATATTAAATGTTTGTGATGTAGCTGGAGCAATTGTTTGAGATACATTCGCAACTGTAGGTTTTGCTTCTACTGCATCTACCCACGATAATTGATTTGATGAATTACCATTTGTAGCAAGTACTTGTCCAGTTGTTCCAACACTTGTTGGTAAAATTAAATTATATGATTGTGCTGAGGAGTGTGCAGGTCCAGCAATTGAAACTCCATGAGTATTTTGTGAGCAGTTAAGAATAATTTTTCCATCAGCACTTGAGCCATCACCTTTAATAGTTAAGCCAGGTGTAAATTCTGTTTTAGCATTTGTAATAGCATCTGCATTTACTTTAACTTCAGTTACAGAATTAGTAGCTAGTTTGTCTGCTGAGACAATACCATTTGCTAAATCATTTGATGTTAAAGCTGTTGCTGCAGGTGTTTTACCAACATATGCCATATATATATTATTCCTTAAAATTATGCTGAGATAGTATCGACAACACTTGTAATTACATCAACTGAAGTTGCTGCTGAAGCATAAGCTTTAACTGCATCTCCTGTTTGTAATACAACTTTAGAACCACCATCAATTAATTCTAATGAACCACCACTTGGGATAGGTGCTTCTTTAATTATATGATAAGTAGTTGAACTATTTTCTACATATACAGTTACATTAACAGATGTACCTGATGTATTTGAACATCTAACTCCAATAATTGCATCATCAGAATCTGCTGCTGCTCTTAATGTAGTAGGTGAACCTGAGTTGTTTGATATGTTTCGTTGTAAATATCTTTCGAAGTCTTGTGCCATAGATTATCCTAATTATACCATTTATATTGTTTATTGTCAACAACTATAAAGCTATTGCCATTGCTACAGCAAATCCATTAGTTGCTTTTGCATCTATCTGAGTTTGTATAGCTGAAGTTACACCATTGATGTAACCAAATTCAGTATTATCTACTGAACCATCTCCTACTAGATTAGCATTTAATCTAGCACTTGAATCTATTGTAGCTTGTTTGCTATCTATTTGTGTTTGAGCATTATCTGATAAAGTATTTATATACTTTAATTCTGTATTTGTAACTGAACCATCTGCAATTTTAGTAGCATCAATAGCTGCTGCTGATTTAATATTAGCATTAGCTATATTAGTAAGTGAGTTACCTGTTGCATCTACATCAATAGTTTTATTAGTAAATGTATCAGTTGAACTTGCAGTAATTAAACCAGTTGTTAATGTACTTAAATTTACATTATTACCATTACTAATTGTTAAAGTTGGTGTTGAAAAATTTAATGTTTGACTATCTGTTTCTGCAGTTAAATAACCTGAATCATTTGTCCATTGTGATATATTACCTGATTTATTAGTAAAGGTTTGTGAACCAGCTAATGTAGCAACTGTTGCATCAATAGCTATATCATCTGCATTAGCTGTAATACCTGTACCACCTATAACATTTAATGTTACATCTCCTGATGTACCACCACCTGTTAAACCAGTACCAGCTACTACTGAAGTAATATCTCCACTCGGTATAGTTGCGACTTGAGTATCTACATATGATTTAATTGATTGTTGTGAAGCAACTGATGTAGCAGAATTAGATGACATATTATCTTCATCTTTAAATGCTGTACCACTAATTGCTGTATTAATAACTGGACTTGTTAAAGTTGCAGAAGATAAAGTTTTATTTGTAAGAGTATCAGTAGATGTTCTTGCAACTAAAGTATCTGCTCCTGAAGGAATTGTAACTGTTCCACTATTTGTAATTGAAGAAATAGTTGGAGTAGTTAAAGTTTTGTTTGTTAAAGTTTGTGAACCTGTTAATGTTGCAACTGTAGAATCAATTGCAAATGTCATTGCTTGAGAAGAACCAGTTGTATCTATACCTGTTCCACCTGTTAATGTTAATGATTGTGAATCTAAATCAATTGATTGAGAACCACCTGTATCACCTGAGAAATCTAAATCACTAGCTGTTACTTGTGCATCAACATAAGTTTTAATTGCTTTCGCACTAGCTAATGTATCATCACTTGCTGAAGCTGTACTTAAATCTGTATCTACATCTGTAATCGAAGTAGCTGTACCAATAGTTAAAGCATCTAAAGTTACTGTACCATCAAAGAAAGCATCTTTATATTGTAAGCTTGATGTACCTAAATCAATATCATTAGTAACAATAGGTTTAATTATACCATCTTGAATATTAATTTGATTAATTGAATTACCACCAACATTAACATTAAACTCTAAATGATTGTTAGCAGAGTCTATAAGAATTTTGTTTAAAGGTGTAGTTAAATTTGAATCACCAATTAATCCAATAACTGGTCCTTCAGCAGCTGTACCATCATGCTTATGTCCTGAGGTATTATTAAAGGCTGCTAAAATTTGATTATATTCATTATTAAATAATGATGCGGTTACTGTATCACCATCATTAATAGAACTCTGTCTAGTATATCCTGCCATATTATCTTCTTCCTCCTGCTATGAATGAAACAAACATTCCATTTACTGAATAAGGTGCATTAGTATCATCACTAAAAAATTTAAAGTTATTAGAAAAACCACTTCCAGTTACTAATATACTTTTGTTTGGTAGTGTTGTTGCACCAAATGTTGAACTTGCAAAAATTGCTGTACCAAATAATGAAGCTGAACTTAAATTACCAACCGAAAAGTTACCAGGTTGAGGAACTTCTGCATCTTGGAAATCATATCTAATTCTTAAATTTAAACTATTCTGAGTTCCTTCAGGTTCTATATTTGCTTTTACTTTATATAAACTTTTTCTTAAACCATTATCACCATAATCCATATCAGGTGTTTGAAATTCTGCAACAACATTTGTACCATTAAAACTATTACCTATATCATGTTGATAAATATAACCTGTTTCATCTGCATGAAAAATAACTTCTGTACCTGAACTATCTAAATCTGAAGTGCAAACTGTTACTGGTAAACCTTTTGTTTGACTCCATTCAAATGCTGGTATACCTTCTGCATTATATTTAAATGTTCCTATAATTCCTTGTTGTCCTGAATCAGCTTGACCTGATTGATAATAGAATAATCTATATTGACTTCTTTCTCGAATAACAATACTAGATATTGTATAATTAGCAAAGCTATTTAATAAATTATTTATAACTGGTAAAATTTTTCTACTAATAGAACCTAATTCTACATCATCAATTCTAGCTGTACCAGCAACTGTTCTTAATCCATCAGGTGCTAAGAATATTAAATCTCCACCAATCTCTTGAATTGAGTTACCACTTACACAACCAATATTTTTTGTAACTGATTTAAGTATAGCGGTTGAGTCAAGGTTTGTCAACTCATAAATACTATTTTTACAAAAAATAACTAAGCTATTTCTAAAAACTTTTATGCCAGTTACTATATCCCCAACATTTATTGACCCTGCTGAAGACCCTTCAAAATTATAAGGTTCTAATCTTGAACTATAAGAAACAACACTTGAATTAGCTGTTTGTCCTGATACTATTAATCTTTCTGCATACTTTTCAATTAAAGAAGCTCCAATAGGAGCAGCTCTATTAACTACATCAAAGTGATAGCCATCAGAATCAATTTTAAATTCACCTATTTTATTTGTTCCATCTACTAAATATATTGTTCCATTAGAACCTTGAGATTCAAATTTAACAAACTGAACATTTTTCTGTGCTGTTCTTGGAATTGTTGTAGCGGCAGCTAAATTTCCTGCAGCTAAACCATTTTTTTTTATACTTTGATTAGAGGCTGTATTAATTACTGTAAAATCTAAAGTTAATATTGTATCACTTGTTATTGATAGAACTCTATATGAAATATTATTAATTTTAATTTGATTACCAATTACAAACTCTGAAGTAAATAATGTATTAGTTCCTGTTACTGTTGCTGAAGCTGCGGTAACATTAACTGTTCCTGTTTTTGTTACATAGGTATCTTTATTAATTTGTACATAAGATGTTCCATTGTTACTCCAAAATAAATTTGCACCTTGAGCAACTAAAACTCCATTATAATAATTTTTAATACCATGGATTGTATCTGTACTTACTCCACTTGGAACTATTGAATTAGCTAAACCCCATTTTTGAAATCCACTTATTCTTCTATAACCGCCTGTTGTAGAAGATTCAAAATTTTGTAAAACTGTTGCCGCACCTGGAGTTCTAAATAACGCATGAGAACTTGAAACTAAATCCAAACCTCCTTGTATAGTAATTGATGCTCCTTGTGTAGGCATTAATATTCCTTAGTATAAGTATGTGAATCTAACGTCTGACATATATTCAGGTTGAGGTGAATTTAATTGGTCAGCCATATTTTGTAATCCTTTTTTATATTCATCTAAAGCTAATTGTGATTGTGCAATGTTATCTTTAAATTGATAAATATAATATCTAGCTCGTGCTAGTAAAACTGGTTTGTATTGTTCAGGAAATAAAACTGTATCTGTATCTGCTACTAATTCAGCAGGTCTATCATAAGCAAAGAAATATATTCTATAAACTTTATTAGGGATAGGAGATAAACCAAATCGTCTTCCATCTGAACTTCTTAGTACTCTTGTTGGTACTCCATATGTTTGTGAGTTAGCTTTGTTAGTTTCTTCTGCCGCAGCATAAGTACTTTTCCAAGTTGATAATGTTGTGAATGCTAATTTGTTAATTGCAAAGGGTGCTGTTTCTCCTGAGACACCTTCTTCTGTTGAAGTAAAATCAGACCAATTAACTGAATCATAATCAGCATCTACAGTAGTTGAATTTGGTTTCATTAAATACCATCTTGTTCCAGCCACAGTTTCAACAAATGTATTACCATAATATTCATTTTGAGGTGCAGCGGTTTTTAACCACGACCACTCATCTACAGCATCTACAATATCAAAGTAAGCTCTGTTAACACAATTAGATACAAATTTTTGTACTCCTAATCCTCCTGATACTGTTGTTACTTCAGGTTCATTAATTTCTACGAGTAACTCGTTAGTCATTGATAAATAAGTTTTAGCCATATATTAACAGTTCCATGCTCTTAATGATTTATTAATTCTTGAATTTGGGTCTCTTGCTGTTTTTGCAGATGTAAGTTTTTTCTTCATTCCTTTCATCCTAGCACAAAAACTTTTTCTTCTTTTGTTTCCTTTAACTTTACTTGGTGCTTTAAGATTTTTTTTCTTACCTGTTTTAGTTTTACCTTTATTGTAAGAAGCTCTACCTTTAGCATTCAAGCCACCTTTAGGATTCTTTCCTTCTTTACGAGTCCATGCAGGTGAAGACATTATCCCCATAATAATTTTTTTATATTATAATTGCAAGTATAATAATTATACCAATTACAACTACTTCAATTTTATGTTCATCTATAAAATGTTGAACTTTATTTTTTAATATTTCTATTGCTATTTTCATATTTTCTCCTATTAATGGTGGGGGTATATTTCAACCCCCATTCATATTAGTTATGTGTAACTAAGTATTTCTGATTATACTACGTAGATTAATCTACCAGTAACTTCAGGTCTTAATACTTTTCTACCCCATACCATCAGACCTCTAACAATATCAGAGAACGTACCTGTGTCTCTAACAGTTTCTACTTTATTCATAGAACTAGCACAAGCTGTTCCTGAGATATGTCCGAACAGAGCTACTGGAGCTGTTGCTGAACCTGCAGGAGTTGAACTTGCTAAGTTGTTAGTTGACAGATTGTTTGATTTGTACATTTGGAATCCTCTTAGAAGTCCACTTGCAACTAAACCATTTCTGATAGAACCTTGTCCAGCATTAAAGTCAACAGACATTAATTTAGACGCAGAGTTAGATAGTGAGTTGTACCATTCAGGTGCAGCTACGAACCATCTACCATCTTCAGGTGCGTTATTTTCATCTAGTTCTTTAGCCATTAGAGCCATTTGATTTACAGGGTCTACTTTAGAACCTCCGAATCCTATGTCAATTGGAGCTGCAACTGTACCCATACCAGTAACTATACCGCCTGTGCCTTCAGCACCTGCGTTAATTGCTGCTAATACGTTACCATCCATTGCATCTCTCAAAGCATAAGCAGCTTGGTCAGCGGCTACAGCTTGAAAGTTTACATGAGAGAATCTCTTCTCTAGGTCATCAATCTTAAATGAAAAAGATTTAGCTTGGTCTACTGTTAGAACAAGTTCTTGGTCAGTTAAGTCAGTTGATACGACAGCTAGACCTCTTGTATAGTCAGCTGTTGCGATTTGAGGTTCTTTGATGATGTTTACTGTATCACCAAAGCTAGATATTTCACCCATGTAGTCTGTATTACAGACTGCTTCTGCTACTGCAGCTTTTCTGAGTGCGATTTGTACTTTCTTTGAATAGACTTCAGGTATAAAGAAACCATTAGTTTGACCCGTTACACCTAATCCAAAGTTATATGTTGAACCACCAGCGAATTTTGCCATGATTATTACTCCTTTGTTTGTTGTTAATAAAAAAAAGAAAAATTAATTATCTAATTCTTCCTTCACGTTGAGCTTTTACAATATCTTTTTCATACTGCATAAACTCTTCGTCTGACATTTTAGCAATATCAGAACGACTAAAGATTACTTCCTTTGAATTAGGAGTTTGTATTTGTTCAGTTGTTCTAACTAACAAATCAGCTCCCTCTTGTTCAGGTTTCTTCTTTGTGGTTTTTTTATCAATCACAAGACCTCGGTCCTTCTTATATAAATCAATTGCTCTTGCAGCAAGTGTGCCATCAGAATTATTCTCATAAATCCATCTTTTAATTTCCATTGGTTGAGTATCTGCCCAGCCATGGAAGTCATCAGATTCTTTGATTTGCTCAAAGTCAGGATGATGCTTAGAAAGTTGTAACTCTGCTTCACGTTGTTGTAAAGTAGTGTTCGTCTTTTTTAGCAAGTCTAATTCATCTTGCATTCCTTTTATCTCAGTTTGAGATTGCAAGTGAGATACAGTTTCCACAACTCCATATATATCAGGATAATCTGTTTTAAAAGCATCTAGCTCTTCTTTAGATTTAGGTGGAGTATATTTAGGTCGATTCTCTTTAAGTTGTACTTTAAGGTCTTCTTCCGTCTTATTCCAATCACCCAGTTTCCTGTCATAATATCGTTTAAGGTCGTCATATCTTTTTTTATAATCGACTTTTTTATAAGGATTAGATTCTACATTTAATGCAGATTCTTGAACCTTATCCGTAGTAGCTGAAGTATCTTCGGTAACATCATCAGGGTTGCTATTAGCAGTAGCTGCGGATGTATCTTGTCTACTTTCAGGGTTTGGTGTAAACAAACCAGTATCAGCATTAGTAAAATGTGTCGGCATATTTTCTTCTTTATGCCAAGATTTTCTTTTGTTGTAAGGGTTTGATTCGGCTTCTTGTTTTTGTCCTTCTTCGTTCTTACTCATGTGTCCTCCTTTAGGGCTTCTTTTAACTTTTGAAGGTAGCTAAAATTGGTAATGTTTTTGAAACGAAGCTACAAGGGTTTATAATAAATTATAAAGTAGCTTGTCTATCCGTAGAGCTTACCTTCTCTACAAATTCTTTTATACTATCTCTTGTTCTTCTACTTGAGATTGAATACCATTATCATATTCGGATTCGGCTTTTTCCATCATTTGTCGTAATTTTTCTACACCAATATTCTTAACTGCTTTGGCTGTGATAACAAATTCTCCGTCTGATAAAAGTGCTGGGATAGAGTCTGAAGTTCCTGTTCCTGGTCCTTCAACTTCTCCATCTTCTGTAAATTCTGTTGCAACTAATTTAGGAAGGATTGCTTCTAGTTCAGGATGCATTTCAATTGCCATATCTAAAACTGATTCTTCTTCTTCTGATAAAGCAGAAGTATCAATAATTGCATCTACACCTTCCATATCATCTTCTTCTTCCATGTCTTCATCTATTGCTATTTCGTCTTCCATACCAAGAGGTTCTAATAAAGAAGTTTCTTCTCCCATAGATTCATTCATTGAATCTTCAATAGATGTATCTATAGGTTCTTCTATAATTTCTTCATCTTCAATTGTTTCGTCTTCAACTAAATCACCTTCTGCATAAGCTTGATAGTCAGGTCTTTGATTATATTTTCCTTTATCACCTACAATTCCGCCTAAAGCTTTTTCTTCAATAGGAGTTTTAATTGCTTTTGATGCATTATAATTTTCTAATTCCATTGTTTGTTGTTCAGTTAAATCTAAACCTGATTCTTTCATAGCAGTTAACTGTTCCATTTTTTTTGCAATTATAATTTCTTTTGTAGATAGTTTACCTGCATTATATTTAAGTCTATCTGTTTTACCACCATGTTTAAATCTTGTTCTATCTTTTGATAAAACTCTTTGAGGTAATCCTTTTCTTGCACTAGTAGGAGTAGTTACATCATAAGCTGAAATACCAGCATCTGATTCATCTTGTTTTGCGATATAGGGAGGCATGGACATTAATCCACCTGTAGCCATTTTAATTGCTTTAATTTTTTTCATAAGTTTCCTTTAGTCCTAGTATAGAAATAATTATTAAGATTGTCAACAACTATTATATTATTGTTCTTTTACAATAGTTCTTACTTGATTAGGCAGGTTCTTCAACTTGTCCAGTAAATTCCATTTCCCCTGGCATTGATACATTGCCTGGTCCGATTGAGCCTTCGCCATTTCCTGAGTTGTTTGTTGCTGGATTTTGTTGAGGTATTGCTCCATTACTTTCCATTGCTCCGAGTTGACCATCAGGAGAAGTTGTTGGGCTAGTTCCTTTGTTAACATTTTGTTGTCCTATTATCTTAGCATAGATTTCTGCTTCAGATTTTGTGTTCATAATTTCTTCAGGGTCTAAATCTAAAGAATAAGCTAATTCTTTTATTACTTCTGACATCCTAACAAATGGTGCAATAGCAGGATTTTGTACTGTTTGTAAGAACATAGTTAGTCTTTGAGACCTAACTTCTTTCTTCATTAAACTAGAACTACCTGTTGCTCTGATTTCTAAATCACCACTAATTGGTAAATCACCTTCATAGAATTGCATATTCCATTGGAACATTGCTTCTCCTAAAGGTTTAATTAATTGGTCGTCAATATTTTTTATTACTGTTTTAATATTTAAGGAAGCCGCACCCATCAACATTGACATTCCTGATGCAGTTCTTGTCATACTTTGCACACCTGTTTGTCCATGTGAATAAGATGGTAAACCAGTAGATTCATCTGCTAGTTGTCTAAACTTATCAAACATCTGCATATTTTCTACAGCAGTATTTGGAAACTTTAATCCATAAATTGATTGTCCTGGAACACCAGCTTGTCTTTTAAAAATCTTACCAGGAAATACTTCCATAGTTTGATTAGAAGCTAATGCTGATTCATCAACATCAAATACTAAGTTACCTGCTAATGCTAAATTATCAATTGCCATTCTTGCATGACCATTCATAATTTGTTGAGCATCATCCATGTTTTCAGGAACACCTATACCAAAGAATGCATATGGATTTTTTTCATATACAAAAGATTGATAAGGATTTCTAAAAGGTTTAAAAGGATTTTCTACAATTCTAATTACTTTATCTCGAACCATCCATACATTAACTTGTACTTCTGCTGAGTCATCTAGTTCTTCATTAATATTTAATCCTTCTTCTCTTGCACTTAATGCATCTATAGTTCCCCAATATTCTAAAACTTCAAATCTACTACTTTCTAAAGTGTTGTAGGAATTTTTTTCTAAATCAATATCTGTTTCCCAAGATTTTTTAACATACTTAGCACCCATCTTTAAACATTCCATAATAGCTTCCTTGTTAAAGAAAGGTCTATTTTTTAAATCTAAAAATTGATGTCTGTTTAATCTATGTCTTTGAATTACATATTCACATTCTTCCATGCTTCTAGCATTAGGGTCAGGGTAAAAATCCCACACACTAACAAATTCTAGTTTAGGTATTTTAACAATTTCAGGTTGGTATTCTCTTGCATTACCATTACCTGATTCACCATATTTATGTAAAGTTTTATTATAAGTAAAAGGTCCTTTAATAATTCCTGTTCCTAATAAACAAGATTCAAATATTGCATTTCGTAATTCAATGCTACCATTTGATTCTTCTATTTGGTCTAATATTAATTTTTGTAATCTTCTTGCCGCAATTTCTGCAGGTTTAATTTGAGGCATATCAATAGTAGGTGCATGACCTTCTGTTAAATCTGCTTCTTCATATTCTTCTTCTAAGCCACCTAAAAATTTTTCATCTAAATTATTAAAGGTTGCACCCTTTGGTAAATCTCTACCATCACCAGGAAAACCTAAAGCAGACTCAGGTGTAATATTGTTTGACTCTAATCCTTGTCCTGGAACATAATCCATATTCCCTTCGATACCAGGATTATTATTATCTCCCATTTGTTCTTTTAATGGATTTAGATGTGCATATTCTGCTATACCCTCAGGTACTCTTGTTTCTTGAATAGTTAATGGAAATTTGTTTGCACCAAATAAGACATCTATTAATTGTCCATAAGCTGCTAATACTTTTGTTTTTGTAATCTTAACAAAGACTCTTGATTTCTCATGGTCTCTAAAAGCTACATTTTTAAAATACTTACCACGATAATTATGAAAAGCTTGTAACCATCTGTTTTCATCATCTTCTCTAGTAGATTCTGCTTCAGAAAATTTATTATTTATATTTAAAACTAATGCTGAAACCCTGTCTTGTTCCTGCATATCTTCATTTTGAGCTTGAGGTCGTCTTTCGTCATAAGTAGCCATATATTAAACCCTTTTAAATTTACTGCAATATATATAATAATAACAGTTTTATTAACCCTTGTCAACAATCTTCTTGATATTTATGATAACAGTATTAGGTATGATAGTTACACACCCTATCTCTTCTATGTCTTTATTTTCGTCTTCTGCATAATCTCCAAAAATTTTAGTAATTCCTTTGCTTTGATTTAGTAAATGTCCTTTAGTAATACAGACCGCAAGTTCCATTTCTTTCAGCTCTTTAATAGAAATCCAACTTGGGTCGGAAACAATATCATACCATTTACATTCTACCAATGGATAGTTAAGCAAATCGCTGTCTACTTTGCTTTGTTTTAACTTTAATTTTGTTTTGTTTATCATTTAACTATTCCTTTGTTTCTGACTTTTTTTTAGTCTCATCATTAAGTCCTTGCTTTGCTTTACCATAAGGTTTAAACTCACCTGACCCACTTATTGCTTGTTCTTTGCACCAATCTGTAAACTGGTCTTTCATTCCATTACTATCTGAGTATCTAGTTGTTTTTATTTTAAATACTTGTTCTATATGTTTTTTCTTAATATATTTTATTAATTGTTCATATGACATTATCTTATCATATTCTTCATTTGTATTTTTATCTATGAATGTATATAGTGGCATTATAAACTTTTCTTATTTAAATATTGATTCATAATATTTTACCTTTGTTCTTTCCTGCTTTAACCATATATTTTTGAGTACCATTCGCACCAATATTAACTTCTTTTCTTAAAAATTTAAACATACTCATTTGTTTAGCTTCTTCAAATTTTCTTTGAACATAATCTAAAACTTTTCCTTTATTTGCTTTTTCTCTTGTACTCATATTAATATCCAAAGGTTGGGTCAGAAGGTGTCCATTTTTTTTTATCAGACATTTGTTCCCATACTGATTGTGTTCTAGGTCTTGACATTATTAAATATCTTAATGCATCATAAGCATGGTCGGAAGCTTTAGTATCTACATCTTCAGGTCTATTAGGGTCTAAAGGAATAGATTGTAATTCTCTAATTAAATTTGGACAGTTTTTAAAAATTTGTAATTTAGGTCTACCTGCGGCATTTATTTTTAGTCTTTCATGTATTTGTATTTTACCTTGTATTCTATTCTTATCGGCTCGTCTAAGTTTGTGTCCTGCGGTAGCTAATACTTCTCCTACTGTTGGACCTGTAGCACCTGTTCTATTCCAAGCCGCCCAATCTAAAACACCACGAACTGATAACTTATCTTCTTTCTCAAATTCAAAAATCTTAGCTGCTAAATCTACTCCAGTTAATCCTTTCTGATATAGTTCTCTATAAATAATTAATGTTTCATCTGATGGGTCTATTGCTGCCCATACAACTGCAGACTCTGCTGCATAACCATAGTCAATTCCTTTTACTCTATCCCAATGTTTAGGAAGTACATAAGGGTCTATACAATGAGAATCATAATCAAACTCTACAAATGCAGCACCTTCGGCAACATCCCAGTTACCTTCTAGTAATTGTTTTCGTTGAACAGCAGGTAATGATTGTAGCATCTGTTCATACTTACCATCTAGTGATAGATATGGATTATCTTCTAATCTTGCTGGTATAAATTTTCTTGTTATTTTATCTTGACCCTTAAAAGATTCATTAGGTGGTGCAGGGTCTAAATATCTTTTCTTAACCCAATGTCCACCAACTCCTCCAGGGTTTGCAGTACATCTAATATAACAGCTTATTGCTGGATTAGTTGTTCTTAATCTTGATTGTAAATATTGTAATGGAAATTCTGTAGGATATTGTGTTAATTCATCTATACCTATCCAAGTATAAGATTGTCCTTGGTATCTATAAACATCTGCATCTCTATCAAGATAACCAAATTCTAATGAAGCACCGCTAGGAAACCTCCATATCTTTTCTACTTCTCTAAACTTTGCACCAGCAAAAGCCTTTGGATATAACTCCCTAGACTTATCTATTAATTCTCTTAATTCAGGCATAGATTTTCTTAACAATAAGGCTCTATGTTCTTTGATATGCATAAACCTTAATGGGTCAACTAACATAGCATATGATTTACCACCACCAGCTGAGCCTCCATATAATACATCTTGTTCAGGAGCAGCTAAAAAATCTGATTGTGGACCTGCATTAGGATTAAATACTATTCTATCTTTTTCTGTTTCTAATAATTCTTTAACTTGTTTAGGTAAATTATCGAATTGACTTGTTTCTAATATTGTACCTTGTTTACTTTTCTTATTAGGATTACTAGCTTGGTCAACAATACCAATAGCTTCTTTCTTTAACTTTAATTTTTCTTTTGTATTATCTAATTTCTTTGATAATCTCTTTAATTGTATTTCTTTTTCTCTCACAGCCTTTCGAGCTGCTAACTTTGCCTTATGTTCTTGCGAAAAAAAATATTGTCTAGCCATTCTTTTTACTTAATATTCCATTTGGGTTCTCAGGAGATGACCTTGTATTCATTGTGTCTCTTGAGTCTTTATCAATTATTTTTTTTAACCCCATAGCAGATAAGCTTCTACCTGTTTGAGACTCTAAAATTTCTACTGCTCCTCTTAATGAGAAAGCACCTGACTTAACTCCATCCTTTATATCTTCTAATGCGTTGATTTCTTTTTCAATTGGTTCTAATGTTTTGTTATCTTCATTTAATTTATAACCAAAAGGTATTGTTGAACTACTTCTATTTATCATCTGTTTGTATCTCCTCTGCATCAACATCTATTATCTGTTCTTTATTAGGTAATATAAATATACCTGATGCCATGTTGTGTGTAATATCTAATTTATCTTTTTTAGCAACACCCACTCTGTCTAATAAGGTCTGAGCCGCCTGTAGCTTAGCATTAACTTGAGGGATAGGGTCATCACTCATAAGTATCTCTACAAGCTTCTGAGAAGCGAGGGGAGCTGACTTAGCGAGTATCTTTGTGGCTACGTCAACTATCTCATCCTTAAGAGAACTAACTATATTTGATTGTGAGGTTTCTGCATATCCTGCAATAGCTAAGGCATCTTTAATATTGCCTTTAGATTCATGTGCAAGAGCATCCAAGAACTTCTGTTGTTGTTCGTTTAGTTTTCTTTTCTTTTCTGTTGGTAAAAATGTATTTGACATATCCTTATTATACCATTTAATAATCTAGTTGACAACATTAAATCTTTTTTATTTAAGTTGACAGTTGTCGGTATCATATGTATAATACTTATTGTACCCTCCAGGGGGTAAACACATACATAGATTCTATTAATTCTTACTGGGGCAGTCCAGCAATATAACAACCCCCTTTTATATATACTAAAGCAGGGCGACCCTATCTAGTTTACATTCTATTCTGCTACATTTTGTATGAGCAGTATATACATACCCCCACACCCCCCCATGGCTCATATGTACCTCTGCTAATGAGAATCATTATCACCTATGAAATATATAATTCATAGCTTGAAATATCTTTTAAGAATTTTAAAGGTCTTCAAGGGTCTCTAGTTTACAACCTATAAAAGAATATTAATGTTTCTTAAAGATATTTTAAAGACCTCCATCAATCTTATAAAATAACTAGCAACACCAACACAAATCAAACTATTCTCAAGCTTTAATTATTCCGCCAGTTTTTGAGATTAATCAGTTAATTTTTAAAGCTGGGGCGGTTTGGTTTTTAAGGCTACAATCTTCACATCTTCTAAGCTTTACAGGTCTTTTAAACTTATCCACAGGTTCACCCATTTATTTTGATTTTTATTTTTTTAAGCTATTGACTTCTGTTTTATGCTGTGAAATAGTCTTTTTAATATGTTTATTTATAATAAAAATAATGATGCAATATATCTCAACAGGAAGACTAAAAAACTTTTTTTGAGGTTTTTGACTTTGGAAAATTCCAAGCAATCAAATTCAAAATTGTATGTTGCTTTTATTAAATTTAGGCAAGATTTAAAGAATAACCCAAATATGTTGAAGAGGGGCAAATTTGCAACTTCTGCGATTAATTCGGATGTTGGAATTTCTTTAAATTTATTACGTAACAACCACAGGTAGTAAAGCTTAGCTGTTTATTCAGGGCTGTACTACTTCAAACCGCCACAAATTAGCCAAAATAATTTGGTTATTGATGGCTATAAATAAAGGTAAAAAATGATAAAAGCAAAAAACTTTAAGTTTATTAAAAAAAGTAAAAAATTTTTAAGTAACTTAATGAGAACGGCAAAAAGACTAAAAAAAAGAATTGATGTAAAATTATCACCTGATGGTAAAACTATAATATATTGGGTTGTAAAAAAACAATAAAAAAAATAAGTAAGGCATCAAGCTAACACTAAAAAAGGTAAAAAAAAAATGACAAATAAAGTACAAAATATGACTAGTAAAAACGGAAATAAAATAGCTAATCAATTTATAATTTGGACAGATAACGGCAGTATATTTCAAAGCTATAACAGTTCAATTGTAAAAATAGATAGTGGGCAAACCTATTTAGATATAAATAAATGGGATTACTCAAAAACAACAGGCAAATATAGAAATATATTTTTATGTGAGTCTAAAAAAGATACAGAAAAAAGAATAAAAAGCGGTGAATATATACTTAAAGACTTAAATCAATAATACAACTGGAGGTAGTAATGAAAAAAGATATAAAAAAAGATGTGTTAGTTAATCACGTAGACGTGGCTTATCGAGATATTGAAAATATAGATTATCAATGGATAATAATGAAAAATATTTTAGATAGGTTTAATGAGAAGCAATTGAAAGTTATTTTAAAAGGTTGTAAAATGGCTCGAAAATTGGAAGTAAAAGAAGAGAAGACAAACGTAGCAATGGGTCAACAATAATACAACTGGAGGTAGTAATGGCAGATAAGTTAACAACAGGAAACAAGCAAGATTTAAAAATGCTCATAGATGATTTAGATAATTTTTATTCATATCGAGGTAAAAATTTTTTTGAATTGATAGGTGAACTCTTAGGTGATGATGTCCGTATAGACTTAGAAGATAGGACATATCATTTAAAAGAAGACTTAGAAGCAAGGCTTGAAGAGTTAAAACAATAACAACTGGAGGTAGTAATGGAAGCACAAAAAATAAAAGATGCACAAAAAATAGTTGACTTAAAAAAAGGATGTTTTAATTTAGTTGATTATGCTTTGGGTGAAGGGTTCAAAGTAACAACATACGTAGATGGTGAAGCAGAGACAGAAAATTCTAAGGATTATGAAGCATTAAAAAAATCCTTAGAGTGTGCAGACGAAGTTGAAATAGAAATTTTAACTGAAGCAGGAAGTCAAGTAGGGTGGGCATTAGCCGTTCCATACGAAAGTGATGCAGACAGCTTAGCAGATTGGAGCATGACACCTTTTATGAATAAGTGGGATAAGCAATACGAAAATCTAATAACACAACTGGAGGTAGAAGATGATTAAAACTACAATAAACTTTGGGGGCTTTTATGAAAGCATCCATGATGGGTTGATTGAAAGCATGACAGACACTTACTTTCAAGATACAGCCTTAGAAAATAATGATAATAACTTTGAATACTTTGATTATAAAAAAATCAGGGCTAGTTATATAGAAAATTATTGTTATGAGTTGGAGCAGTATATAGATAAAAATTACAAAGTTAAGATGAGATTTAACTATGTAACTTTATACAGCCCTGAGTACTACAATTATTCAACTGATAAAATAGATTGTAGTATTAAGCTTAAGCACGTAATGATGTTAACAAAAAAGTTTAAAATAAACTGTAAGTTTTTAACTTATTTACGTCAAGCAACACAAAGTTATGATGGCTTCCATAGTTATTATACCTATGACGAAGCCCTTAGTAATAAAAGTGGTATGTTAATTGATTATATCTTATCGTATATATGTAAAGATTTAAATGAACTTATACAATATGGTATGGACTTTGATATATTTCTAACTGAGGAAGGCACTAAAATATATGAAGAGAAGGAACTAATACTAAAACGTAATCTTGAATTTGAAAGTAAACAACTTCAATTACAATTTTAATTAACAACTAATGGAGGTATAACATGAGAGTATTAATGGCGGTGGCATTTGGCACAAGCTTTGTGATAATGTTTTTAGGTGTATTATTAATGATGCATATAGATTTATTCACAGGCATTTTAGTATTCGGTATAGGAGGTATTTATTTTTATAAATATCTACCGACTACTGAAAATTTAAATCAAAAATAATGGAGGTAGTATGGAACTAATAGTAAAAAGAAAAAATGTATATGGTAACGAACTGATATATCCTATATGTAATAAGGCAAAATTGTTTGCGAGAATATCAGGAAATAAAACTTTACTGGAGGTTGATATAAACCTAATTAAAAAGTTAGGTTATAATTTAAAAACTGAGAGTGAAAGTTTATAAATAAAATTATATAAATAATATAATTGCCTTAATATAAACACAAGTTTATGTTAGGTATAATTGAAAATAATAATGGAGGAATATGAAAAAAAATAATGACCCTTTTGGGTTTAACAAAGCCGTAAACTACGATAAGTTAGATGACCCTAAGATGTTAAAAATATGTATGGATATTTTTGATGATAAACCAACTGTACCAACATGGGATGACGAAGATATAGATAGTGAAGACTTAGTAGCTACAATAAAAAAGGATGGTATACTTAGAACTGAGGAGGAATAATATGAGTGATAAAATAAACTTTCATTTTCCTGAGGTTATAAATGAAAATAAGGAGGTAGTAGTCATTGAGAGTAGGGGATATAAGAAGGCAGTAAAAAGTTTTCAAATAAAATATCCTGATTACAAACAAGTTAGGGTTGAGTGGTATAGTAATAAAAAACTTAATCATAAACAACAAAAACTTCCAATGGGTAGGAAGAAAAAGGTAGGGAGGTAGTATGAACTTATTAAAACACGTTAAACCTAATAAAGATTGTAGTCAAGGTTGTGATATTCATAATGATTATATTTGTTTTGAATGTGAGGATATACAAGTTAAAGAAAAATATCCTAATGCAATTTATAATGATGATTGCCAATGGGAGTTAATACAAGGGGAGGAAGTATGAAAATAAAAATAACACAAGCAGATATTAATAATGGTGTTAGGGCTTGTAGAAAATATTGTCCTATAGGTTTGGCAATAACACGAGAGTTAGGTATAAAAGAAATAAGTGTTGAGCCTTATGGAAGTGGAAGTGATGCCTTCGTTAGGTTGGCATCATATGATGGTGATACTGTAGACAGGCTATTAATATCTAAAGAATCTAATAAAGATGTTGTTAGATTTATAAATAATTTTGATGAAGAGAGACCTGTTAAACCATTTGTAATGGAAGTATTAAAAGAGATGGGTGGACACTCAATGGGGGTAGCATATAATGATTGAACTATTCATAGAGACACCAATAGAACTACAACTAATAATCTTAGGAGGTTTGGTATGTTACATGATACAACTATCAAAACATTAAAAGTTAAACTTGCTAAGGTTATAGAGTTAATAGTTAGTGAGCAGAGTAAAACATACAACACCACATATTGTGATATACAACAACGATTAGAAAATATATATGAGGTGTTGGACAACAATCAATATAAAATGAAGGGTGTTATTGATAACTCTTATTCAATAATACAAACAGATAAGGTATCAACTAAAGGAAGTTATGAATAAAAAAATATATATTAATACAACGGCAGAAGATATAATTAAAAAAGAAACTGAAGACTTTGATTGGGCAAGTAGTTTTTATTTGTGTGGTGATTTACCTAAGGGTTGGGGTAGCATGGAAGATGAAAAACTTTTTGAAGAACTTGAACAGATAGCATGGCAACCCTTTGAACATTGGGATGGTGAAGATATTTATAATGAGATTTCTAAACTTGCCTCAGCAACAAGACGATATATAGAAGAACAAAATTCTATTGAAAATAAACCTGTTTTACTAGAACAAAAGTAGAACAACAAGAGAACAAAGGAAGAACATATGTACTTTATTATACATAAACCTGTTGATAAGTTTGAATTGTTTTCAAATGAAATTTGGCAAACAGAACAAGAGGCAAATGAATATGGTAAGAGAAATAAATTTCCTAAAAAAATACAATGGAAAGTTATTGAGTATAACGCAACCAACTGGAAGACATATTATATACATCAGTTAAAGATTGTAATGTAGTGGGATGATTAATACTCTTAAATATCTATATATAATTATACCTTATATTGTTTATAAGAAAACTGAACATTATAAGAACATAAATAGAACTTTAATTATGTTGTTATCACATAGTAGGTATGCAAAATTGACATGGCTCATACCATACAATTGCCACAATCTTGTGGTATCAAACACTAACAACGGAGTAAACTATGAAAACAAATAATATAAATAAAAGTTACAATATAAATAATGATTGTATAGAACAACTTCAACATTGTTGTGATGACCATTATCAAACTTGTGAAGACTTTACAGAAGAAGATAGACAATCGTATGTAAAGATATTTGATTGGTTGGAAAAATTA
>Ga0115001_10001163_pt1 | contig 20282 bp, 19 predicted proteins | sample ArcticOcean_MG_C_12_FD_89869 | JGI IMG/M metagenome (GOLD analysis project Ga0115001, IMG submission 89869) | Marine microbial communities from western Arctic Ocean - ArcticOcean_MG_CB8_130 | ecosystem: Environmental > Aquatic > Marine > Oceanic | place: Arctic Ocean: Canada Basin | collected... | reverse complement strand
AGTTCTAGAGTGTGTAACCGATTTAATAGCAAAAGAAATTACAAGATCCTTAAAAATTCCAACTATAGGGATAGGAGCCTCTATTCATTGTGATGGACAAATTTTAGTTACTGATGATATGTTAGGATTAAGCGGATTTTATCCAAAATTTGTCAAAAAATTTGTTAAACTAAATAATATTATTGAAAAGGGAGTTCAAAAATACAATAAAGCGGTATTGACAAAAAAATTCCCCAGCAAAGAAAATACGTTCTAAATTATGTCCAACGAAATATTAAATAACTCATTTCAGAATAAAGCAACAAACTTTATAAAAAAAAATTTAAAGAATTTAATTATTTTATCAATATTTTTAGTCTTAACCTTATTTAGTTATTTTTTTTATAATAATTTACAAAAAAAAAACGAATTAAAACTTTCACAACAATATACTCAAGCGATCATTCAATTTAAAGAAAAAAAAATAAATGTTTCTAAGAATTTATTAGAAAATATTATTAACAAAAAACACAAATTTTATTCTCCTCTTTCTCTCTACTTCATTGTTGATAATAATTTAGAAACAAACCCTGCAAAAATTATTATTTTTTTTGATAAGATTTTGTCAATTGCTTTTATGGAAAAAGAGAATTTAAATTTAATTAAAATTAAAAAAGCTATTTTTTTATTTAGCTTAGATGATGAAGAGTTAATAATAAAAACGTTAAATCCTATCATCAATTCTGACTCGGTTTGGAGAAATATAGCTATTAAATTAATATCAGATTATTTTTTATCCAAAGACGAAAGTAAAAAAGCAGATGAGTACATTCAACTGTTAAGCAATAAGACTAAAAAATAATTTATAATGAAAAGATTATCACTAGTCTTTATTGTTATAGTATTAACCTCCTGCTCATTTGACAATAAAACTGGCATATGGAAAGATGCGTCAAATACCCCCGTAGATAATCAAAATACAAAATCTATTAAAGACAATAAACTTAGTTCAAAATATGAAGAAGTTTTTACTAAAAATAAAACGTATAATGAAGAAAAAAAAGCAACTAGTCTTTTCGATTTTAAAAATAGCAAGCCTATAAAAATTATCAATTGGTTCGAGCAATATGCTGTACCAACTAATAATATTTCTAATTTTTCTTATAGTGATTATAAAATATTATTGTCTAAAAGTTCTAAGTTAAGCAGATCTACGCCCAGTGAAAATTACTTAGGGAAAAAAATTATTTTTTATAAAAAAAATTTAATTTCCCACGACCATAAGGGTACAATTTTTATTTATTCATTAAGTGCAAATAAAAAAATATTTGAATATAATTTTTACAAAAAAAAATTTAAAAAATTTAATAAAAAAATTAACCTTATAATAAATGAAAATATTTTATATGTATCTGATAATCTTGGCTATCTATATGCAATTAATTTAAATAACAATCTTGTTATTTGGGCTAAAAATTATGGAGTACCTTTTCGATCAAATCTGAAATTTGTAAATGGCCAAATTTTTCTAGCCAATCAGGATAATGTTATCTATTCCATTGACTCAAAAACAGGAAATAAAAACTGGCAATTTGCAACAACCCTTACTTTTTTAAAGTCCGATTTTGAAAATAATTTTGCTCTAGATTTAATAAATAAAAATCTTTTTTTTATGAATACTAGCGGTGAACTTTATTCTATTAATTATGTAACACAAAAAATTAACTGGATGTTAAATTTTAAAAATAATTCCCTGGACGAAGATGCGGAATTATTCTTAAGCCAACCTTTGGTAATTCAAAATAATGATTTAATTGTAACTACAGATAATGCAGTACTAAGTTATGATATTTTAACATCGTCAAAAAATTGGGCTTTACCAGCTATTTCAATTTTTAAACCAATAGTTACTTCAAATTATATCTATGTTATTTTAAAAAATGATCTTTTAATCTGTTTGGATAATAAAAACGGTAAAGTTGTGTGGTCTAAAAATATTTTTACAAATATAAAAAATAAAAAAATAAAAGATAAATTTGATGCAGTTATTGATTTTAAAATAGTAAATAGTAAAATTAACATCTATTCTAAATATGGATATTTGCTAACCTTTAATCCTAGCAACGGTAATTTAAATTATCTAGGCAGAATTAGTAAAAAAGGCATTAATTCTGAAATAGTATTTTTAAACAATAATATGTTGTTTATTGATATGAGTAATAGATTGTTAAATTTTAATTAATTGATTTGCCACTTAACAAGGATAGTTGAGTTACTTTTCCCTCCCCTAGTAAATCTTTTGGTTTTACTGGATAATCTCCAGTAAAATAGTGATCACTTAGTTGGGGGTACAATATATTTCTCTTTCCAAAACCAAGAGCTTTATACAAACCTGCTAGGCTCAAAAATTTTAAAGATTTAGCATTTATATAATCACATATCTCTTGATTAGTTTTCCCGTTAGCAAGCAATTCCTTTTTTGTCGGCATATCTACACCGTAAAAGTCAGGAAAAAGAATTTCAGGGCAAGCAATTCTTACGTGAACTTCTTTAGCTCCGGCATCATAAAGCATTTTAACTATTTTATGGCATGTTGTGCCTCTTACTAAAGAATCATCTACTAAAATAATTTTTTTATTCTTAACCATTGTATGTGTAGCATTTAATTTTAACTTTACACCAAAGCTTCTAATACTTTGTGTTGGTTCAATAAAAGTTCTACCTACATAGTGATTTCTTATTAGTCCTAATTCAAAACTTTTTTTCGTGTATTGGCTGTAACCTAAAGCTGCTGGCACACCTGAATCTGGCACAGGAACAACTAAGTCAGCATCTAAATCTGATTCTTTTGCAAGCTCTTCACCCATTTGTTTTCTGAATTCATAGGCACATTTGTCATTAAGCAAACTATCTGGTCTAGCAAAATAAATATATTCAAAAGCACAAGGCCTAGCTTTTATTAAAGGAAAGGGCTTAATACTTTTTAATTTTCCATTTTCTATTACAATAATTTCTCCATTTTGTACTTCTCTAATAAATTTAGCTCCTATAATATCCAGAGCACAAGTTTCAGAAGCAAAAATATAACAATTATTTAACTTACCTAAAACAAGAGGTCTAATACCAAAAGGATCCCTCAATCCAATAAGCTTTTTGTTTGTCAGCATGACTAGAGCGTACCCCCCCTCTATTTGAAAAAGGGTATCGATAATTTTATCTATCATTTTCGCTTTTTTCGATTTTGCAATTAATTGAACTATAGTTTCAGTATCACTAGTAGTTCTAAAAATAGCACCATCTTGAACTAGATTATTTCTAAGTTGTATAGCGTTAGTTAAGTTTCCATTATGTGCCAAGCTAACACCACCGCTGTAAAGGTCCGCAAAAAAAGGTTGAATATTTCTAAAAGAAACCTCACCAGTTGTAGAATATCTATTATGCCCAATAGCTGATTTACCAGGTAGCTTTCTTATTACCGCGGGGTCGGTAAAGTGATCACCAACTAACCCTTGCCTCTTTTCTGAATGAAAAGTTTTACCATCGAAAGAAACGATACCACAACCTTCCTGTCCTCTATGTTGTAGAGCATGCAAGCCAAGAGCAACTAAAGCAGACGCGTCTTCATGATCTGAAACACCAAAAACTCCACACTCTTCTCTAGGTTTGTCTAATTTAAATTTTTTCAATTTTTTCTTTGGTGTTTATTATATCTTTGTAGTCAGGAAATTCTTCAATAAGTAAATCGCTTCCTTTTTTGACAAAGTTGAAAGAATAAGCATTATTCGTTGACATACCCCATTTCTCATAAGGATAAAACCAATTTAAAAGAGAAAATAAACACACTGTTACTACATAACCTTTAAATAACCCAAATAGAATTCCAAATGATTTATCTACAGACCCAAGGCCAGTCCACGTTACGGTTCTTCCGATTGATTTACCTAGGAGAACACTAATAAACAAAGTGACAATAAAAATAACAACTCCAATTCCTACGTTGTTTATGAACTCAGACTCAATATAATTGCTTACCCAAGGTTGCAATACAGGTACCAAAATTATTGTCGTTATAGTTGAAACTATCCATTTTAGGGAAGAAAAAAAACTCAAAGAGAAACCTTCAGCGAAGCATTTTATAATATTATACAAAACTATTAGTACAAAAATAACATCAAACAGAAGAACTTCTTCTTTTGCAAATTCTATAAAATTACTCATTACCAAAAGGTTTTAAAACCAATATGAGTTTTGGCAAAAGAGTTAAAACAGAAATTAAAGCTAGCAGCATTGCTATCCCTGTAAATACTCCAAAATATATTGTAGGTATAAAGTTTGACAAAATTAAAATAGAAAATCCAAAAACAATAGTGATTGATGTATTCAGTATAGCAACGCCAACTGTACTATGGCACCTGTCTACTGTTTCATTGTAATTTTTTATTTTTTCAAACTCTTCTTTAAATCGATAAATATAATGAATGCTATTATCTACAGCTATACCAATAGTAATTGCCGCTATTGTTATTGTCATCATATCTAGTGGGATGCCAAGAAGGCCGATAATACCCAAAATAAAAAAAGCAGCCATAAAATTAGGAACCACACCAATCAAAGATAAGGTTAAATTTCTAAAAAGAATTAAAAACATAAATGAAATTCCAAGCATGACCACACCTAAAGTTAAAATTTGAGACTTAAAAAGACTTTGTAGAAGATTGTTAAATAAAATTAACACCCCAGCGAGTTTATATTCTTCTTCTGCTAGGCCTAATTTTGATTTTAAGTCAAAATTAATTTTATTAATTAAGTCATTTCTTCTCAAATCTTTTAAAGAATCTTTTATCCTAACGCTGATTCTTGCCTCATTATCTTTTATAGATATATAAGGAGATATAATTTCTTTCTTAATTTCCTCAGGTATTTTACTATAAAGCACACCTGTTTCTAATGTTTCAAGTTTTTTCCCTGTTAAATCTTCTGCAACTCTAATAATCGAACCAAAAGAAATAACCTTTCCTATTTCCGGAAGAGAGTCTAAATAATCATGAACTTTTAAAATTTTATCAATTTTATTTCGTGTAAACCAATACTTGGATAAATCATCGTTTTCATTTTTATCATCTTCATCCCATTCAGAAAACTCATCATCTTTTTCTTTTTTATTTTCACTAACTGGAAATTTTAAAATAATATCTAAAGGAGTAGTGCCCCCTAATTGATCATCAATTTTTTTCATACCTTTATAAATTTCAGTTTTTTGATCAAAATAATTAATAAAGCTATTTTCTACTTTTAATTTTGAAATCCCATAGATACTTAAAAAGATGACTATTAAAGAAATGCTAAAAATTACATATGTATTTCCTTTCGAAAAATTACTTAGAGTGTTTGTAATTTTTGATTTACCTTCATTTTGATTAATCGAATCTTCTTCTTTGCTAAATAGATTAAGTAGAGCAGGGATGAGAGTAAATGTTACAATAATTGAAACGATAAGACCAAGAGACATCATCCAACCGAAATCAATAATTGGTTTAATGCCACTAAATATTAAAGATAGAAAAGCACAAATAGTAGTTAAGACCGTATAAAGAATTGGCCTAAACATTTTACTGCTTGCTTTATAGACGGCATCTTTAACACTTATATTTTCTATTTCTTTCTTTATTTGTAAAAACCTAACTGTGACATGAATATTCATCGCCATATTGAGTATTAGCAATAGCGCAATAAAATTTGAAGAAATTACAGTAACCTTCCAACTCAATAAACCTAAAATTCCTACCATCGCCCCAACTGAAAATGCACAGCCAAGTAATGGAATAACTACCCATTTAATTTTTTTAAAAATCAACCACAAGGTAATGACGATAAAAATAAAAACCCCAATACCAAAAACAACAATATCACTTCGAATAAAAGACATCATATCGTCTGTAATCATTGGCAGACCACCCAAATGGACTCTGGCATTTACGCTGTATTTTTTTATAACATCTCTAATTTCATTAATATTTTGATGGTTTTTTTGATTATATATATTTCTGTAAGCATCATATTCATCGTTGAATGAAGCACGGTCTTTTTTTTGAGATTTGTTTAAATTTCCTTCTAATTCTAGATTAAAGTAATTGTTTTTAGTTTTAACAAATTCATTTAATTTTTTATCTTGCTTTATGTAGACTACTATTCCGGACGTTTTACCGTCAGCACTTATGATGTAGTTTTTGTAAATAGGGCTATTAATTATTTCCTCAAATCCCCTCTCTTTGTCTATCTCAGGGTAGGATAAAGTTTTATAATTTTGCAACCTTTCCATTAAAGGCTCGTCGCTGCTTTTTAGAAGCGGGACATCTATTATAGTTATTACCCCATCTACCCAATCTAATTTCTCTATTTTTGATTTAAGAAATTGAAGGTTAATTATAGTTTCTTCATCACTAAAACTTGATACTGGCTCATAGGTCAAAACAAGATACTCTTTCGAACCATATCTTTCATTGACCTCTCTTAAATATTTTAAATCTTTATCGCTCTCAAGCAATAAAGAGTCCGAAGATGCATCTAAGGTAAAATCTTTTGAAAAATAGAGAAAATAAGCAAGTAAAGAACAAATTAAAACTATAGAAATTTTTGAGAAATCTATAATTACTGTTCTGTAGATATTGGAAAACATTACTTTAATTCAGATATATCTTAATTTTAAAATAACTAAAGTATTAATTTTTGGGTAAATCTTTGAATTTGGTGAATTCGCCTTCAAATTCTACATGGACAACGCCAGTTGACCCATGTCTATGTTTGCCAAGTATAAGTTCTGCACCACCATGAATATCACTCATTTTAGACTGCCATTCAGCAAATTCTATTGAACCTTCTTTGGGCTTTTTTCTTTCAAGATAATATTGTTCTCTATAGACAAATATAACAACATCTGCATCTTGCTCTATAGATCCTGATTCTCTAAGATCTGAAAGCTGTGGTTTCTTGTCGTCTCTTTGCTCAACTGCTCTTGATAGTTGTGACAACGCAACAACTGGCACATTAAGCTCTTTCGCTAAAGCTTTTAATCCTTGTGTGATTTCAGATATTTCCTGAACTCTTCCGTCCATTCTATTTGAATTAGTTTTCATTAACTGAATATAATCAACGATAATTAATTTTAGTCCAAATAATCTTTTAATTCTTCTTGCTCTATTGCTAAGTGTCGAAATTGCAATTGCCGGAGTTTCATCTATGTAAAGAGGTAAATCGTATATACTTCTAGAAGTTTCTATATACCTATTCAGTGTATCTTCAGATGCCTTACCTGTTCTTATTTCATGAGATGAAATTCTAGCTTGTTCAGATAAAATACGAGTTGATAATTGTTCTGATGACATTTCTAAAGAAAAAAATGCAACAGACCCTTTTTCATTATTTTCCTGCATATTTTTAGCAGCGTAAAAAGCTATATTAGTTGCAAGAGCTGTCTTACCCATTGAGGGCCTTCCGGCTATAATAATAAGATCAGACTTATGCAGCCCACCTAATTTTTGATCTAAATCTGTTAAACCAGTCGGAACACCAATTATACCGTGATCACTCTTCATTGCTAAAGTAGCCATTTCGATAGTTTGATCAACAGCTTGATTAAATTTCATAAAAGTTTGTGAAAAGTTTCCTCTTTCGGCTAAATCAAATAATGATTTTTCTGCGTCTTCGATTATATTTTCTCCTGTCTTTTCTGTTTGATCATCTTTGGCCTGATCTTCGATGCCATCAGAAATAAATATTAATTCTCTTTTGACATACATTTCATGGATAATTTTTGCATAATCAATTGCTTGTTTTACGGAAGAAGAAAACCTTGTTAATTTCACTAAATAATCAACGCCTCCAACTTCGCTTAAGCCCGAATCATTTTCAAAATAATTTTTTAGAGTAATAGGATTTGCTATCATTCCTTTATTATTCAAGTTTTCCATGACCTCATAAATCTTTCTATGGATGGGGTCAAAAAATTTGCCTGCATTTACAATATTTGATATTTCGTCAATTATATCATTGTTGACCAAAACTGAACCAATAAGAGATTGTTCAGCCTCAATATTTGAAGGTAATTTTTTTTCATTTGTTGAAGCAAGGCTTAAATTTACTTTTTCCATAAGTTACATAATAATTGAAGAAAAATTAATAGAAACATAAAAAGTTACACACTTTTTTTTTACCTGTGGAAAAATGAGATTTAAATCTAAATAGAGTCTATTTTATCAACGTGTAAATTTACACTTGCAGTGACTTCTGCATGGAGATTTACGTTAATTTTGTATTTACCTGTTTGCGTAATTTCTTGTCTTAAATCAATTTGTGAGGGGTTAATTTCAACTTTTAGTATTGCCATAAAAGCGCTAGAGACTTCTTTGGGTTTTATTGAACCATAAAGTTCACCATTTTCTTTAGATTCTTTATTAAATTTTAAAATTTTGTTTGAAATTTTTGAGGCAATTTCTTTAAACTGACTTTTAGCTTCTTCATTTTTTTTATTTAACTCAACTTTTTTTTTACTTACAAATTCAACATTTTCCTTACTTGCTCTTAAGGCCTTACCTTGTCTTAGCAAATAATTTCTAGCGAAACCATTTTTGACTTCAATTTGCTCTCCAATTTTTCCAAGTTTCAAAATATTTTCTAAAAGTATGACTTGCATAATTACATTAATCCCAAAATTTTAGCTTTTTTAATTTCACTTGCTAATTTTCTTTGCTTGTTTTGTGAAACAGAAGTAATCCTTGAAGGCATAATTTTATCTGTATCTGAAACATATCTTTTTAATAATTTTATATTTTTGTAATCAATAATTGGTGCATCTTTTCCTGATAGAGGACATTTTTTAGAAAATCTAGAGTCAGACTTTTGAAACAAACTAAGCTTGTTTAATGGATTTTGCGGTCTTTTATTAAGTTTATTATTTTTTCTTTTCATTACTTTCTTTAAAATATTCTGTTTCAGTATCTAATTTTTTATATTTTACAGTTAAATACCTTAGTAAAGAGTTGTCAATTATGCTGTTTTTTTTTATTTCTTCTAAAGTCTTGTTTTCAGCTTCAAATTTGTAATGAATGTAAAAACCTTTACTGAAAGCTTTAATTTTTTTGGCAAAACTAAGCAGACCCCATTTTTCTACTTTTATAAGTTTACCATCTGTTTTAGCAATAATGTCTTTATATCTTTTTTCTATATTAATCAGCTCAGGGGCAGATAGGTCCTGCTTAGCTATTATTGTATGTTCGTAAAAATTCATTCTGCAATTATTAATTTTTATTTATTAAAAGAACGGTTTTATACTATTATAAATTCGTCAATTCAATACTAATAATGTTATAAAAAACCATTAATACAAATGAAAGCTATACTGTTTCCAGGTCAAGGATCACAAATTGTCGGAATGGGATCCGAATTTTATAATAATTTTTCTGCAGTTAAAAAACTGTTTGCAGAAGCTGATGATAAACTTAATTTTAAAATTTCTAAAATAATACTCGAGGGTCCTGAAAATGAACTCAAACTTACTCAAAACACCCAACCATCTATCCTTCTCGTGAGCTACTCAATATTTACTGTTTTAAAAAATGAATTTAATTTTAATATGGAAGATATAAAATATTTTGCCGGTCATTCCCTAGGAGAGTATAGTGCACTACTTTGTGCTAATGCCTTAAGTTTTCAAGATTCTCTACATTTACTTTTTGAGAGAGGTAAATCCATGCAAGAAGCTGTGCCTGTAGGAAAAGGTGGTATGCTAGCAATTCTTAAAACTGATATTGAAGAAATTAATAACTATATACTCCAGATAAAGTCTAAGGGCGTCTGTGAAATTGCCAACGATAATGCAAATGGACAAATTATTGTGAGTGGTAACATTGAATCTATTGAAGAATTAAAAAATATTTTAAAAGAAAATAAAAAAAAAAATATTTCTTTACCAGTGAGTGCTCCCTTTCATTGTTCTTTAATGAATCCTGCTGCAATTAATATGAAGGAAAAAATTGACGTTGTGAATTTTAGAAAACCAGATTTTGAAATAGTCAGTAATGTTACTGCTGCGCCAGTGAGTAGCTCAGAAGATATTAAAAAATTTTTAGTACAACAAATTTACTCAAAAGTTAGATGGAGAGAAAGCATAATTTATATGGGAGAAAAAAAAATTAAAAGTTTTATAGAAATTGGACCTGGTAAAGTTTTATCAGGCTTAGTAAAAAGAATATTGCCTGAGAGTAATTCCTTTAGTATTAATTCAATAGATGATATCAATCGATTAAAAAATGAATCTTAAAAATAAAAAAATACTAATCACTGGAGCAACAGGTGGCATAGGCCACAGTTTAGTAAAAAAATTTTATAAATTAGGCGCAACTATCTTAGCCACAGGAACAAATGAAGGTAAACTAGAACAATTAAAAAAAGAATATAAGGATATTAAGATAAAATCATTTAAGCTCGATCAACATTCAGAGATAGAAAATTTTATAGATTCTTGTCACTCTGAACTAAATGTTATTGATGTTTTAATAAATAATGCTGGCATTACCTTAGACAATCTTTCTGTGAGATTAACAACTGAGAATTGGAAAAAAGTCATTGATATTAACTTAACCTCAACTTTTTTAATGTGTAGGCAGACTATAAAAAAGATGCTGAAAAACAAACAAGGAAAAATAATAAACATTACTTCAGTTGTTGCTCATACTGGAAATCTTGGACAGGCAAATTATACCGCATCTAAAGCAGGCATAATTGGTTTTTCAAAAAGCTTGGCTATTGAGTACGCAAAAAAAAAAATAAATGTTAACTGTATTTCTCCAGGATTTATAAAAACTGACATGACAGATAAAATTAACGATGAATATAAAAAAATGCTTATATCTAAAATTCCTAGCGGAGACCTTGGAAAAGGAGAGGATGTGGCCAACTGTGCTGCTTTTCTTTCCTCAGAAATGTCCGATTATATAACAGGGGAAACAATACATGTTAATGGAGGCATGTATATGGCTTGACAATTATTAATATTGATTTAATAACAAATTTTATCATAAATCGAATATAGGAATTTATATGTCAGATGTTAGTGCAAAAGTTAAAAAAATAGTAGCAGACCACCTTGGTGTTGAAGAAGAAAAAGTGACTGATGAAGCTAGTTTTATAGATGATTTAGGGGCAGACAGTTTAGATACTGTTGAATTAGTAATGGCATTTGAAGAAGAATTTGGATCTGAAATTTCTGATAGTGAAGCAGAGAAGATTTTGACAGTTGGAGATGCCATTAAATTTATAGATAGCAAACCCACTAACTAAATTTTTTAGCGAATTTTTTGTATGACTTCCAGCAATGGCAGCATAATGCTGATTTTGTCTTCTCCGTCAGGGGCGGGGAAAACAACACTGACTAAAAAAATTCAACAAAAATATCAAAATTTTAAAATATCTATTTCACACACCACAAGAAAACCAAGGCTGAACGAAGTAGAAGGGATTGACTATTTTTTTATAAACCACAAAGAATTCGAAAAAAAAATTTCTAATAAAGAATTTTACGAATACGCAAAAATATTCGACAACTTTTACGGAACATCAAGAGATTCAGTTAATGAGCTATTAAAAAATAACAATAATGTTTTATTTGATATCGACTGGCAAGGTACGCAGCAATTATCTAAATTTAAAGAACTTAAATTGATTAAAATATTTTTATTACCACCTAATAAAAAAGAACTAGAAAAAAGACTGATCCAAAGAAACCAGGATAATATTGATATTATTTCTAAAAGGTTAAAAGCTTACGATGATGACATTCATCATTGGTCGGACTACGACCATGTGATTATAAACGATAATCTTGAGAATTGTTTTCTACAAATAGAAAAAATAATTTTATCTAGAAAAAACGGTACTATCTAAATCTGATTTTCATAAAATTCAGTAATTTTAAAATATTCATTTTCAGACAATTCGTTTGGTCTTAAATTTAGATTTACATTTATTTTTTTAGATACTTCAAGTGGATTTTTGAATATTTTATTAAATGCCTTGTTTATCATTTTTCTTTTCCTTGAAAAAAATATATGTGAAATCTTTTCTAAATTTTCAATATTTTTAATTTTAAAATCTTTATTTACAATTGGTTCAAATACAAGAACTGTAGATCTAACTTTTGGTACAGGATAAAAACTATTAGGCGAAACATTAAAGTGATCAGTAATTTTTAGTCTGGCAGCTGAGAGAATAGCAAGTCTTCCGTAATCAGACGTATTAAATTTAGCTAGAATTTTATCTGCCACTTCTTTTTGAAACATTAATATTAATTTTTTATATTTAGGTAACCATTTCTTGAATTTTATTAGTTTAACTAATATTTGTGAAGAAATATTATAAGGCAAATTTCCAATAATAATTGAATTTTTTTTTATATTTTTTTCTAAATCAAATTTTAAAATATCTTCATTAAAAATTTTAAAATTATTATACTTTTCAAGTTCATTTTTTAAGTTGCTTGATAATATTTTATCTTTTTCTATTAGAATTAAATTATTGGGCCTTTGTTCTATAATCTTTTTTGTTAAATTTCCTGTACCAGGACCAATCTCAACAATGTCACAATTACTGATCTCAGCTAATTTTATAATTTTATTTAAAATATTATTATCAATTAGAAAATTTTGACCTAAAGATTTTTTTGGCTTAATCATTAACTTTATTCAAAAAATTAATAGCGTTAATTAAACTTTGTGGATTTGCCTTATTTAATCCAACAATATCTTGTGCTGTCCCATGATCTGGAGATACTCTTAAATATTTTAGACCTAGTGTTAAGTTAATAGCGTCATATCCATAGAGTGCTTTGAATGGTGCCAACACTTGGTCGTGATACATACCAACGATCACATCGTAAGAGGTTATATTTTTTTTGTTAAATGCAGTATCTGCAGGAAATGGACCTTTAATATTTATCTTTAGTTTCTTTAGCTTAGCTATCGCCGGTGTAATAACTTTATTTTCAACTGAGTTTATTTTTTTTTCACTATTATGGGGGTTTAGACCTAAAATTGCTATTCTCGGTTTTTTTTTAAATAATTTATAATATGATTTATGAAGAGCCACCACTTTAGTTTTGATTAGACTAAAAGTAATTTTTCTAGTTACATTTTTAATTTCAATATGGGTCGTCAAAGGTACAACTGATAATTTGTTATTAAATATTAGCATAACTTCTTTATTTTTACATTTATTTTTTTCTGAAAGATATTCAGTTACACCTAAATATCTATTATTAAAAATTTTTTTATCTATTGGTGCATTTATAAAACCTGAAATTTTTTTATCTATTGCTAAATTATGAGCAACATCAAAAGATCTAAAAATATAAAATTGAACCTCAGTTAGATTTGCATTAAAAGCTGAGGTAAATTTTAAGGGAATATCTAAAACAAAAAGCTTTTCCTCTCTTCTAAAATCTTCAAATTTTTCAATTCTAACTAACGGTATTTTAATATTTAATTTTAAAATTTGTTTTTTTAAAATAGAATAGTTACCAATAATAAATATATTTTTTAATTTCTTTTTATTTTTCCACGCCTTAGCTATAATCTCTGAATTTATACTATTTGGCTCACCAGCGAGAATTGCAATTAAATTACTCATTGAAAGTCTATAATAATAGTATTTTCGAGATTTGCAAAGTGGGACCTAGAAAATAAATTTAATTTCTCTTTTTTTTTTTGGTCTAAAAAATTTTTTCTAATTTTTTTTATTTCCTCTTCAGTTTTGTTATATTTAATCTTTTCAATTTCATTTTCAAGATCTACAGTATTGATGTTTGTTTGGTTTTTATAATACTGAAAAATTAAAGTGTTCCACAAAAGCTCTATTTTATGATTTTCAAGAAAAGTTTCATAATCAATATTAGATTGTTTAAAGATATTTTTTAATCCTCTTGAATCAGTGTTTAGTTCTTTTGCAATATTTTGAACATAATTTTTTAAATCTTGCTTATTATAATCTGTGATTTCATATCTGTTAATTTCATTTTTTTTTATTGATTTATTTATTAAATTTTTTATAGCATATTTTTTGCTATTATTGACGCTCGCTTGATTAATTTCCTGCTTTTTAATTATTAGGTTTGTAATTATTTCATTCTCAACATCTAAAGAAGTTATTAAAGATTCACCCACTTTTACAATAATAATGTTGTTAATTTGAGATTGTAAATTTAAAAAAATAAAATTACTGAATAAAATCAAGATAGAAATAATTATTAAAGAAATTTTTTTCATCTTGATAAGCCCGGACTATTAATTTCTGCAAAAGGAATAATTGATATTGTAAACATTAGAGAGTTATCTGGCTCAATATCTCTGTCAGTGTAGAATTCTCTTCGGTAAGCTATTCCTGCCTTCAAGCAATCATTAATATAACTATAACTTAAATTATAAAATTCTGCAGAACTTGTTAAGAGATTTCTTTTTGTGTTAAAACCTAATTCTGAAGAATTATTGAGTTTAAATTCAGCACCTGTTTGCAGATATTCTTTATTTCCAATATGGTTTTTTTCTTGCAAGTAGCTCAAATTAAATTTTGCTTTTTCAAATTTTAAATCCGTACCAACTTCATTGTAGTTAAAATTTTTATAACTCTGGTCTATAGAAAAGTTGTAATTAAGATTTAATTTTTCATTTATATTATATTTAGAAGTCCCAACGATATCAGAGAAACGTTGATCTATAGAAGTACTTGATGGAATATCCATATTTTCTTTTGCGCTAACAACTTGTCCGAGTGACAATGAAAACACTTCATCACCAATATTATTTGAATCATTTAGTTTATTTTTTTTATATTCAAAACCAATAGATGTACTTAAACCAGTTTCTACAACATCAAGTTCATCAACTTTATTTAAACTAAATAAATTTGAATAATTAAGTTTTTTACTTACACTTTCAACATTACGCATGTGTCCTGGTGCATACCTTAAAAGTAATTTTGGCGCTAAAGAATGAAAACTTTTATTAATAAGATCTTCTTTATACATTCCAAGTTTAGCAAAATAACCTAAAGCAGTATGTGCTTCATAATTACTTTTGTCATTTTTATACTCAGATGTCTTCGAAGCTTCATAATTTACATTTTTAACCAATGCCTCAAATGAGTTTTCTATACCGATTGAACTTAACCATTTATTAGATTTCCAATTAAAATTATTAATTAAAAATTTAGTGAATTTATTAGTCTCGTAACTTCTTAATCTAAAATCAGACCCAAGATCTAATAATCCATATTTTTCACTAGACATAATATTTTTTTCTATAGTTAAAGGTAATAAATACTCATGTCTTAAGCGCCCAAGTTTATTTGTATTTTCGTAAACACTAGGGGTCAAGCCAAAGAAAAAATTATTATTTTGATAGGTATAATCTATTCTATTTTCTAAAACAGTCTTATCACTGTTCACCAAAGAACTTTTTATATCATGTACTTTCAAAAAAGTGTCGTTAGAAACTTTTTCTACATTTATTTCAAGCGAACTTTTTTTCTCTTGCTCATCTAATAAATTTATTGTGAAATTAGAAAAAAAATGAGCACGGCCACCATCTGTTTTTTTTTGGCTTTTTGTTTTGTACCCTTGTGTGTAGCTGGTATCGACAATTAAAAATGAATTAATAAAATCCTGCCGGTACTCAGCTAAAAGAAGAGGATTTTCATTTGCATAAAGTTTTGGGGTTAAAGTAAGGTCTTTATCTTTTGCAATATTCCAAAAATACGGAACAGCAAAACCACTGCTGAGAGTAGTAGTATTTGTGAATGAAGGTGCTAAAAAACCAGAGGCTCTTTTGACTGTAGGGTCCGGATGCGAAAATATTGGAAAAAAAAATATTGGAAAATCATATATTTTTAAAACAACATCATTATAGTAAATAGTTTTTTTAGCTAAGTCGTGTTTAATTTTTTTTGACTGCAAGGTCCACGGTGGGCATTTATCATCACCTTCATTTTTACAAAAAGTAAATATCCCTTTTTCTAATACACTTTTATTTTCTGATAGCGTCATAGTGTTTGCAAAAAATCTTGGTTCATTATCATTGTTACTCATAATTTCTGGTTGCCTTAAAAAAATCTTGGCATCAGAGGCTATAATTTTTTTTTTATTTTCATCAATATAAATTTCAGTAAAATTATAATCGTTTTTTTTAGTATCTTTTATTTGTATATTTCCTTTTGAAAAAAAAATGTTAGTTAAAATTGAATAATTAAACATTTCAACTAAAATATTGTTACCGTCTTTGTCTATAATTTTTGTTTTATTATTTGAATAAACTGTATTTTTTTTATTATCATATGTTACGTCGCTAGTTGAAACTTTATAACCACGAGAGGTTAAAATTTTTGTATCGCCTTTTGTTTGAATGCTTTCTTCAAGCTTATTATATTCCGCATATTCTGAAAAAAGTTTATTACCTTTTTCATCTTGTAAACTTACGTTGCCTTTAAAAATAGTAATTTTATTAACATCGTCATATTGAATTTTAGAAGCATTGATATCAAGTTCTTGCGCAATTAAACTTAAATTAAAAGTTAAAAAAAATAAAATTAAGGTGTATAAAATATTATTTTTCATTTATTTGAATAACTCCTATTGAACAAAATAAACCAATTACTATTATTGGCATCCAGACAGATAAAGTTAAACTAATTTTTTCCGTTTGTCCTAAAGCGATCGAAAGATCTTTAAAATAGAAGATAGCAACACTCACTAATATAGATATCATTATGTAATAAAAATTTTCTTTATGTTTTAAAGATCCAATTGTAAATATTGCTGCTAAAAATACCATAAAAAATAAAAAAAAAGGAAGCGTGATAAATTTATTAATTTTTTCATTTAATATTTTTTTGGAGTATCCTTTTTCATTTAACTCCCCATAATTTAAAATTAAGTCTAAAAAAGATACTGTATTTATATTTTTAAACAGAGAATTAATTTTTTCTGCAGTGTTGTCGCTTTCAAATTCATAATTTTCAAAAAAAAGATTATTATTTTTTTCAATATCATAAACACGAACATCTTTCATTTTCCACAAATTACTAGTAATTAAAGCAGATTTAGATTCAATCCTTTTTTTTAATTTGTAGCTATCAAAAATATAAATTGAAACTTCTTCTAAAATTTCATTATTCAACTTTCTGGCATTTATTAGCTTGTAACCATTCTCATCAACTTCTTTTATCCAAACACCATTTTTGTTTACTGAGACTAAATGGTCTACATCTCTAGCGTATTGAGCTTTTTCAGTCTCATAATATTTAACAAGCTTAGAAGTGATTGGATTAACTGCGAATAGGAAGAATAGTCCCAATAAAAAAGAAAAGCAGGATAAAATTAAAACTATTTTTATATTCGCATAACCAAAAACTTTAATTAACAGCAAATCTTTTGAAGATCTTAAATGTAAAAAGTAAATCATTGAGGATAAAAAAATTATGAAAGGAAGTAATTCTAAAATTAAGGTTGGAACATAAGACAATGATAAAACTACAGGAAGAACAAAAGATAGATTTAAGTTTTTAAAAAATTCCATTTCTTCAAATAAGTTTAGTATAATTCCTAAAGAGAGAAAAACTAAAACAGTGTTAAAAAAAATTTTAAAAAATTTTTTTATTAAATATTTGTTAATAATTTTATTCATTTTATAATTTTTTCATTAATTATTTTTTTTAGTAAGTAGATGTAAAAAAAAATAGACATAATTATAGGTAAAATAAAATAAGTGCTAGCCAGCAATAAAGAAAAGCCCGTGTACTTTAAAAGAATTTCAGCAAAAATTAGTATTATAAAAGTTAGAATGAAAAGTACATATTTTTTCAAGAAATTATATTTCTTTTCTTTTTTATGAATTAATAAAAAAGAAATTATTATAGAAATTAACGGAATATACAATGGTGCACCTAATCGCCTAGAGAAAGTTTCTACGGCAACCTTTTGATTATTCTTAGGACAATTTATTAAATTAGAATTTTTATTTTTTTTATAAATACACGCTAACAATACATTACTCGGAGTTTCCTGTATTTTTTGCTGTTTAACTGTTCTTGTTGTTACACCACTCAAGCTTAGTTCTGTTTTTTCAAATTGAACATTTTTGATTTCATTCTTTTTGTTTAAAGTTTGTATAATTCCGTCGTATAAAATTAATTTATTATTATTGATAATACCCTTTTCCGCAATTATCGTTGAATTTTTTTTTTGATCGTCGTCATTTACTATGGTACTTAAAGATCCACCATCATCCCTGATAAAAATATTTAGCAACTCACCATTAATGGTTTTCTTGCTGATGTAAAAAGTTATACTTTTAAAGACATCACTAAAGTCATTAGATTTTAAAACAGTGTTGATTTGTAGAGCTCTTGTATCACCTAAAAGAGACCTCGATTTATTTAACAAGAATGGATTAACAAATAAAGACAACATAAGTTGAAATAAGGTTATAAAAAATCCTATTAATAGAAAAATATTAACAATTTTTATTTTACCTACTCCCGTAGTCCACAAAATTAGTAATTCTTGTTGCTTTTCAAACTTTACGATAGAATTTGTTAATGATAAAAGAAATGCTAACGGTACAAAACGTGTGACAATAGTTGTAATATTTAGTAAAGAATATTTAAAATAAATAGCTGAACCATAACCGTCCTCAACCATTAAGTCTAAAAAGTTAACCGCTCTTACTACCCAAGCTATAGCAGTAAAGGTTAACAAAATAGTTATAAAGTTTTTAAGAATTTCATTAAGAAAATATCTATAAATTTTGTTTTTAAGCATGAAAATTTGAGGTATATAACTAATGCAACTTCAGTTAAAACTCAACCTAAGATAGTGAAGAATAACAAATTTTTCATTGAAATCTTGGGTTTTAGCACATATACAGCATTCGACTCTTTTAGAGTGAATTTAAAAAATTATGACTATTAAGATTAACTATTCAAACAAAGTAAGTAGTAAATCCTTAGCCAATCTTGTTTTATTTGCTGATGATAAATTCAATATTAACAGCTTAAAAAAAAATCTCTCTAATTTAGAATTTTCTTACATAAATGACTTATTAAAAACTAGTGATTTAAAAAAAAATTTACTTGTGTTTGAAATTAACTCTAAAAAAAAAATAGTTTTAATTTCTATTAAAAAAGATTTAAGGAGCTTTGACATAGAAAATCTAGGCTCTGAGTTTTATGGACGTATAAACCACGGAAAGAATAACGAGTACTTTATAAACTCTGATAGCATAATTAGTAAATATGGAAATTTCATAGCTCATTTTCTTCATGGACTAAAATTAAAATCTTATGAATTCTATAAATATAAAACGAAAAAGGAAACAAGACTTATATCTATAAATGTATTGGGAAATAAAAATAAACCCTCAGCACCAAGCCAACTAAAATTTAAAGCTTTGGAGGAAGGAATTTTTTATGCAAGAGATTTAGTTTCTGAACCAGGAAATATCTTACATCCAGATGAATATGTAAAAAGATTAAACTCTCTTAGGAAAGATGGTTTAAAAGTAAATATTTATGATAAAAAAAAATTAAAAAAATTAGGTATGAATGCGTTGCTTGGAGTAGGGCAAGGAAGCAGCAGAGGATCATATCTTGTGACAATGGAATGGAATGGAGCAAAAAATAATTCTAAGCCTCTAGCATTTGTTGGAAAAGGAGTCACTTTTGATACTGGTGGTTACTCACTAAAACCAGCGAAATTTATGGAAGACATGACATATGATATGGCAGGTTCTGCAGCAGTAGTTGGTTTAATGAAAAACTTGGCATTAAAAAAAGCAAAAATTAATGCTGTCGGTGTTGTAGGGCTTGTAGAAAATATGGTAAGTGGAGATGCCCAAAGACCTGGAGATATTGTTAAATCTTATAGCGGCAAAACTATAGAAGTATTAAATACAGATGCTGAAGGTCGTTTAGTTTTAGCTGACGCTTTAACTTTTACTGAAAAAAAATTTAAACCAAAATTCATGATTGATTTAGCAACCTTGACAGGTGCAATCATAGTATCGCTAGGATCAGAATATGCTGGACTTTTTTCAAACGATGATAATTTATCTAAAAAAATTTTAACTGCAGGTGAAAAGGTCGAGGAGAAACTATGGAGAATGCCTCTTCATAAAAATTATGATAAACTTATGAATTCTAAAAATGCCGATATGCAAAATATAAATTATGTTGGTGGAGCAGGATCAACAACAGCAGCTCAATTT
>Ga0115001_10001161_pt1 | contig 20295 bp, 17 predicted proteins | sample ArcticOcean_MG_C_12_FD_89869 | JGI IMG/M metagenome (GOLD analysis project Ga0115001, IMG submission 89869) | Marine microbial communities from western Arctic Ocean - ArcticOcean_MG_CB8_130 | ecosystem: Environmental > Aquatic > Marine > Oceanic | place: Arctic Ocean: Canada Basin | collected... | reverse complement strand
TACAGGTATGTACTATACTAATAATTATATTGCATAAATGAAGTTCTTCCTCGGAGCCCGCTGCGTCTTTTGAGCTGCTTAATTTATCGCTAGTATTCTTCGTTTCTTCTTCATTTTATTCTTCTTTCATAACAGGGTCAAACGCTTTAAAGCTTTCCTTGAACGCGTTCGTTCGCTCGATTTCTCCATCTTCGTCTTGAACGACAGATTGCCAATTCGCAGTTTCGGGCGTCTTTAACAAGTGCGAAATAACCTCTCTTCCAAATTGCATCCAATGTTTATCGTATTGCTTAACCTCTGAAAGTAATATTGTTCCATCTGGCAAATGCACGGCATAATATTCAGCTTCAGGAAACGATAACAAAGAAGTAATCGCAGTTCGCGCAGCAATACCGGTTTGCGCCTGTTCCGGAGCAATGACGTCCCAGGAAAAATCACACCTTTTTGCAGCCTGATCGAAAATCTTTTTCGACAAATGCGTTCTGTTTTTAGGAATCGGCACTACGTTCAAGTGCATGTGATTTCCTCCTTTGTTCTTCAACGTCAAATGTCTCTCAAAAGCCACAATACCACGTTCTTCAGTGCTCGCGGCGTACTTGCGCAAGCCAGTCAAATACGACCATACTTCATCGCACGTTTCGTCGGGAAGCATGGAAAACGCGGCGACGTGTTCAATCGGCACTATTTGCGCATGTTCGGGATTTAAACCACCTTTATCCATTGATACAAACGAACTATTTCCAATAGAAGCAATCATGTGCGTGTCTTTACCGTTCGACACGCAAAACCAGCACGATAACGGGGGAGGAGGAGGTCTCTTGTTATTTGAGTCATAATTACTACCTTCACCGTTATATTGCTTCGATTGAAGTTGCTGTTTGTCCATGGCTACGCGAATTTCGCGTCCATAAAAGTTCTGTTGATCTCTTTCTAAAGCGGCGTCTACACCTTCCTTCGTCTTATACGAAATTTTGCAAAACCCGCGCGATCTCCCCGTTTCTATATCTCTGCCGAGCCTAATATCCGCAAGTTCGCCACATTCACCAAAATATTCAGCAATTGCACCTTCATCTGCTCGATAATCGAGATTTCTTACGTGTATCGTTTTATCTGCATCACCAATAAGTGCTCTCGTTTGATTTTCTTCCAAAAGTTTTTGTTTCTTTGCTTCACCTGCGTTATCTCTCCAATCCGGTTTCAGTTCTCTCTTGTTGATATTATTATTACGATAGTTTGATGATAAATTTGATACTCCGGCCATGGCATACGGCGAAGGCGTCGAGTCTGGCGGCATTTGACACAATTTTATGGGATTCATCCTCCCCCCTGGTTCCATGCCAAGCGCGTGAATCCATTTCTGTTTCGCTTCATTCGCGACTTCAGCTAAAGAAATGAACCTCGTAGCGTATTTAGCCGAAACGTTTCGATACGGTTCTCTCTCAAAAAAATCACCGCCACTATACGAAGGAACGACGTGATAGCGTGGGCAAATCGAATTCGCTAAATCTGCAACATCCCTAGACGCTAAATTTTCATCGCCGGAAATCAAACCCATTTTTTCTTTATACCTCGATAACATGTGCACGTCCTTCGGCCACGCGTTGCTCAAGAACACGTCAACGACTTGCAACTCCGATTGTTGTTCTTTCAACCCCCTACACGCCGCTCTAATAACCTCGACATCTGAAACAGTGAACTCACCATTCGCTCTCGCAGTTTTCTCTGCAAGCAAGCTTTTCGAGTCCTTCGCGTTCAAAAAATCGTACTCTCCAGGTAACACCGCTATCGAAAACTTCCTCTTCGTTTTATTTACGCCTTCTTCTTCGTCGTCGTCGCTAGATACCGATTTAAGCAAATTCGAATACACTCCAGGCTTCGTTATAAAGAACACTTTTCTCAAGTGCTCTTCCCCTTTAATTCTCTTAATCGATTTCACTGGGTTCAATCCTTCGACGGCGTTAGTATTCAAATCATTTCCCGTCCGCCGAAAATCCCCTACAACGACAACGGCCTCTCCATCGTCATCAAAGGACACGTCTTCAAACTCAACCGCGTTCATTAAAAGCTCTTTCATGCGCACTAAATCGCTCTCCGTGCACACAAAAAACAAGTTCACTTCGTCAAATAATCCTCTGTTTTCTTTCGCGAATAAGGTTTCGTGTAATTCCAACTCTTTCGCTTTTTTATCGTCCGATTTAACATTCTTCCAATCAGCCGCCTCGTCTTCATCATCAACGTCAACATCATCTTCCTCTTCTTCGTTCGCGTTCGATGTCTTGCATAACAAGCTTCCGAAAACGAACAAGGCTTCGAATGGACCGGCTTTTTCGTGCACGCGTTGGACCCTTCGTAGGAGTTCAATTAAGTTCTGTCGAGTCGTGTTCCCACTGAATAAGATCTTCTTCGTCGTTGACATTTTCTTCCAATCCCGATATGCTCTCGACGTACTCGTGAGTAAGAAAGAGCGCTTTTTGTGCGACGTTGTGCGAGTGAATAGATTTCGGGTTTCAGAAGAATCGATCAGATCGGATCTAGAATCTGTTCGTTTCCCTTTTAGTTTTTTATTTCGATCAGTATGTGTGTGCGTGTGTGTTATTTAACGCCCATCGCTTCGTATTTAATGACGGGGAAATACTAGGGGAAATAGGGGAAATAGGGGAAATAGGGGAAATAGGGGGACCATCATCAAGCAAGAAAACTTTAGGGAAACAACACTTTTGTTCTCCGTAAGAAATATATTCTATCATCATCAAAAATGGGACCGACAAAAGCGCAAAAAGCGACGACGGCGTATCACGCCATGTTCGGTCAGTACATACTCGAGCGCTCGTTCGTTTCTTTTTATTTCCTGCGCGCGCCTTAAGCGTTTATTCGTGTCTTTTGTCATACTTGTAACTAATGTGAACATTGGCAATTCGTGAATTCGATCGAAATCTTTTCCAAAACGCGAGATACTGATACTAGTGCGATGTTACTACTACTACTTACAAACGCAGGGGTAACTTTATACCACGATTGGGAGAAGTATTACGGCCCTAAAGGGCTAACGCCGTACTTCTTGAAAACTGAAGGGAGCATCGCGACATTCATGGCGCGAATGTTCGGAGCGATGTTAATCGGTGTCGCGATTAACTGCTGGACCGCCGGTAATAAGGACAAAATCGCAATGAAAGGCGCGATGATTGGAGAGTTGTTAATTCTCCCTTTAATGATTTGGGGTGCGTTCTTTGCGGACGCGAAAACTTTTAATCCAATCATGTGGAGGATTAACATCCCGCTTCATTTGTTGATGATTTGGTTGAGTTATAAAACGGTTCATCCAACCGTGAAGAAGTCCCCGAGAAGCAGACGATAAATAATACGCACATTTGTGTGTGTGTGTGTGTGTGTGTGTGAAGATGATGATGATGACGGTTGTGTTGTATATATTTATTTCATAAAAAAACTGATTTATATAATATCAATGACTTTTGTTGACAAACTACTACAAATCTTGTTTCAACCAGTCTAAAGCGGTTAGTAACCACGGACCTACAACTTCAGCCTCTTCATCTTCGTGACCGGTCAAAACATCGTGCGTAGTCACTTTTGAGATTGCATCGGAGAGCCATTCGACTTCTCTTCCGAAATTTTTCATTGGTATCAAAGCCAATCTTGGATGAAGTTCTAACTTTGGGTCTTCCGAAAACTGCTCGATGTTTTTACTCGAATGCGCTAAAAGTAAAACCTTGTATTCATCTGGAAATGACTCTCCGCAATCTGGAAACGCGTCGTAGTATCGTAACGCACGTCTGCGTTTCTTTTCATTCTTTTCTTCTTCAGTATCGCTTAATTCGTTCATTTTTTTCATATCCTCGGGCGATTGATAGTTAGATGCTTCCAAATACCCTTCGCGGACGATATCTCGACCTTCGTTTGAACCTCCCCAAATCGGTGCATCGGCAGAAACCGCTCTATGGAAAACATCCGGATGTCTATATAATAAGGACAAAACGCCATATCCACTCGTACCATACCCAATCAACGAAATCCTCCCGACATTAATAGCCTCTTCGCCTAAAAGCTCTGGCAATAACTTGTTAATAAAATACGACTCGTGGTTCCTCGAAATACTATCGTTCATCCAAGTATGAGTATTAAAACACAAATCACAAATCACGCAATCGTTCTCGTTATGATAATCTAACTCTTTCAACGCCGAAACCATACCTTCATACTCCAAGTACTCCGACGCTAACCCATAAAAGTCATCCTCGCCGAATAACTCGTCCAAGCCGTACCCGGGCTGACCAGGTACACAAATCACCATCGGATACGGCTTCTCTCTCTTCTCATCGTACGTATCCGGAAACAGAACTCTCCTCGAGATCGGTTTCACTAAGTTGTTCTCCATCGCAAATCTCGCCGTCGCTTGATTCTCCATCAGAACCTGATTTATTTGAATCTGATTCATTCTTAAATCTTCAACTTTTCGATTATGTTCGAATCTATGATCGTACGTCATGTCTCCGTTTATCGTCGTGAACATCGTTCCTGATTTGCACTTGTGTGGGTTGAAAATCTCCTCTTTGTTCGCCGTTTTTGTTGTTTCAGATGACGACGAAGAAGAAGAAGAAGAAGAAGATTTCGTTATTTCTGATTTTCGTCGTTGGCGGCTCGACGTTCTCCTTTTCGCGTAAGAAGTCGATGCGAATAAAGATCCAATCGATCGAACGTAAAAAGCGGACGAGGTCATTTTAATTATATTCTTGTGCGTATTCGCGTGTGTTTCAATTAAAAGCGACGCGTGTTTGATGTTGTGTGCTCGCGAGCGCCTTCTTTCTGAAGCGTCTGAAGGTTAGTCCTTCGTAGTAAAAAGTATAGAGTATCATTTCATTTCATTTTTATCGTTGTTCGATATATATGTACGCGCGCGCGCATTGCTCGCATATTTTCGTTCGTTCTAGAACAAACTGCTCTCGTGAATATGAACGTGCTAAGGCCGACGCATTTTAACCTTTAGACTTGGCTCTGAGTACGAAACCGAAGCAGTCGCACGCGATGACTTTCGCGAGTCTTTTGCGAGCTCCGCTTCTTTAGTTTGTGGAGCGTTTTCAGAAGCCGTCGTCGTCGTTGTTGTTACAGATGCTGCTGTATTGAATGGGTTTTGTAGATCTAAACGGTTTGCGAGCGTTTTCTTTTTCTTTTCATTGATGCTGTCGTTGTTCTTTTGTAAAAGCTTGGCTTGCGCTGTTTTTGTTGTTTCATCGTCGTCGTCGTTGATTTTTTCTGTGGCGGAGTTCTCGTTTCCTCCTAGCAATGGATCTCGCTCATCATCTGCTTCGTCGATGTATTCTCGCGTCGTCATCGTCGTCGTCGTTCTCTGCGCGTTTTCTTTAGACTGTACGACGCGCTTATCGTTCTTCTTCTTTGTTTTTTTCTGTTGTTTCTGTGCGAGTTGCTCTTTCTCGATAGTAGCGGCCGATATCAAAGGCTGCGGTTTATTTTCATTATGTTCACGATCTCGATCTGTCGCGTTCATTTTGGCGAGAATGAACGGTTCTTCCTTTTGAGTCTCTCGCGAACGCTCGGAACTAGTCGTGCTCTCGTTTAACTCTTGCTCAGAATCACCTTGTAAATCCCATCTTTGCAAGTCAGTCGATTCTTCAAAATACTCCTTCGTATCAACAAACGCCGCCGCCGCCGCGTCCGCGGGTTTCTTATGTAGAACTAAATCCTCCTTCGTCTTCTTCTTTTTCTTTTTCTTCTCAATATCATCGCCATCGCCGACACCATCATCATCATCATCATCATCAAAGCTATTACGCGCTAACATCACGCGCGCAGCACTCTGATCTTTCAAATCGGCCCTCGTCTCCAATACCGCGCGTAACATCTTACACTCGTCCTCGCTCTCTCTTAACGTAATCCGTAATCGCACGACTTCATCTCTTAAACTTTTCGCAGTTCTCGCATCATCGCGTCTCATCCTCACGAACTCCTGCCGCTCGCAATTAAACGCCACGCGCGTCATGATTTCCGATTGCTCGCATCGTTGCGCGTATTCCCTAGAGTCCTTCGACTCCCTCCTGACCTACATAAGGCGTTGTTTCGTAGTTAAAAGGCGAAAGGTTAAAAAAAAAATATGAATATATGCGCGCAATCGCGTCGCGCGACGGTTAACGCGTCGCAGAAAACAATAATTCGCACGCGAACGTTTCTTCTTCATTCAACGCGTTCACTAAAGAGAACGGAGGAGCGACGGCGAGGACGAACGAGCGCTAGTTCTTGCGCGACCTCGAAAACTAAAAACGGGCCGCTTAGTAGTAAAAAAATATTATTTATTTCGAAAATACTTTAATAATACGCGTAAAATATGTTTTATGAAAGAAACCGACGCGCGAGCGAAGCAGAAGACGCACTTTTGAGATCTCTCGAGCGAGATCGACGTTTGCGACTTTGCATTCCTGGAGTCTCTTCTGCGCCTCTGCGAGTTGTTTCTGTGTCTGCGGTATTCGTTGGTTTTCGGTGAACATATTTCAGTTATAGGAGTAATTAAGACAGAGAGGAACGAAACGCGTGAGAAAACTGAGGTAAAAGTGAGAGAAGAAACGAATAAATATGGTACTAGTAGTAAACTTTGGCGATTATATAATAAGAGTAATAAGAATAAAAATAATACAACAATAAATGTGAAGAACTCATGGCAGCTATCTGCGAGTTCCGCCTGGTGACGTATCACCAATGTTCGCATGAGCAGTACTGTTGTTTCTCGACGCGACGGCGAGAATATTTCTCGCGTTTCTTTGTTCCTCTCTTCTCGTTTTCTTCGTCTTTGAAGCCTCTTGTTGATACACGACGCCGCCGGAAACGCAGATCATTAAGAACATGAGACCAAGTGGTGAAGCGTGGTGGTTCCATATGAGCGTATTTATGATCACGGTTCCGATTTTGTTCACGACGCCGAGAACGGTGAACGTCGTCGCGCCAACGGCTCTTCTCGCGCCGAGGCCAAAATAGGAGATTGATAAACCCATTAAGCACGAAGTGATTATCGCGAGTTCGATTGAATGGTTATCGTTTTTTAATGATTGCATCATTTCTGGATATAAAGCGTAATCTCCTGAAATAAAATACGCAATTGGGAATAAGAACATTGCCAAGACGTTGTTATAATATACGAGTCCCCACGTCGATAAATCGACGTTTGTGACAATCTTTTTGATGAGTACCATATCGATTGTCATTGAAATGACATAGGAAATTCCCCAGAAATAGCTATGCAATTGAAAGCGTTTATCGACGAGCGCGAAACCAACAGCGCCGAGGAAAATCGAAATCAACGAAAACAACTGTTTTATCGATACTCGCATCATTTGCATCTCTTGCTGCTGTTGTTGATGATGCCCTCCTAAATCACTTACATCTTGAAATCCTCCTCCTCCTCCTCCGTTACTAATATTACCGCTACTATGACTACTGATACTACCATTTTCGCTATTATGATTATGATTATTATGATTATGATTATTAGTCGTAGTTGTATTATTCTTCTTCCTTAAGAACAAATACTCCAACGGCAACACTAACAAAGGGCAACAGGATCTAAACACAATAAACGTATCAACGTTCGCGTGCTGCAACAACTTCGAATTCGTGAAAATACTCACATAAAACAAAACAACCGCCGGCGTGAACTGCCTCGCTTTCTTCCAATCGAGTCTCACGCGTTCGACGACGCCAAACTTCCCAAGAATCGTCACCGCAATCGCGCTCGATGAATACTGAAACGCGGTTAAGATCGATGGATATGGGAACTCTATTAACGCCCATTTATTCACGATTGCTAACAAAGCGGATGAGAAGCAATATCCTATACATAACGTCGCAATCTTCTTCCTATTATTCTGTATTGTACGTGCATTCGTTGTTGTTGTTGCATTAACTTGTACTAGTGGGATCTGATATTGCTTACGTATTTCATTATCGAACTCATGCGCGAGCTCGGTACTCATAATTACTATTATTATTATTATTATTATTATTATATTATCTTCTCAATATCGAGAGATCAATCAATCAATAAAGAACAAAATAAAGAGATTCTCGACAAATCCAAACAATATCCAATCAGATGATGAGTTCTTCCCTTCTTGATGAGTGGAACCAATTCAACAGCCCTCAAATACTCTCTCTCTCTCTCTCTCTCTCTGTTTAATATATGAATCAATAAATATAATATAACCACACGCGCAGAAGGAGATAAAACACACGCGATCACTTATATATAGCAATATAATATATATATATATAAATGTGTGTGTACTATGTATGATCTCTATTTCTCATTGGGGAAGTTTCCTATATAGAAAAAACAAGTTTTTACTTTTTAGACCGTTAGACAATGACGAATGAGCATATCACGTGTTCATCTTTTCATAAGAAAACACGACGTGCGCGAATATAAATAAATAAATAAATAAATGATCACATCGCGCGCTCATAGAATCGAAATCAAAGCACTTCATTTACTACGACGACCGCTATTTACTCCCCTCGCTCGCTTGCACCGTGGTCGCAAGCGAATGCTCCAAATCACGACATTTGCGAGGGAAAAAGACGAGGATGGAAAAGCGTCCAACGCTGAATCGTTCCAATCGAAACTAATAAAGTTCGCGAAAGCGATGAACGTGACCGATCCAGCGGATTTAGTAGAAATGCGATCGAGCACGTTTGGCTCTAGTAATAGTAAGGAAAGAGGAGGACGTTCTGGTAAGAGTACGAGTGACGCGAAAAGGCAAGTGAGGGCGGACGAAGAACGAGTTTTGAGTTTTTGGAACTCGAGCGAGTTCACGAAGATCGGATTAGGTATTACTGTCGCGTTGTTGTTGTTGTATTTAATCATCGGTCCGCCTCCGCAGGAGGTTGATTTGTATAATCGGTAGTAGTAGGAGTAGTAGGAGGAGTGGTAGCAGTAGGAGTGGTAGCAGTATTTTATTTATCATTGATTGGTATTTTACGTTATTATTATCGTCCGTCTCGTCGTTTATTCATTCGCTGGCTTCGTCGTCGCACGGCACGTGCTGTTTCGTCTTCGTCGTAGTACCCTTCTTCTTACGCTGTAACGAGCGATCGATTTTTTCGTTCACTTTTGAATCAAGTTTCTGTTTCGCGTCGTCTTCTATTTTTTTCCGCTTAGTATGCACTTCTTCGCCTTTGAGGAAGTTCTCCTCGATCGATCGAGAACCGCCTAGGGCGTTTCGTATGAACCTATTCGCTACTTTCGCGGAAACTCCGCAGACGTCTTCGCCATCTTCTCCCCTGGACCGTTTACTATCATTCTTCTTAATATCGTTATTTACTGCTCTATCGCTCCTCAATCTTTCGTTCGTTCGCTCGATCTTCCTCTCGTACGCGTCTACCCTCTTCCATTCTTTCCTTAGGCCTTCGTGTGTTTCTGGACAAACCCCTCGCGCTTTCAAGACCATCTCAAACATTCGTAAACTCTCTCGAATCAAACGCATCATTCTCTCGCACGAACTCAATCGATTCATAACATTCGCTTCGTTCTTAGTTTCATCATCAAACGTGCTCGCATTAATGCTATCACTATTCCTCGATTCTATTTCGAACCTGTTTAACAACGAATCGAATTTGCTCATTTTCTCGCTTAATTCGCACAAATGTTTTTCGCGTTCTTCGTCTCGCTCTATCGATCGTTTTCGCTCTTTATCTATATCGCTGATTCGTTCGGGGTCTCTCATCGTGCGAGTTTATTGTTCGCGTTCGATTTTATATCGAAGTTTTCAAGCGTTGTTGCTTGCTGGTCTAAAAATGTGAGCAGCATAATCTTGTTCGTTGAAACACATCATCATCCCTAAATTATTCTATTTTTAGAATAATCACAATTTACGCGCATTCCCCTACTTAATAAAGTATTAAGTAAACATCGGATCTTTTGCAAACCGCCGGCGCGCGTGGAAACGCACGAAAAAATGAGCGAAAAAACGAACAATATGAATCAGAAATCGTCGGAAACGAAACTAAGGCGCGAGCTAGTCGGTTATAAAAATTTCAAGCCATCGAACCCGCGTTCGGATAAGTTCGGAATCCACAGATTCCATTCGATCGAGTTCTGGTGTCAAGACGCGAAAACGAGCGCTTCGAGGTTCGCGATAGCGCTTGGGATGAAAAAAGTGGCGAAAATCGATCAAATGAGCGCAGGCAAAGGCAGTGGTAGCAGTAGTAGGAGCAGTAGGAAGATGACCAGTTATGTTTTGAGGACGAACGAGCTCGTGTTTTGTTTCAGTGCGCCTTTGTGGAGTTGTGATTTAGTGAAAGATCTGGAAGGCGACGTCGTCGTCGACGGCGGTCTGAGCGATGATATTGATGATGATAATAATGATAACAATAACAATAACAATAACGATAATGAAATTAAAGAAGAAATCAATGAAATGAATAGGTTTATTGAGAAACATGGGTTAGCCGTGAAGAGAGTTTGTTTGAAAGTAGACGACGTGGACGAAGCGATGAGAACGAGCGAAGCGAACGGAGCCAGGGTCGTAAAGAACTCTCAAAAGACGATGAGGAACACTAAAGACGGGTATGAGAGTAAATGTGCGAGCGTGGAGTTGTATGGAGATGTTGAGTTGAGGTTTGTGGAAGATCAATCGAGTCATTTGGATTCAGACGAGGAGTATAGGTATTTAGATTACGACAAAGTCGTCGTTGAAGTAGGTGATTATAGTGAAAAAAATAGTGTCAAGAGGAATTTTGGGATTAAGCGCTTGGACCATTGCGTTGGGAACGTGCACGATTTAATAGAAACGGTAGAGTACATTGAAAAGATGTTAGGATTTCACGAGTTTGCCGAGTTTGTCGCCGCAGATGTTGGCACGGTTGATTCTGGCCTAAACTCCATGGTTCTCGCGAATAACGACGAGTTCATTTTATTGCCAATTAACGAGCCGACGTTTGGGACGCGAAGAAAGTCACAAATCCAGACGTACTTAGAAGCAAATAATGGACCAGGTGTACAGCATTTAGCGCTGAAAACGGATGATATCATAGACACGGTGACGGAAATGAAGAAATATTCTGGAATGTTTGGCGGCTTTGATTTCCAACCGCCGGCGAGCGAGACGTATTATAAAAATCTAAAAGAGAAGGTTGGTGACGCTTTGAGTGAAGAGATGTTAAAAAAATGTGAAGAGCTTGGATTGCTAGTCGATAAAGATGATCAAGGCATCTTGATTCAAGTCTTTACTAAACCGTTAACCGATCGACCGACGATTTTTATTGAAATCATTCAACGCATCGGATGCGAATACCTGAAAGGGGAGAAATTAGAACAATCTGCTGGATGTGGTGGGTTCGGTAAAGGGAATTTCGCGGAGTTGTTCAAAAGTATCGAAAACTACGAAAAAGGAATCGAAGATGCGCAAAAGCAGATGTAATATATCTTTTTATTTAATTTCACTGGTCAAACTTCATTCAACAATCGTTCATGTGTGTGTGTTTGCGTGTGTATGTATGTATCTTTTTATTATGAATATGACTAATCTATTTTTGCAGGCTACTACTGTATGTAATTTTTCTATCTATGACTATCTTTCTATCAACCCTCATTTAAGCGAATGGGTTATATGCCGTCGCCGCTGAGTTCGTTAAATTCTTTGGTTGCGATGAAGTCTGCTGTTGCGTGATTTGAGGCATCGCAGGCATTGCGGGCATCACAGGCATCACGGGCATCACGGGCATCACAGGCATCACGGGCATCGCAGGCATTGCGGGCATCGCGGGCAACGTAGGCATCGCTTGAGGAATTGTAGGAATTTGCGGTGGTGCAGAGACACCTGTCATACTACCGAACATTGCAAAAGGATCCACGGACTTTTGTTGTTGAGGAACGCTCGATGATTGCATCAGAGTCGTTTGCGGCATCTGCGGCATCTGTGGCATATGGGAGGCTGCTGGCATTGCTTGCTCCGGCTGGTTTTGTACCCAAAAAGCATCGTCATCTAACATTGAGCCATTCATTTTCCCTGCCACCACCTTATCTTCTAATTGTTCGTGTTTGGTTTCCTGTTGATGTTGATGTTGATGTTGGATGATATTTGTTGCCGCTTTTGGCGGCGGTTTCAATGAAAAAGTTTGGTTAAATCCAGAACCGCCAGTTGTTACTTGCTCGACGGCATCGAAAAAAGACGTGATGGTTTTTGTCACAGGTTGTTGTTGATGATGATGCTGATTTTGTGTTTGCTCTGGCGGTGAAAAATGCAAGGGTGAATTGAAAGAACTCCACGCAGGCTGTCGTCGTTCTTGTTGATGTTCTCGTTCTTGTTGTTCGCTACTATTATTGCTACTAAAAAGTCCTTGGAACAAATCTGGCGATTGCACTCTCTCCGGTACCGCCGCCGAAACAATACTACCTTTCAAGTCTCTATTTTGAGCATCGCTGCCTCCTTTCATATCATCATCTTCCTCTTCGCCTTCTTTCGCCATCCAAACGCGATCTACGAACGCTCTCTTAATGAACGTCCTCAATCTCGCCTCATCCGAAACCGCGTTCGCTAACTCCCTATAATCAAAATGTTTCAGAAACTTCCTCCTCGCTTTTTCGTTCCCGCCTTCTAAATGAAACGACTCGACCTCCTCTGGCGTAAATATGCTCGCCGAAACCGACTTACATCGTCCGAGGTTAAACTCTCTGTATATTCCCGAGCACCTGGTACAAACGAACGCCATGATCGGTTTCAAGCACGCGTACTGAGGCGCCAAAGACTCGCACGTTAAGCACTTCTCTTGCTGTCGTAATCTTTTCATCTCTCGCTCGCATCGTTCGTCCCTTTGTTGTTTATTCTGTACCTGCGAGACCTTTAAGAAATCCCACTTCGTACTGTTGTTCTCCATTTTTATATCCGCGATTTTTGTCTCGTCTTCTTCGTTCCCATAATACTGACGATGTTCTTTTTGCGTTGACTTCTATGAATATGTATACTAATATGTATACCAATATATATTAAGACGTAAGAGATTGAGTAAAGTGAGATCTATCCCGAGCGATTTCTCTCGATCAGATCTGACGTATTCTGCGCTATAGTTACTGAGCTCTTTGCCTTTACGCTCGCTGATATAGGCTCGAGCCTTAAAACTGATCACTCCGTTGCTCTGACGCGTTTTCTTTTTCCTCCTCCACTTAAACTGTTAAACTCTCTCGGCTCTGTCTGCTCTGTCTGCAGTGCTGCCGCAGTGCTGCTTTTCGTTCGATCGGTGTGATCTAGATCTCTCTCTTCACTCTCTCTGCTCTCTTTGCTCCTCTCTATCTCTCTCGATCTCCGATGCCGCAGCGCTGTCGCTGCTTTTCGTTTGATCGGATGATCTATAGATCTAGAATCTAGAATCTATAGATCTCTGCCCTCACCTCGCGCGCATGTGCGCTTTACTCACACCATTCGTTCAATCTCCGCGAACGAAACGGTTCGAGCGAAGTCTCTCTCGGCCTCTCTCGCGCGTTCACACGCGCGAGCGCTCGAGTAGCTTGCGAGCAAACAAAGTCAAAGTTTCTTTTCTTCTTCTGTTTTCTCTTTTATTTGAAATTTAAAAGTCTCCAATGAATGCCAAACATCACGCGTTCCACACAATATACATCCGCGTTTTACTTAATAGAACAATTTAAAACGCGAAAACGAAACAACGATGGTCTCCAAAGCAATAGTTAAGAAAGCGAACGATTTCGGTGATAGCATCGGCAGACTCGACCGCATTGAACTGGAGAACTTTAAATCGTACAAGGTAGTACTTCTTCTTCTTCTTCTTCGTTCTTCGTTCTTCTTCCTCGTTTCGGTTCAGTTTTTTGTGATTTATTTTCTCTGTTTTCTGTTTTCGCACGCAAGCTCGATGAAACGAAAAAAGAAAGATGAAGTAAAACGAGCGCGCTGTGTAAAAGAGAGGTTTTCAGTTCGTGTTCTGTGAGTGATTTGAATAGGAACAGAGTTTAAAATCGCTGCTTTGTAGAGCTCTTAATCTCTCAATCTCTCTATGAATTCGAATTTCGAACTTCGAAAACAACAATATCTTTGCTGACGGTTTTGATAAAAACGACGAAACTATGAAAAAGGGGAAACAAACGATTGGACCGTTCAAGAAGTTCACGTCGATAATTGGACCGAACGGGTCAGGGAAGTCAAACTTAATGGACGCTATATCGTTCGTTTTAGGCGTACAGTCGCAGCAATTGAGAGGGTCTACTTTGAGGGATTTAGTGTACGCGTACGACGTTCAGGACGCGCAAGAGAAGAGGACGGCGAGCGTTTGTTTAGTGTACGTTTTAGGGCGAGATGAGGATGATGGTGATGGTGAGAATGATGAGGATGCAAACGCGAATGATGAGAGAAGAACGGAGGTGAGGTTTCAAAGGAATATCGCGAATTCTGGGCAGTCCGAGTATAGGATCGACGGGAAAGTCGTGACGTTCGAGCAATACGCGGAACGTTTGAAAGAGTTTGGGATTTTAATCAAGGCGAGGAATTTTTTGGTTTTTCAAGGCGACATCGAAGCCGTGGCGCAGAAATCTCCGAAAGATTTAACCGCCTTGTTCGAACAAATTTCCGGTTCCGAAGAATTGAAAGAGAGCTGGGAAGAGGCAAAGACGAAAGTGAAAGACGCCGAGGAAGAAAACGCAGTCGTGTTTGGGAAGAAGAAGACTTTGATGAACCAACGAAGACAAATCAAGGAGCAAAAAGATGAAGCAGAGCGACATATGAAGTTATTAGATGAGTTGAAAGATTTAAAGACGGATAGGACGATGTTGAAGCTGTTTCACATGGATGAAGATATCGCAAAGACGCAAGAGGAAAAGTTGCAAATCGTGAAGAAACGAGACGCGCACGACGAGAAAAACGAGGTGAATAAAATTGAATTAGAAGAAAAGAAAAAAACGAAAGCGCAGTTGGCGAAACAAGCTCTAGTCGCCGAGCGAACGATGACGAAAATTCGCGAAGAGCTTTCAAAAACGACGCCAAAGATTACGAAATCAACCGAAGCTTTGAATAGAAACAAGAAAAAGTTGCAACTTTTGCAAACAAACTTGGAAAAGACAAAGGAAGATAAAGATTCTAGATCGGCCGATGTCGGAAAATTAGAACGACAATTGGACGAAGTGAACAACGCGGAAAGATTATACGACGCAGAGCAACTAAAAAAAGCAGAAAAACGCTCGAAAGTTGAATTGACGGATGTGCAAAGAGAGGAGTTTAATAATAAGCGCGCGGAAGCTGGATCGAAGACTTTTAAGTTTAAACGCGAACGAGACGCAGCAGAAAATCGCGCCAACGTCGATAAAGGGACGTTAGAACGTCTCGAAGGTAAAATCGCGCAGCTCGAACAGCGTAAAAAGTTTTTAAAAGAGAACGAAAAGCAACAAAATACGCGAATGACGGATGTTTCGGAAAAAGTGAAATTGGCCGAATCAGATTTACAAGCGCAAGACCAGAAGATTAAAATTCTTTCCGACGAAAAACGATCGACGCGAGCAAAAGCGGAACACTACCAAACGCAAATTGATGCGTTGACGGAAAAGTTACGAAACGCAAAAGCAATGCGAAAGGAAAACGAACGAGAAACGAAAGCTACCGAGGCCATCGATTCAATGAAAGCTCTCTTCGCCGGCTGCCGAGGTCGCATCACTGAACTCATAAAGGTATCGCAGAACAAGTACGAACTCGCTGTGATTACTGCATTGGGAAGAAGTGCCGACGCTGTCGTCGTCGACGATCGTGAATGTGCGAAAGAATGCATTCAGTACTTGAAAGAACAACGCATACCGCCGATGGAGTTTATTCCGCTCAAAGATATCAAAACAATGGCTGAAAACGACGAACAATTACGTCAGCTTGGCGGTACTGCAAAGTTAGTCATCGATGTTGTCACATACGAAAACTCGTTACACCGAGCGCTTCTTCACGCCTTGGGTGATTGCGTCGTCTGCGACACGCACGACGAAGCCAAGAAGCTCGCATACGAAAAGAATAAGCAAAACGCCGGCGCTCGATTAAAAGTTGTTTCATTAGATGGCACGAGCATCGATAAAGCTGGTAAACTCACCGGCGGTAGCTCTGCGGGCTTAACCGATAAAGCGAGTAGATTCTCGCGCGCAGATATCGACAAGTGGCGCAAAGAAAAAGAAAAATTAGAGACGGAAATGTTAAAGTTAAAATCGGTGAATCAAATCATAAACGAAGAAGCTTCGGTGCATAGTCAAAAATCACGCCACGAACGCGATTTACAGAATCTCAAGGAAGATTTCAAAGACGTCGAGGCAAAATTGAAGCGATTCCAAGATGAGCTATCTACGATCAATGCGACATTAGACCCGCTCGTTCCAGAGCGCGCAACGACAAAAAAGACGATTGAAGAATTCGAAGAGAAAGTTCAAACGCTTGACGCTAAAATCCACGAAGTTCACGATGAAATCTACGCCGAATTTTCCAAGCGCGTAGGGGTGAAGAATATCCGTGAACACGAAGAAGAGCGCGAGACGAGACGAAAGAAAGAAGCTGAGGCTAAAGCTGAGTTTGCATCGCAACGCGCTCGCGTCGTTGAATTACTTGATTACGAAAAATCACGCGATAGCGATGCGGCCATTCAGCGAGGCGAGAAAGATATCGAAAAGTGCGAGAATGAGATTACGACGTTGGAAGCTGAGTTAGAAAAGTTGAACCAAAGCACGGCTGAGAAGAAGACGAAGCTCAAAGATCTCGACGGTGAACTGAAACGCGCGAAAGAAGACTCTAGAAATGTTGAAAGCGAACTTCAATCTTTGAAAGAGCTCAACTCGGACGCAAACGACGAACGCGAACGATTTTCGCGACTCATCAACGCCAAGAATAACCATTTGGACGCACTTCGAGGCTCAAGATTGGACGTTTTGAAAAACGCGAGCATGGAATTACTTGAAATTCCGCGCCTCGCGCAACTTCCGATGCCTTCGAATTCCAAGAAGAGAAAGAGTAAAAAAGACAACGAATCAGAGGAGGACGAAGACGCGATGGATATCGATGTGCCTTCGAAAAGTGAGTACGAAACCAATGAGAACTACGCCGTTGACTATTCTGATCTGAAAGCAGAGCTTCGCTTAGCCATCGATCCCGGGCAAAGAGAGCGTCTCGATGTAGAAATGCGCACGGAGTGTGAAGAACGCGCGAGTACGCTAGAAAAGCTCGAACCGAACATGAAGGCGCTCGAACAATACGACCAAATTCTCGAAAAGGAGAAGCAACAAGCGACGGAAATCGATGCAGCAAAAGATAAACTCACCGCATGTCAACATGCGTTTGAAGAAATTGCCGAAATGCGAAGTGAACGATTCAAAGGCGCCTTTGAGCACGTCGAGAAGTGCATTTCTGAGACGTACCAAGAGTTGACGAAAGGCGCATCACATCCAACTGGAGGCCAAGCGTTTTTGACGCTCGAAAACAGCGATGAGCCGTTCTCTGGTGGAGTAAATTTCACTGCAATGCCTCCATCGAAACGCTACCGTGAAATGGAGATGTTATCAGGAGGGGAGAAAACGATTGCCGCTTTGGCGCTGCTCTTCGCGATTCATTCTTATCGAGCGTCTCCATTTTTCGTTTTGGACGAAGTCGACGCGGCTTTGGATAAATCGAACGTCGAGAAGATGGCTAAATTTATGCGCTCGCGCTCTTTGGGTAAAAATGGCGTGCAGTCAATTGTTATTTCGCTCAAGGATAACTTTTACGACAAGGTAGAGTCGCTCGTTGGCGTCTCGAGAGATCAAAGAGAGGCGTGCTCGAAGGTTTTGACGTTTGATTTGACTCAATTCGCCGAGTCGGCTTAAATTTGTTTGAACTGTACTAACACAACAACAATCACATTACACACACGCACATGCACACTATTAGAAAAGAAAAGAAGAGAGAGACACCACAAAATACAATAAATTTGTAATCATATATCAATAAAAGAAGAAGAAGAAGATGTGCGACGCTAAATTGTACTATACAGACTAATAAGTTCTCTTCGCTGTTTTACGCCTTTTTGAACGGATTTGGTAAAAAGCTTTCTTTGAGTTTATCGAATGTGCCTTTCATAGCGCCGACACCTTTATTTACATTAGATGTAGCCGCATACGCGTTATAAAACGTATTCTGAATATCTTCACCCTCCGGTCTTCGTTGCATTGAACCGACTTGCTTATATTTACCATTTTCATCCTTCATTAGTATTCGCCAAGGCGTTCCCGAGGGAGCGCCGCCTACGACGCTCTTAAACACCGCCCCGCTCGTATTTTTTCCAAAAACTTTATTCTCAATTTGCAAAGGTAAATAACTATACACGACAGAAAACGAATTCATAAACATCTCGACGTCCGATATTGTATCAAACGAACCAGTCGAAATCTTTTCCGATTTGAAAATATCGCCTCCATCTCCGGCGTGTTCCCATTCGCAATTCAAGAGCACGATCGCTCTCGCGGAATTGAATTTACTTCTACTCAACTTCATCGCATTCGCGGCATCGTCTGCAGAAAAGCCGACTAAATACACTGGACCATCTCTCTCATCGATACCTATAAAATCATTCGCCAACGCTTCCTCAATCGTAAACATCTCAATCGCGCTATCATTTCTCTTTTCTTCGCCCTTCTTCTTCGCATTTACATCAGCAAAAACTATCGTCGTCCGCTCGTGATCGTACACTAACTCATACGCCAACTCTTCCATTGACTCTGCGCCATCATCTCTCGTAGGTAATTCCACGCAAATCGTTAGCCTTTTTTTTTTAGCCAGCACCCTTTCTTTCCTTCTCTTTGTCCTCTTGTCCGAATTTTTATGAGAAGAAGAGGAGGAGGAACATACGCGCTCGATTGAATTCCTTGCCTGTGCGAAAGCGAGCGATTTCGAGTCTGGGGGATCGAAAATCCCTCTCTGTTCTCGTTCTCGTTCATTCATAGATCGTTCAGCTTCGGTCTTAATCGAGTTCTTTCCGGTTTTCTTTGACTGCGCATTATTGCGCATCATAAGCACTCGATGGACTAATAAGTTTTCAAAGTTTCTATTATTCCGAGAAGAATAAGCAGAGGAAGAAGAGGAGAACATTGTTTATATCGACCGTTAAAGTATTTCGCAGTAGGTTCGAATGTAGTTAAGTGTGTGTGCGTGTGCGTGTGACTGTAGAATATCGCGAGCTATGAATGATTGCTTACTTAAAAGTGTGTCAATGCACCTTTTAAATGATGATGTTAAATTACCTAAATAGGTTAGTTGATAAAGTCAAAGCGCGCGCGAAAAATAATCATCGTCATCATCATCTTCCCTCTCGAACAAAATTGATTGGATTCGTTGGATCTTTTTTCCACATCCTCGATAGTAACTCATCGTATTGCGATTTCTTCAATCCAGGTCGATCCTCTTTCAACGTCGGTAACTCGCGTTCCTCGAACGCCATGTAAGCGGCTTTCATGGAAACCGGTTGCGTCTTCTTCTTAATATCTAACCCGGTCAATTCCTTCACCGCTAAATCGATCGTTCCAGAACTATCAATATCTACATCATCTCTTTTCTTATTCGTGTTCTCGTGCGCATCGACGTCGACGTAGAGCTCTCTCTCCTTCTGTTCCTTGAATTTCTGTTGCAGCCTTTCCTTCGCCGATGCGTTCTTATTTTGCTCGATCTCGAACTTCGTCATCTTCTTCTGCGCCGCTTGCGACTTCTTCTGTCCATAACTGGCCAGATCTTCTTCCTCGAGTTTCGCTAGCCTTTGTTTCTCTCGATCTCGCTTTTGCTTTTCGTCCAAGGCTGATTCCGAGGCCGCAGATTTTAAATCCTTCTTCGTCGGTTTGTGCTCCGAAGATTTCCAAAGGAAGTCCTCGTCGTCTTTTCTCTTTTGCTCGCTCTGTTTCTGCTGTTGTTCCTGTTCGCGCTGTTGCTTCTGGTCCTGTCGCACTTGCTTCGTGCCGGCCATTTGAGAGTCGTTCGTTCCTTAGCGCGATTGATTTTAATTGATTAATGAAAGGCGGGTTTTTATCACACCTAAAGTTTATAGTATAAAGTATTAGGGTTTAGGGTTTTGGTGTAACCCTAAACCCACACGCATAAAGTGCTTGCGAGAGCAGGCCGACTGGGTTACAAATTACACTTTTCGACCTCGCCGCACTTACCCTCTGCGTAAGTTGGCTTAGGCGGGCTACCGTAACGTTCAGAAAGACTTTGATTTTGCGTGCCCACTTGTTGGTCAAAGTTTATACGCTTTTTCGCTTTCGTACTTTTGGACTTTGGCTCGTTGTGACGCATT